>ENA-UONW01001514-UONW01001514.1-human-gut-metagenome-genome-assembly--contig:-CS52-NODE-1514-length-27253-cov-6.119788_pt1 | contig 27253 bp, 23 predicted proteins | sample MGYA00242463_ERZ724010 | MGnify/ENA metagenome assembly ERZ724010 | reverse complement strand
TCGCGACCCCAACCTTGGCAAGGTTGTGCTCTACCAACTGAGCTATTTCCGCATTTATTCTCTATGTGAAGAGGAGGAGACTCGAACTCCCACGGGCTGAGCCCACTACCCCCTCAAAGTAGCGCGTCTACCATTCCGCCACCTCTCCGACATAAAGTTTATCTTATGCTCAACATGAGAATGTGCCCAAGACAAGACTCGAACTTGCACGTCGTGAAACACTCGCACCTGAAACGAGCGCGTCTACCATTCCGCCACTTGGGCAACTCATTTGCCCGTCCGAAGGTTTCCTTGAGCGGAAAACGAGACTCGAACTCGCGACCCCAACCTTGGCAAGGTTGTGCTCTACCAACTGAGCTATTTCCGCATCATTTCAACCAGCTAACTGAGCTTTGTTTCTCGTTGTCATGTCGTTTCCTCCGAAACGCGAGTGCAAAGGTAGGCATTTCCTTTTAACTACCAAACTTTTCCCGCATTTTTTTCAAAAAAATTTTATCATTACCGTCTTCAGCACATGCGATCGCGATAGTCTTCATACCCAAAACGACGGAAAAGCTGGAACTCTCCGTTGCACTTAAGCATGCCAATCGAAGGATGTGAAATGCCGTTGAACATATTGGTTTTCACCGTAGTATAATGAATCATGTCTTCGAAAATCACAGTCTCACCCACCTTCAATTCGTGGTCAAAACGCCAAAGTCCCATGAAATCGCCGCTCAGACAACTATTTCCGCCTAATCGATAGATATTTTTTTCGGAACGTGCCATTTCCAGACTGTCGTCATCGATAGTTTCAGCATGTCTGACCTTAGGTCGATAAGGCATTTCGAGACAGTCAGGCATGTGGCAAGTGAAACTAACATTAAGTATAGCTGTCTTCACTCCACTGTTTTCAACCACATCAACCACCTTTGCCACGAGTGGCCCTGTCTGCCATGCGAAGGCCGAACCCGGTTCCAAAATTACTCTCAGCCACGGATAGCGTGCGCGGAACTCCTGCATCATCTTCACGAGCCTCTCCACATCATAATCCTTACGCGTCATCAGATGACCACCACCGAAATTTATCCACTTCAACTGTCCGAACCATCCTGAAAATTTTTCCTCTATATGTGCCAGTGTGCGCTCGAACTCGTCGGCACCGCTCTCACAGTGGCAGTGAATGTGAAAGCCCTCTATACCCTCCGGCAATCTTTCGGGCAGGTCGGCAGCCAATATGCCGAATCTTGAACCGGGTGCACAAGGATTGTAAAGGAGCGTTTCAATCTCAGAGTATTCCGGATTTACCCTCAATCCGCACGAAACATCGCCGTGTCCGTTTTCGCGGACGTAAGGATAGAAACGTTCGTACTGACTGAGTGAATTGAATGTGATGTGACTGCTGCACCTCATAATGTCGGCAAACTCTTCCTCTGTATAAGCCGGTGAATAGGTGTGCGCTCTACTGCCGAATTCCTCCAGTGCCAGACGTGCCTCGTTGAACGAACTGGCAGTCGTGTGAGAAATGTACTCGCGGAAGATGCCGAACGACTTCCACAAAGCAAAAGCCTTAAACGCAAGTATCACTTCGATGCCAGCGCGTTCAGCCACACTCTTAATTAATTCCAGATTGTTCCGTAGGAGCTGTTCCTCCATCACATAGCACGGATTTGGTATCTTGTCTAAATTCTCCTCAAGCAAAGTTGTTTTTTCTGCCATATAAAAAGCGTGTATATATTGTGTATAGTTATTATAAATACATTGTTTTCTCAAATATTTTATAGCGGTATCAGTCGACTACCTTAAAGCGTGCGAACTTCAGCAGCAACTGTTTTACTCCTGCATTTTCGAATCTCACCGTAGCTTTGCAGTTGTCGCCTCGTCCTTCCACCTTCTCCACCGTACCGCGTCCAAAACGCTCATGTTCGATGTGCTGACCAGCAGTAAGTCCGTCGTCTACGCCGGCAGAGCCTGTCGCAGTTGCATTTCCAGCCGACACAGGCCTTAACTTTCTGATGGCCGGCGACGGAGGCACCAATTTCTCCTGACGCCTATGTATATCAGCCTCCTCGTGCATTTTCTGCGAACGTTCGAAAAATCTCTCCGAACGCTCTCCGCGCCACTCAGCAGGTTCACTTCCAGTTCCGAAAGAGCTTCGAGGCGATGTTGTAGTCCTATCGCGCGGTGCCCAAGGCAGTTCCACTTCGGCATCACGTCCGAGTGTGCGTGCCTTCACGTGCGTGTCGAGATAACGCGGGTCAATATCAGTTATGAAACGACTCGGCGTGCCGAATTCCATCTTACCGTATCTGTATCGGCTTCGTGCATAGGAGAGGAAGCAATGTTTCTCAGCTCTCGTGATGGCCACGTAGAACAGGCGTCTCTCCTCCTCCATCTCGCGGAGCGAACCGCTTGCCATCTGGCTCGGGAAGAGGTTCTCCTCGAGTCCAACCACGAACACCGTACCGAACTCCAGACCTTTGGCCGAATGAATAGTCATGAGCGTCACCTTGTGCTCATCGTCGCCCTTGTCTGTATCTACGTCAGAAAGCAGTGACACCTCAGAAAGATAATCGCTTATCGATACATTCTCGTTGCCTTCTTCCCTGCGTCCTTCACAGAAGTCGGCCAAACCGTTCATGAGTTCCTCCACATTCTCCTGTCTGCTCAGGTTTTCAGGTGTGCGGTCCTGATATATGTCGTTGATGATGCCGCTCCTCTTCACCATCTCCTCTCCCGCTTCCTTAGCATCCTTTGTGCGCGCAAGCTCAATGAAATCTTCAATAAGTTTGCGGAAGCCGGCGATTTTCGTGGCCGTGCCCTTCGTCACGTCTATACCGTAGGCAAGGAGGTCACCAATGGCAGTCCATAGGCTCACCCCTGCCCTGTTGGCCGCTGCGGTAATCTTGGCCATCGTTGTACTGCCGATACCTCTTGCGGGATAGTTGATGACACGCTTGAATGCCTCCTCGTCATTCGGGTTGACAGACATGCGGAAATATGCTATGATATCCTTAATTTCCTTGCGCTGGTAGAACGACAGTCCGCCATATATACGATATGGCAATCCGTTCTTTCTGAGCGCTTCCTCGAATATTCGGCTCTGCGCATTTGTACGGTAAAGAATCGCGAAGTCAGAGTAGTCGCAACCTTCAGCAGTTCTGATATTCAGGATTTTCTTCACAACCATTCCACCTTCTTCCACGTCAGAGTATGCCTCAAAAACACCGATGAGGTCCCCCCTCTCATTGTTTGAGTATACATCCTTGCGTATCTGTCCTTCATTCTTCGCAATGAGACTGTTGGCGGCCTCGACGATGACCTGAGTCGACCTGTAGTTGCGCTCAAGTTTAAAAAGTTTTGCACCGCCGTACAAGTCGCTGAATGACAGTATATTGTCGATATTTGCTCCACGAAAAGAATAGATACTCTGGGCATCATCGCCGACCACACAGATATGGCGGTTCAGCCTTGTGAGCTGCCACACAATCTTGTGCTGTGCGAAGTTGGTATCCTGATACTCGTCGACGAGCACGTACCTGAATCTCTCGGCATACTTGGCAAGCACATCCGGATGTTCGTCGAAGAGACGGTAAGTGTAGACGAGTATGTCGTCGAAGTCCATGGCATCGGCCAGACGGCATCTCTCGGCATAACGTCTGTATACGTCGCGGAAGGCAGGCACACGCGCCTTTGTATCAGCCTTGAAGTAATCGGCCGTGGCGGCATAGGTTTCAGGTGAAATGAGCCTGTTCTTGGCGTTGGATATGCGTCCGAGCATATTGCCTGCAGCATATATTTTCTCATCGAGCTGAAGGTCCTTCACAACTCCCTTCAGCAGGCTCTTGCTGTCGGCTGTGTCGTATATTGTGAAATTTGGTGTAAAGCCGATGAGCTCATGCTCCATGCGTAATATACGGAGGAAAATGGAATGGAATGTTCCCATCCACAAGTACTTGGAATGCTCTGCGCCCACCTGTGCTGCAATGCGCGCCTTCATCTCGTTGGCTGCCTTGTTGGTAAACGTCAGAGCCAATATAGACCACGGCTCATAACCGTGCTCAAGCAGGTAAGCTATCTTATACGTCAATACGCGCGTCTTGCCGGAGCCGGCGCCTGCAATCACCAGCGAAGGTCCGTCGCAGTATTCTATCGCCGCGCGCTGTTCGTCGTTTAGTTCTTCCAGATAACGATTGTCCATCTCAGTGTTGAAGATTTTCAAAAAAGGGGAAAATTTTTACAAGATGCAAAGATAAGCCTTTTTTTGAAAACACTCCGGCTTAAAGCAAAAGGGGAAAGAAATTAAGGTAAATAACGTGAGTTCGATATAAAATCAAGAGATAGATACCTGATGAGAAAATAGTTGTTTCAAATAAAATCTCTGCAACCTTACTCGGAAACATAGTTACAGTCGTTTAAATGTCATGATAGAACAATATAAATTTAATGGTTTTATCGCTGTGTTTTAAATTTTCAATGAAATTTGTTTGCATTATTTAAAATTACATTAATTTGTTTTAAAATTACACAAGTCATCAATTGATTAGTTTGCATTTTATGTTTTTGGAAGTACATTTATAAAAATAAAGAAGATTTATCCTATGAAAAGGACACAGACAATAATTACTGAATATTAATTAAATTATATACTATAAAATTATATACCATGAAAACAAAGTTCATTTTTGCAATTTTATGCATTTACTCTTTTGTGGCTTACGGACAAACAAAAGACAGTATCGCTCATACTTTTTTAGTGGCAGATTATGATTATACGTGCCATACCTCAAATGCACAAGGCGAAGAAACGGAAGTGAAATACGGTCTTACGCTACAGGTGTCCAAGGACATGGCATGTACAATGGGGCAAAAGCGGCATAACGGTGAGAACGACAGGACAGAACAACTTCTGTACGTGCCGACCACATGGCTGAACTATCCGCAAGGAAATATCACATCGGTGGAGACCATACCGCCCTACCGATATCTTACATCTGAAAAATTAGAAAAGATAAATTGGACATTGCAGGCCGAATACGATACTATCTGCGGTCATCCGTGCCAGAAAGCTGCAGGAGAATACGGAGGCAGATTATGGAATGTATGGTTTGCAGAGAGCTTGCCTACCCGCTGGGGCCCGTGGCGTCTGTATGGGCTGCCGGGTCTCATCATGCGTGCAATGTCCGATGACGGCATCCACTGTTTTGAATGCCGCGGCGTAGAGGCTGTTAAGGAAGCTGTAACCTACAGTGTCCCAGAAGAAGCCATTAAATGTTCGCGCTCCAAATTTGTAAAACTGCGCAATCGGTTATTCGGCAATCCTAATTATGTTTCTAATCCCGCATATTATATCAAGCCGGCAGAATTGAATAATGTTACAGTTCTTGGAGGTACGCTGATATTGGGTCGAGTTCCGATTGATACGAAGCCGGCAAAGTTTCAACCGCTTGATTACTGATATATTGCGGCATGGGAAGAACAATATTGACGATAGTTTGTTTGGCGTGGGGCTATATTGTATCCTGCGCCCAAACCGGCACGATAAACGTGAGCGGGCAAGTGCGTTGCGGCTCAGAACCAGCAACAGAAGTCATCGTCACCATGGTCCAGCCTTCCGACTCCAGCATTGTCGCTTATTCTGTAACCGACGAGCAGGGACGCTATTCGCTGGATGCCACGGCCACGTCCGATGAAATGCTGATAAGGGTAACCGGATTTAACGTAAAGTCCAAAGTGATGCACATAAAAAGCTGTTCGCAGACGTGCAACATCGCGGTGGAAGAGGAAAACATGAAATTGCGCGAGGTCGTAATAAAGGCGCAGAAGCTGTGGGGAAACCGCGACACGCTGAACTATCTTGTTTCCGCCTACACACGCGATCACGACCGCACAATAGCTGACGTGCTGCGCCAGTTACCCGGAATCACAATCGCTGATGACGGTACAATCAATTATATGGGCACACCTATCAACCGTTTCTACATTGAGAACCTCGACATGCTGCAGGGGCGCTACAATCTCGCCACAGAGGGCATCAAGGCCGAAGATGTTGCCACAGTGCAGGTGATGGAGAACCACGAGCACGTCAAGGCGCTTCAAGACCAGGTACCGCCGGAAAGCGCGGCAATCAACCTGAAGCTCAAGGACAAGGCAAAAGGCGTTTGGACAAAGAGCATGGACTTGGGCGCAGGAGGCTATGCCGATGGTCCGCTGTGGGATGCCACGCTGCAGGCCATGTACTTCGGCAGCGGCGAACAGCACCAGCTGAGGTACAGCGGCGACAATATGGGCCGCGGCGGCGAAGCGGCAACGGCGCATTACGGCATCGGCACAAAAGATGCGCCAAGCATGGTGGATATTCAGAGGCACGGCTCATCACCCGTCGGCAACAGCCTGTTCGGCTACCGTCACGGCGTAAATCTCAGCAATCTGGCAAAGCTGTCGGAGGATGTCACGCTCAACTACAATCTCAACTACAGCCATAACCTCTCGCGCGGTTCATCGTATGCAAATACGACCTATATTCTGCCCGACGGCACCGACATCATGCTCACGGAAGACATTTCCGACCGCACCCACACCAATGCAGCCGACTTGAAGCTCACGTACGAGAAGAATGCCAGCCTGGAATTCCTGAACAACACCTTATCTCTGTCAGGAAAATGGAATGAGGGGTATGGTACCGCCAGTGCAACAACGCAAGCATTGCATTACAGATCGCTTGCACTCAACAACAGTACACGCTGGGTGCACCGTACAGCACAGGGCGGCGGCTTTGAGTGGACATCGAACAACAGCATAGCCACTTCGCCGCAGGCGCTCGTCGTCGGCGGTGACATGACTGCCCGGCAGGATGTCGGCATCACCACCATATCTACAGCCAATGACTTCAAGACACTCCGTGACCTCAGCGCCCATTCCTGGACCCTGTCTCTCTCGGCGCAAGCCAACGCCGCCTACACCGCACTGTCCTCGGAACTTGCTCATCCCGATATGCTGGCTGACGGCAGTCTGTACCATTTCAACGGTCTCATCGGCGTAGGTCCGTTGATCCGCTATGTCAAGGGCTCGTTCCGCTCCACGCTTCAGCTTCCGCTGGCTCTGGCCTACACGCGTCTCAACAACACCGACATACCCGGCGAGACCACCGATGCCGAACGAACCCGTCTGCGTTTCCAGCCTTCATTCTCGCTGCTCTGGAAGGCGAACGACAACTTCACTTTCAACGGTGATGTCAACTACTCGTCGTCCGAAACGTCCTGGCCGCAGCTCTACACGACCAATCTCATGCAGAACTACCGCAGCCTTTCGCGTTACCGTGCCCTACTCTCAGACAGCTACAGCGTTTCAGCCCGTCTCAAGGTATCGTTCAAGGACATCTTCAACGGTCTCTTCGCCTATGCTGAAGGCAACTGGCATCGTTCGTGGAGCGACATCGCCTATGGCACAACCATCGATGAACAGGCCCACACCATCATTGATGCGACCTACGCGCCCAACCACAGCACGGGCTATGGTTTAACCTTATATGGACGTAAGGACATCGACTGGCATACGATGCAGCTCGAACTCACGGCTTCCGCCACGACTGGCCGGAGCCAGATATTGCGCCAGTCGGTGCTCATGGACTACAAGAGACAAAGTTATGCGCTCAGCGGCACACTGGCCTTCGACATTGTTACGGGTTACCGCTTCGACTACTCTGCCAGATGGCAGCTGAGCCGTTCCACTTCGGAGGACTATGCCACGACCATACGCGATTTTTCGCAACGCGGCCGTCTCACAATGAGCCTTGTGCCTTCCCGTCTCTTTTTCAACGTCAATGCAAGCCACTCCTACAACTCCAGTCTGCCGTCCTCGCGCAAAAACTTCATTTTCCTGGGTGCGGGAATTAAGTGGAAAGCGTCTAAAAAGTTGGAATTCAACCTCGACGGCGATAACCTTACAAACATACGAACCTTCATTGTCCACAATATTGGCGACTTAGAGGAGCATTACGAAGAGTATCACCTACGTCCGTTATCAGTGACCCTGACAGCGCACATATATCTATAGGAATCATACATTTCCATCACTTAAACGGAGCCGATACATATATTTACTTCAAACCCACTTTAAATACTTCTCCAATCCCAACAAGGATGTGCATGCTATACATATTTATATTGCAGCAGAATTTATCCCTGCTCAATATTGTATAGCATGCACATCTCTATTACTGCAAATCTTGATATTTCTGAAAGCCTTAATAAAAATCTATGCGCTTACATTTTTTCGTCTGCGAGCGCTCAAAAATAATTCTGCGGGCGCTCAAAAAAAAATTTCTGAGCGCTCGGAATAAAAATTGCAAGGGCTCACGACACAAATCATGAGCCACATATGTTTCACACTCGCTATATACATTGCAAACACGAACTTGAAAAATAAAATAGGAATAAGGTGGGGTTATCGGATTTATTGAACTATTTTTGCGTAGTCAGATACATTTCTGGACAAAAATGCGCTTTAAATACGCAACATGTTTATACACGCTACCTATGCTATACAATATTTATATACACTCGGATAAGGAACTCGACATGGATGCTTTCTTTGACGAACTTGACATGCCATTTGAAAAGGCAATGCTCAAAGACTTCTGTCTGTTCTTCTATCCAGATGAGTCAACAACAATATTCCAGCTCTCACGCGATACCGACGGAATATATTCTGTCGGTCTGTCGGGCATGGCTTCGTTCCACGACTATCGCCTCCTGCCCTATCTGGCCGACTGCCTGAACGTACATCTGAACGGCGAAGGGCTGACGATAGACGGCAGATCGGTATACGACGTCTACGACGAAGAATGGGCCGAGGATTGCATAGGCGACGCTGTAGCACAGATGAAGGTTGCGCTCGTGCGCATGCACAAATTCTACGTGCCGGCAGCACTGCTTCCAGGCACATACGTGTCTGAAGACATGTTGCGACACTTCGGCGTGACAAAGCATTCAAGCACACCGCGCATATACGGCTACATGCAATACATACTGAAAAACGCCATAGCACCGGCGGCCGACGAGGAAGAAATCAGCCGGGACTTTGCCGATGTGGACTTCAACGAAATGACGGACGTCCCGCAACACGTGTCTATCGGTCGTGTGAAGTCATGGCAGACGGACGGCAGCGAAACGTGGGAAAGCTTTGCTCAGGACGACGTGGACGCTCTCTTGGAGGTCGGCATGGACTACAGACAAAGTGGCGAAGCATACGGCGTAGTGCTCAACGACTTGGGTACGATATATCAGGAAGGCATAGGAGTAGAGAAAGACGGACGCATGGCCGAATACTGGTTCAGCGAAGCCTGCCGGCAGGGCGACAGGACATATGCCCCGTCCAATCTTGGTGACATCTACCGCAAGGGGTGCGGCAAAGTAACTCCGTCAGCAGAAAAGGCTTTTAAAGCCTATATGATGTCCGATGATCCATACGCACACTACCGCATAGGACAAGCCTATGAGGAAGGATGGACAGGCGTGAAGGACATGGCAAAAGCAATGGAGTGGTACAGAAAAGCGGCCGATGAAGGGCATCATCTTGCCATAAAAAGACTAATGCACGATGGCAGAGCCAAAGAGTGAAGGATGGTACAGAAAACTGTTAAACAAAGTGCATGCACCCACAAATGACACGAACTATTTTGCATCTTGAACATAAAAACACTAATTTTGCATCTATTATGAGCAGAATATTAGCCATCGACTACGGGAAGAAACGCAGCGGCATAGCCGTCACGGATACGCTGCAGATGATTGCCAACGGACTCACCACGGTACCGACGCATACACTCTTCGACTTCATAAAAAATTATATCGAAACAGAAAATGTAGAAAAAATCATCGTCGGTCTTCCCAGACAGAACAGCGGCGAATTTTCCGACAACATGAAGAACATCACACCTTTCGTGAACAGATTGAGGAAAAGCCTGCCGAACATCAGTGTAGAATTCTACGACGAACGCTTTACCTCAGTGCTGGCACACAAAGCTATGCTGGACAGCGGCATAGGGAAAAAAGCACGTCAGGACAAAGCACTAGTCGACAAAATCAGCGCAACAATAATACTCGAGGACTACCTCGAGGCACAAAGGTTCAGGAGATGAGCCAATATACTGCATCGAAGCTTCAACAAAAGCACACAGATATCGAACAATCAGAAACATACATAAAAAAAAACAAGAAAGGAAGGTAACAGAAAGATGATACTACCGATGTATATATTCGGACAGCCTGTACTCCGCAAGCAGGCAGAAGACATCACTCCCGACTATCCGGAGCTGAAGGAACTGATAAAAAACATGTTCGAAACAATGAAAAAAGCCGAAGGCGTCGGCCTCGCGGCACCGCAGGTCGGACTGCCTATAAGAGTAGTCGTAATCGACCTCGACGTAATCAGTGACGACATGCCCGAATATAAGGGTTTTCTGCACGCCTACATCAATCCGCACATCATTGAATACGGTGAAGAAACATGCTCTATGGAGGAAGGATGTCTGAGTGTGCCTGGAGTGCATGAGAGTGTGAAGAGACCGTGCAAGGTACACGTGAAGTATCTCGACGAGGACATGAACGAGCACGACGAATGGGCCGAAGGATTCCTGGCCAGAGTCATGCAGCATGAGTTCGACCATCTCGAAGGCAAGCTGTTCGTCGACCGCCTATCTCCGTTCAGAAAGCAGATGATAAAATCCAAACTGGCGGCTATGATGAAAGGCAAAGTGAACTGCTCATACAAGACAAAGCCGAACAGAAAATAAACGAGGAGGCATACCTGCTGGAAGACAAAGGCTGAAAAAACGACGGACAAAAAAATGTTCCTCAGGCCACCAGGACAAAAGAAGAAACCGCCCGCACAAATAGATACAAGACAAAACAGAATAGACACACTCCACACATACGCTGAAGGGAGAAACATATGAAACGATTAGCACATCTGATAATACTGCTGTCGGCTTTCGTCGTGTCTGCCCGTGCACAAATCAACACGGACAGGATGATGATTGTCGGACGCAATGCCTTGTATTACGATGACTACGTCCTATCTATTCAATATTTCAACATGGTAATCAATGCCAAACCATACCTCTACGAGCCTTATTTCTACAGAGGTGTAGCAAAATTCTACCTGGAAGATTATGCGGGTGCGGAAAATGACTGCTCAGAAGCTATACGACGAAACCCTTACTTTCCTGACAGCTACGAAGTGAGAGGACTCTCGCGCATCAACCAAGGCAACTACAAGGACGCCGCGGACGACTATTTCAAGGCCGTTGAGATGGAGCCTAACAGTCAGCCGTTGTGGAACAACCTGACCCTGTGTCTCATGGAAATGAACGACACGCAGAAAGCAGATTCTGTGGCCGACATATTCATCGGGAAATGGCCGAAATATGCCAAGGGTTATTGCATGAAGGCACAGATAACACTGGAGGAAAAGGACACTCTGGAAGCTGAGAAATACATCGACCAGGCAATAGCCATCGACCCGAACGACGTTAGCGCGCTATCGATGAAGTCATCGTTTCTCATGAGGAAAGAAGACTACGCCGGTGCAGAGAAAGTTCTCACGGAAGCCATAAGACTACAGCCGAAAAACCTGGGCAACATTATAAACAGAGCGCTCTGCCGATATAACCAAAGAAACCTCAGAGGTGCGATGAGCGACTACGACCTTGCACTGACTATCGACCCGGAAAACTTTGTGGGACACTACAACCGAGGCCTGCTGAGAGCCAACGTCGGCGATGGCAACAGAGCCATCGAGGACTTCAACTTCATACTTGAAAAAGACCCGTCGGACATGATGGTGACATTCAACAGAGCCCTGCTCCTGCATGAGACCGGAGACTACCGCGGAGCCATCAGAGACTACACAACGGTCATAAAGGCATATCCTAACTTCCTGCTTGGCTACCAGAAAAGAGCTGAAGCAAAACGACTGATAGGCGACGTGAGAGGCGCAGTCAGAGACGAAGAACACGTTCTGAAAGAAGAAGTGGCACATAGATACGGGTATGCATCTGCGGCAAGCAGAAAGGTTACGACGCGGAAAAGGTCGGAAAGAAACATGGACGACTACAACAAGCTTGTAGTTGAAGACGAACAGCCAGAGAAACAGTACAAGAGCGAGTACAGAGGCAAAGTACAGAACAGAAGCACAGACACCAAACTGCAGCCTATGTATGTGCTCACATACTATGAGGAAGAAAATAAGCTGAAACAGGTGATAAACTACTGTGAAGAAGTCGACGCGCTGAACGGAAAGAAAGTCCTCCCGGGAAAACTGATACTGACAAACAGAGAAAAACCGCTCGAGGAGAAAGACTTTACGGCACGCATGAACTCGCTGACAAAGCTCAACAGGAAAAGCGACGCAACCGCCCTGACCCACTTCGCAAAGGCACTGGAATATTACCTGCTGCAGGATGCAGAAAAAGCGGCCGGAGAACTGGACAGTGCAGTAAATGCCGACAAGAATTTCATGCTGGCATACTATGCACGAGCCGTGGTACACACAAAGATGGCAGACATGGCCGTACAGAATCCGAAAGACAGCAAAATATCGGGCACAGCACAGACAATGCCTGAAAAAGCAGACATACACCTGATGATGGCCAAGGCAGACATGAGCAAAGCTATAGAACTGGCTCCGGACCTTGCATATGCTTATTACAACAGAGCATGCATTGAAGCCAAGATGGCCGACTACGAAAGCGCGGAAGCAGATCTTACAAAATGCATAAACATGTACGACAAATTTGCCGAAGCGTATTATAACAGAGGTGTAATGAGAATATTGAGCAGAAAAACCAAGGAAGGGCTGAGCGACTTGAGCAAAGCCGGTGAATTGGGACTGTACACCGCATACGGACTCATAAAAAAATATTCCAAGCAGGACGAGAAATGAGAACCTGACGCAACACGTACTGTCCGCAAAGGGCTAAGCAGTACAAAAAAAACAGTGTTTGAATTTTTTTAAGCGTACATGAACACACTTTTAATAAAGAAACACTATTTTTGCAGGCAATTGTGTTCAGAGATAAAAGCGAATATAAAATATAATCATTATGATAAAGATTACTTTTCCAGACAACTCTGTCCGCGAATACGAGGCAGGAGTAACAGGACTGCAGATTGCAGAAAGCATCAGCCCACGCCTGGCACAGGACGTGCTGGCATGCGGAGTGAACGGTGAAACTACTGAACTGAACCGTCCTATAAACGAGGATGCATCATTCGTTCTCTACAAGTGGGACGACGAACAGGGCAAGCACGCATTCTGGCACACATCTGCCCACCTGATGGCAGAAGCCCTTCAGGAGCTCTACCCAGGCATACAGTTCGGCATCGGCCCTGCAATCGAAAACGGTTTCTACTATGACGTAATGCCTGCTGAAGGCACTTCTATCAGCGATGCCGACTTCGACAAAATCGAAAAGAAGATGCAGGAGCTTGTACAGAAGAAGGAAAGCCTCGTAAGAAAAGAAATATCAAAGCAGGACGCACTTAAGTTCTTCGGAGATAGAGGACAGACATATAAGAACGAACTCATCGAAGAGCTCGAGGACGGCCACATCACTACATATACTCAGGGCAATTACACAGACCTCTGCAAGGGTCCGCACCTGACAAGCACAGAAAAAATCAAGGCTGTAAAGGTCCTGTCTGTTGCAGCCGCTTACTGGAGAGGCGATGAGAAACGCCCAATGATGACTCGTATATACGGTATCTCATTCCCTAAGAAGAAGATGCTCGAGGAATATCTCGCAAAGGTTGAGGAAGCCAAGAAGCGCGACCACAGAAAAATAGGCAAGGAAATGGAACTCTTCATGTTCTCAGAAAGAGTCGGTAAAGGTCTGCCAATCTGGTTACCTAAAGGTACAGCTCTCAGAATCAGCCTCCAGAACTTCTTGAGAAAGATACAGAAGAGATATGGATATCAGGAAGTCATCACTCCGCACATCGGAGGAAAGAACCTGTATGTCACTTCAGGACACTACGACCACTACGGCAAGGATTCCTTCCAGCCGATACATACTCCAGAAGAGGGCGAAGAATATATGCTGAAACCTATGAACTGTCCTCATCACTGCGAGGTTTACGCTTGGCAGCCACGTTCATACAAGGATCTGCCTCTGCGTATCGCCGAGTTCGGAACAGTGTACAGATATGAACAGAGCGGTGAGCTCCATGGATTGACTCGTGTACGTTCATTCACTCAGGATGATGCGCATATCTTCTGCCGTCCAGACCAGGTAAAGGATGAATTCCTCCGCGTTATGGACATCATCAACATAATCTTCAAGGCACTGGATTTCAAAGATTTCGAAGCACAGATTTCACTGCGCGACCCTAACGACAAGGAAAAATACATCGGAAGCGACGAAGTTTGGGATAAGGCCGAAACAGCCATCGTTGAAGCTTGCAAGGAAAAAGGCTTGAACGCAAAGGTTGAATACGGCGAAGCAGCTTTCTACGGACCTAAGCTCGACTTCATGGTGAAAGATGCTATCGGACGCCGCTGGCAGTTGGGTACTATCCAGGTTGACTACAACTTGCCAGAGCGCTTCAAGCTCGAATATACAGGCGCCGACAACGAAAAGCACCGCCCTGTAATGATACACAGAGCACCGTTCGGTTCGCTCGAAAGATTTACAGCTGTGCTTATTGAACACACTGCCGGACACTTCCCTCTCTGGCTCACACCAGATCAGGTTGTCATACTCCCAATCTCTGAGAAATTCAACGAATATGCAGAGAAGGTAAACAAATATCTCAACTCGGTTGACGTAAGATCTACCGTAGACCTGCGCAATGAGAAGATAGGAAGAAAGATTCGCGACAACGAGCTCAAGAGAATACCTTACATGCTCGTGGTTGGTGAAAAAGAAATGGCTGAAGGTACTGTTTCTGTAAGAAAACAAGGCGAAGGCGACCAGGGAAGCATGAAATTTGAGGATTTTGCAAATAAAATTCTGGAAGAAGTTCGCAATATAACAGAAAATTTCTAACTTTGCGCCCTGAAAATAAACGTATTATTAACAACATTTAAAACAAACAGAGGAAAAATCTCAAGCTTAATGAAATTTGACAATAAAAAGCAACAGTATCGCGTAAATGAACAGATACGAGTACGCGAAGTTCGAATCGTAGGTGACGATATAGAGTCGACAGTAATACCGACAAACAAGGCGATACAATTGGCAGAAGAGAAAGGCGTTGATCTTGTAGAAATTTCACCTAATGCCGTTCCTCCAGTTTGTAGACTTATTGACTATTCAAAATTCCTTTACCAGCTTAAGAAGAAAGCAAAGGACATGAAGGCCAAGCAGGTCAAGGTGGAAGTTAAGGAAATACGTTTCGGACCTCAAACAGCCGACGCGGACTACAACTTCAAGCTGAAACATGCACAAGAGTTCATCAACGACGGCAACAAGGTCAAAGCCTACGTTTTCTTCAAGGGACGCTCCATCCTATTCAAGGAACAGGGTGAAGTGCTTCTGCTTAGATTTGCAAACGATCTCGAAGAAATTGCCAAGGTTGAAAGCATGCCGATACTCGAAGGAAAACGCATGAGCATAATGCTCGCGCCTAAGAAACCGGGTACACCGAAGAAGGCACAGCCGAAACCAGCAAAACCTGAAGAAAAAGCAAAGGAAGCCGACACAAAGGCGGAAACAGCAAAACAGAACGAGGCCGAAAATAAGTAAAGATAAATATGTGTGCGTAACGTCCTGGTATATACGTTGCCACCAATTACCAAGTAATAATTAAATATCAAAAAAAATGCCAAAAGTTAAAACTAAATCTGCCGCAAAGAAGCGCTTTAAGCTCACAGGCACAGGAAAAATCAAAAGACAGCACGCTTACCACAGTCACATTCTGACAAAGAAGACTAAGAAGCAGAAGAGAAACCTCGATCATTCAACAATCGTCGTTAAGGCTAACCGCAAACAGGTTCGCGATTGTCTTACTCTCCGTTAAAAAAACTGTGACGAGCAAAAGATTTTAACTAACAAAAAATGTTTAACAGAATGTTTAGCCTAAAGTTCACTATCTGGGAAGATTAAGGTGGCGCTAGCATTCAAAAAGATTCAAAATTATGCCAAGATCAGTAAATCACGTTGCTTCAAGAGCAAGAAGAAAGAAGATTTTAAAGCGTGTTAAAGGACAGTTCGGCGCTCGCAAGAACGTTTGGACAGTTGCAAAAAATGCATATGAAAAAGGTTTGACATATGCATACGTTGGACGCAAACGCAAGAAGCGTGATTTCCGCGCATTGTGGATTCAGCGTATCAACGCAGCAGCAAGAATGGAAGGTATGTCTTATTCACAGCTCATGGGTGCACTCCACAAGGCTGGAATCGAGATCAACCGCAAGACTCTCGCTAACCTGGCAATGAACCACTACGAAGCATTCAAGGCCATCGTCGAGAAAGTAAAATAAATCATTCTTACATAATCAAGAGGCGATTCTTATTATTAAGGGTCGCCTCTTGACGTTTTTAGGATTTCTATGACAGAATATACTATTTTGCTATATGCTGTAAATCAAAACAAAATAGTTATATTTGCATAAATATTAAATAACCAACAAAAAAACTATAATAATATGAAAGCATTCGTTTTCCCTGGACAGGGAGCTCAGTTTACCGGTATGGGAAAAGACCTGTACGAAAACAACAAGGTGGCAAAGAATTTGTTTGACAAGGCAAACGAAATACTTGGCTTCAACATAACAGACATAATGTTTGAGGGTACTGATGAGGAGCTGAAGCAGACAAAGGTTACTCAGCCGGCTGTATTCCTCCATTCAGTAATTTCAGCACTTTGCCTTGGCGACAACTTCAAGCCTGAAATGACTGCCGGACACTCTCTCGGCGAATTCTCAGCTCTCGTTGCTGCCGGTGCTCTCTCATTCGAGGACGGACTCAAGCTCGTATACAAACGTGCACTTGCCATGCAGAAGGCCTGCGAAGCAGCTCCTTCAACAATGGCCGCAATCATAGCTCTCCCAGACGCAACTATCGAAGAGGTATGTGCAGAAGTAAGCAAACCAGGCAACATCGTCGTTGCTGCAAACTACAACTGCCCTGGTCAGGTAGTAATCTCTGGAAACATCGAAGCTGTCAATGAGGCTTGCGAAAAGCTGAAGGCTGCAGGTGCAAAGCGTGCCCTCCCACTCAAGGTCGGCGGCGCATTCCACTCTCCTCTCATGCAGCCTGCTAAGGACGAACTCGAATCTGCAATCGAAGCTACTGAGTTCCACACTCCTAAGTGCCCTGTATACCAGAATGTCGATGCTAAGCCTCACACAGACCCAGAAGAAATCAAGAAGAACCTTATCGCTCAGCTCACAGCTCCTGTAAGATGGACAAACGAGGTTCAGAACATGATTGCCGACGGGGCTACAGACTTCACTGAGTGCGGTCCGGGCAAGGTTCTTCAGGGAATGATTGCAAAAATTGCTAAGGGCAATGACGCTGTCACAGCTCACGGACTTGAATAATCAATAATAATGGACAAAATAGTTATCTATCAAGTTTTTACCCGTCTTTTCGGAGCCAACGGAACAAAAAACATAAAGAATGGTACGTTGGAAGAAAACGGGTGTGGTAAGATGGCTGACTTTACAACCAAGGCTCTTGAGAACATCAAGGGTCTTGGTTGTACTCATATATGGTACACCGGCATTATTGAACATGCAACCCAAACCGACTACAGCAAATACGGCATCAAACGCGACCATCAAGCTGTGGTAAAAGGCAAAGCCGGAAGTCCATATGCCATCAAAGACTATTACGATGTAGACCCAGACCTGGCAGTCAAAGTTGAAGACAGAATGAAGGAATTCAAGAATCTTGTGGCAAGAACACACAGATGCGGTCTCAAGGTTATAATTGACTTCGTTCCTAACCACGTTGCCAGACAATATTTTTCTGATGCCAAACCCGAGGGCGTCAAAGACCTTGGAGAGACAGACAACAAGTCGGTGGCATTCAGTGCTGACAATAATTTCTACTATATCCCCGAAAGAGACTTTACTCCTCGTTTCGACGTAAGAGACAAAAACGGTACTCCTTATGTGGAACATCCTGCCAAAGCTACGGGAAACGACTGTTTCAACGAATGTCCAGGCATAAATGACTGGTATGAAACAGTGAAGCTCAACTACGGCATCGACTATATGGGCGGAGGACAACGCCACTTCTCTCCTATCCCGAACACATGGTACAAGATGCTCGACATACTGAAGTTTTGGGCAGGAAAGGACATCGACGGATTCAGATGTGACATGGCTGAAATGGTGCCGTGCGAATTCTGGGGATGGGCCATTCCGCAGGTAAAAGAAAAATATCCGAACGTGATATTCATTGCCGAAGTATATAATCCGAATGAATACAGGAATTATCTGTTCAACGGTATGTTTGACTATCTGTACGACAAGGTAGGACTGTATGATACTCTCAAATCGGTAATGAACGGTGCGCCAGCTTCTTGCATCACAGGATGTTGGCAAAGCGTGAACGACATTGCAGGACACATGCTTAACTTCCTTGAAAACCACGATGAGCAGAGAATTGCTTCTGACTATTTTTCAGGAAATGCAAGAAAAGGCAAAGCCGCCATGCTGGTTTCAGCATTGATGAATACTAATCCGATGATGGTCTATTTCGGACAGGAACTCGGAGAAAAAGGCATGTATGAAGAAGGATTCAGCGGTTGCGACGGACGCACCACTATATTCGACTACTGGACCATCGACACAATCAAGAGATGGAGAAACAACGGCAAATTTGACGGCACCAAACTTAACGACGAAGAAAAAAATCTTAGAAACTTCTACGTAAAAGTGCTGAATATATGCAACAGTGAAAAGGCTGTCAAGGATGGTGAATTCTTCGACGTGATGTACGTTAATTACGACAATTCCAAATTCAACCCGAACAGACAATATGCTTTCTTGAGAAAAAAAGACAACGAACTGCTGATTGTAGTAGCAAACTTCGATGAAAACAGTTCTGATTGCAGCATCAAGATTCCTTCACATGCCTTTGAATGCATGAATATAAAAGCTTGCAGCAAGAAGTTCAAGGCTGTTGACCTGCTGACAGGTGAATCTGAAAATGTCATGTTAGAACCTGATGGATACATCCAAACAGTACTTCCTGGCCTAGGTGGAAAAGTCCTGAAAATCAATCTTAAATAATCAGGTTCAAATGCTGACGAAACGGCAACTTTTATCCACGACATTTAAACGACAAGAAAAAACAGAAAACTGCTTTTATGGAAAAAAATATATTGTTCATCTGCCTTGGAAATATATGCCGCTCACCAATGGCTGAAACAATCATGAGAGATATGGTGTTCAAAGCTGGACTTCAAAACAAGATAAAAGTTGACTCGGCAGGACTCATAAGCTATCATGAGGGCGAAAATGCTGACGACAGAATGAGAAGCCATGCCAGAAGACATGGGTATTCGGTCAATCATCTTTCACGGCCAATAAAAGCCGATGACTTCTATGCTTTCGACATGATTGTCGGCATGGACGACAGCAACATTGACAAACTGATGCAAATGGCTCCTGGAATAGATGAGGAGAAGAAAATTGTCAGAATGACTGATTTCTGCAGGACAAAAGTTATAGACCATGTTCCAGATCCTTATTATGGAGGTGCACAGGGATTTGAAAATGTAATAGAAATCTTGGAAGACGCTTGCGGCGGTCTGCTTGAAGAAGTAAGTAAAGACATTGAAGATTGAGCAACTGCAACATGGTAAAGTCTATAAAACAATTATGCCACCGGAAAGAAACTGAAAAATTCCTTCCGGTGGCATTTTCATTATATAAGCTATTTTCAATTACTCCAACGGTACTTCGAATGCACGCTCTACTATTTTATCCATATCGTAATACTTATATTCAGCAAGCCGTCCTCCGAAAATAGTATGACGCTCATTGTCTGCCAAACCGCGGTACCTCGAATAAAGAAAATTATTGGTTGCATCGTTGACAGGATAGTAAGGCTCCAGCCCTTCACTCCACTCCACCGAAAATTCACGGCTTACGACTGTCTTTGGATTTTCATAGACTTCATCACCGAAAACCTCGAAATGCTTGTGCTCAATAACTCGCGTATAAGGCGTTTCTGAATCGGTGAAATTGACAACTGCATTGCCTTGATAATTGCTGATATCCATAACTTCCGTTTCAAAACGTACTGTACGATAATCGAGTTTGCCAAAACAGTAATCGAAGTATGCATCTATCGGTCCTGTGAAAAGTACCTTTCTTGCAACACTGTTCCAATGCTCGCGGTCGGCAAGATAATCTGTGGAAGTGCGAGTTTCGATGTCTTCCAAAAGCTTGTCTATAAGGACGTTATATCCACCGACAGGTATTCCCTGATACTTGGCATTGAAATAATTGTTGTCATAGACAAAGCGTACCGGCAACCTCTTTATGATGAAAGGCGGCAGTTCCGAACACTTACGTCCCCACTGCTTTTCAGTGTATCCTTTTATGAGTTTCTCATAAATGTCATTGCCTATAAGCAACCGTGCCTGTTCTTCAAGATTGCGAGGCTCGCTGATGCCTTCTGCACGCATGGCTTCTAGCACCAGAGCACGTTGCTCACCAATCTTAGCCATTGCCTCCGAAGGTGTAACAACTCCCCACATCTGATGAAACGTATTCATGTTGAAAGGAAGGTTATAAAGTTCACCTTTGTAATTTGCTACAGGCGAATTGGTATATCGGTTGAACTCAACCATGGAATTTACAAAATCCCAAACCTGACGGCTGTTGGTATGAAATATATGAGCACCGTACTTGTGTACATTTATACCTTCAACCTTTTCGCAATAGATATTCCCCCCAACATGTCGGCGTTTTTCAATGACCAGAACTTTCTTACCTGCGCTCTTTGCACGGTATGCAAAGACTGCACCGAAAAGTCCTGAGCCGACAACAAGATAATCATAAGTCATAATGTTAATATTTGATTTACTGAAAATAACCCATTAACGGATTTTTTTAAGCTCGTTGTAAAGACGCTGCACAGGAAGTCCCATGACATTGAAATATGAACCTTCAAGCCCTTCAACAGCTATATATCCTATCCATTCCTGGATGCCGTAGGCGCCTGCCTTGTCGAAAGGGGCATAATTTGTGACATAGTAATCTATCTCGTCATCTGACAACGAGGCAAAACGCACCTTGCTTGTCACGGCAAAAATATGCTGAAGAGACTTGGTTGTAATGCTCACACCTGTTATAACCTCATGAGTTCTTCCACTGAGCATACGAAGCATACGCTTGGCATCAGCCGCATCTTTTGGTTTCCCGAGAACTTGCCCGTCGCAATATACTATTGTGTCGGCTGTAATCATCAGTTCATCATCCGCAAGTTCGGGAAGATAAGCATCGGATTTTTTCTTGGATATATACTGCGGAATCTCGTCGCCGACAAGTGTTGACGGATATGATTCATCAATGCCTGATTTCGTGCGGACAGTAAAATCAAGTCCGAGGCCGGCAAGGAGTTCCTTTCTTCTTGGCGAATTGCTCGCCAATACAATTCTATAATTTTTCAGATTGTCCAACATTATCTATTGTTGTTTGAAATTACTGCAGTTAATTACACATATTGAATTGATATGTCCCTAAAACTTTCACCACCCGAAGGCTTTGGAATTATGCATCCACAAATCTTGACACTTGAGCACCTGCTCAATTACATCGCGCACACATCCCATTCCACCGCAACGAGGGGATATATATTTGGAAACAGACTTTACCTCACTGCATGCATCTGAGGGACAACAAGGAAGACCGCAACGGGAAAGAACCTCATAATCAGGAATATCGTCGCCCATATATAGCACCTCTTCGTCTCTGAGATTATACTTTCGGCAAAGTTCCTCATAAGAATGAATCTTGACGGATGCGCCGAGAACAATATCCTTCAAGCCCAGTCCTTCGTAGCGCCTGCGCGTAGCCTCAGAGTTCCCGCCAGAAATAATGGCAAGTATGAGTCCGCACTTGACTGCATGCTGCATTGCATAACCGTCCTTGATGTTAACAGTACGCATCGGACCGTTGTCAGGGCTGAGAGGTATGGTCTCACAGCTGAGCACTCCATCTACATCGAAGAACATCGCACGTATCTTTTTCAAATCGTAATTTATCACAGTTTGTAATTATTGATAGTTAGAGTTTGCATGAAAATTCAAAACTGGCGAATCATCATTCACCGGTATACATTTTGTGTATGCTGTCGGACATAAGGCGGTAGATGTCCTGAAAAACGGGCTTATCGCCGAGAAGCTCAATATGCTTGGATATGACATTCTCGTCGTACCTGACTGCCGGACCCGTCTGAGCATCCCTAGGACTGACACTATGCACTTTTGATGATGTTTCATCGATGAGCGGAAGCATAACATCAAACGGCACACCGCAGGATTTGAGAATATCTTCGGAAACAGCATAACAATGATTCACGAAATTACAACAAAAAACCGCAGAAAGATGCAGATAACGGCGACGTGTGCTGTCGAGCTCATGAACCGATGACGAAAGCCTGTGAGCCAAAGCATCAAGCTTATGCAAATCTTCAACGTCGTCAGCCTCAATAAAAATAGGAATGTTGGAGAAATCAACTATTTTGCTTCTTGAGAATGTCTGCATCGGATAGAACACACCGCGGTGCTTGAAATGTATGGCGCTCATCGGCATACTGCCGGACGTGTGGACAAAGAAACAATCTTCGTGCCCGTGCTGAAGACGCAAGGCAAGAGATTCCAAGACGGAGTCCTTCACTGATATAAAATAAATATCGGCATCACTTATGACTTTGTCAATATCTGTTGTGTACGAGCATCGAAGTTTACTGGACAATACGGATGCAGATTCTTCTGTACGACTGTAAACCTGAACGACATCCACGCCTTTGCTTATCAACGACATACTTAAATTTGTAGCCAAATTTCCGGCTCCAACAAATACCGCCTTCATGATTTTAGTTTTCTCAATAAAAATATTCGGTTCTACAAATAAAAATCAGATTGTATGCACATTATCCCACTTCAGCTTGCTTTCGTCCTGTTCCTTACGCTCTATTGCCGGATAACCGAAAGCAATGACAGACAGTGCGTGCATGTTGGCTGGATAACCGAGAAGCTCACGCAGAACATCATCTGCCGAAACACCATCTGCACGATTGCGGCATCTAATCTGAGCCCAACAGCTTCCAATGCCTAGTTCTGTTGCCTGATACTGCATGGTGACAGAAGCTATTGATGCATCTTCAATCCAAACGTCTGTGGCATCGGAGTCGCCAAGAACAACTACTGCAACCTGTGCTTCAGCAACAAAATCGGCTCCTGCAGACTTACATTTGGATATTTCGAGCAGCTTCTGCTTATCTTCAACAACATAAAATTGCCATGAACGTGATGACTTTGATGTCGGCGACATTAATGCAGCCCTAAGTATGAGCTTCATGTCTTCGTCACTAATTTTTTCACCGCTGAATTTCCTTATGCTTCTGCGTTTTTTCACAATATCTTTAAAGTCTGTCATATGCGTTTTTTGTTTGATTGAAGTATACTATTGTATTAATATATACAAAGATATACAATTAAGTTTATGAATAGGACACGGCAAGACATAAATAAGATAAAAGCAGGGATAAATATTGGATAAAACAGCTGTAATACGAACATGACAAGGCTGATGCATTATTTTGATAATATATATAAAGTACATATTTTTGTAGAAAAATACAGAATGACATTGAATACTACAAAGTAACATTCGAAATAATGACGGACACAGCTACAAACAGAGAAATTCTGTCATTCATCATGGGTGACGCCGGTTTTGAAAGTTTTATCGATTCTGACACTTGTCTTGAAGGATATATACAGAAAAATCACTACAACAAGGAGCTGATTGAAAATTATATTGAAGAATTTCCTATATGCGATGTAAAGATTGTTTTCAGTACTGCAGACGCCGAAAACAAAGACTGGAACTATGAATGGGAACAGAACGGCTTCAAACCGATAGTAATCGACGACCTTTGTGTGATACACAGCACCTTGCACAAAGACCTGCCTAAACTCAAATATGACATCACCATAAATCCCAAAATGTCATTCGGCTCTGGAAGCCATGAAACGACAAGACAACTGACAAGGATAATTCTGAACAGAAATTTCAATGGAATGAATGTTCTAGACATGGGATGCGGAACTTTCATTCTAGGTATCGCAGCATCATTCAAGGGCGCGTCGCATATTACAGGAATCGACATTGATGAGTTCAGTACGCAGAATGCTGAAGAAAACTGCAGACTCAACAATATCGTTAATTATAAAATCATACACGGTGATGCATCTGCAATTGACAAATCACAAAAATTCGATTACATTTTCGCCAACATACATAAGAATATTATTATAAACGATTTGGATAAATATAAATCAGCACTTGCTGACGATGGACACATCCTGCTGAGTGGCTTCTATACTGAAGATGCCGAAGACATCTGCAAATATGCAGAAAAGCTCGACCTAAAACCTACAAACAGATTTTCGGAAAACAATTGGGCTGTGCTTGAACTTGTAATAAAATAACAGTCAACCTTAGATTCCAAAAACAACGGCACATCCAATATACGAGCATAGAACCCAACAAACCAATAAGAGCATACACAAAACATGTTATATCTGGAGCCTCAGACATAGAAAGCTTTTACTTGATAGTGTCTGCAGGCTCTTTTATACAAAAACTCATAAGCTCATCCTTGGTACCATTGAATATATTAACATCAACATATTGATCTATACCTGAGATACGTCCGGCATCAGTATGCTGCCAAAATTTCCATTCTCCTTCATACCTCAACGAATCTACATAATAATGAGCAATCCAATAAGGATATTGGTTGAAAACAGGATCACTGAGATATGATGTCTTGAACTTGTAGGAAGTATAGAGAATCGGCTTCACACCGTAATGTTTCTCAACAATTTTCATCCATGTAAGCACTTCACGACGAAGCTCAGCCGGTGTGTAGTTTCCAAGATTTTCAACATCAAGAACAGGCGGCAAATCACCTGGTTCAAGCTGTACCATCTTGCAAAAATACTCAGCCTGCTTTTCAGACGGACTTTTGGTGCTGAAAAAATGATAGGCACCGCGCAATATGCCGCTTTCTTTGGCTTTATAGAAATTCAGATTGAAGTTTTCATCCAAAATATCTACACCTTCTGTGAAGCTGACTTGTGCACCTTGTATGTCTGCATTGCTGAGAAGTTCCCAATTTATGTTGCTCTGATAATGTGATACATCAAGTCCACGGACCTTTCCTGCAGGATACACAACGTCGCCGTAAAGGGCTTTCCATCTGAATGAATATGGACCTACAAAAGTTTTATAGAAAAAAAATACATACACCACTGCAACAACCACAATTAGTCCCCACAACAGCCACGAAGGAATGCGATGCAACCAACTTCGGCCAGACTTGGAATTGCGACGTCTGCCTCGTGGACGCCTCCCCCTGACGACATTCCTTTTAACATTACGTCCGCTCTTTTCTGCCATAATTATGTTACGTAGCTATATGATTAAAAAAACAATGATGCAAGCTTATGCGAGAAACAAAAATCTATAAAACATTTTACATATAAAATGCAGTTCCCCGCACTTGGAAGCACGGAGAACTGCCGTATCATAAAAGCCTTTTCGTGGCTGATGAAATCAATTATTTGCCCTGCTCAAGCTTCAGTGTGATTGTTGACTGATCACATACTTCTGTAGGGCCGAAATACTGGATTGGACCCGGATAGATGTAGCATGTGTTCTTTGCCCACTCGTCACGCTTAGAAGCGAAGTACTTGAATGGGGCACCGTCAAGCTTAACAAGAGCCTTTCTGATTACAGGCTTCATCTCACCTGCTCTCTTCTCGAGGTTCATCATCATTGTGATAGGCACACCACCTGCAATCCACTCTTCAGCCGGTGCAGTTGTATTCTTGATGATTGACATGTAGCCGGTCTTGCCGTTTGCTATCAAGCGTGAAGCATTGAATCCAAGGGCATAGCAATAGTCAGCATCATAGTTAGAAGGAGCTGCGCAACGGCCTTCATATCCGAAGAAGTGGTGCTGGGCGGCAAACTTGCCTTTATACTTTCCTTCAGCAGCCATCTTAGCCAACTTCTCGCCAACCATGTGTGAGAGCAACTTCTCTGTCTCGATAAGAGATACCTGTACGTTTCCGTGAGGGTCACGGTCAAGAGCAAGCTGAGAAGCAACATCAGCAGGAAGTGAATTGAATGTAGCAAGGTTCTCTGCAGAAAGATGAGCCTTTACGTAGTCAATCTGATTCTCGCGTGCGACTGCCTTAGCCTCGTCAGTAGCAAGAACATCGTTGAGCTCTGCGATAAGCTTCTTGATTGCAGGGATGAATTCAATCAAACCTTCTGGAATAAGAACTGTACCGAAGTTGTTGCCCTCTTCAGCTCTTGCAGCTACTACGTCTGCAATCATGCTGACTACCTGGTCGAGAGACATGTTCTTTGCCTCTACTTCCTCAGATACAAGACAAACGTTTGGCTGGCACTGAAGTGCACACTCCAAAGCGATGTGAGAAGCAGAACGTCCCATCAACTTGATGAAGTGCCAGTATTTGCGTGCAGAGTTGCAGTCGCGCTGGATGTTACCGATAAGTTCGCTGTAAGTCTTGCAAGCTGTATCAAATCCGAATGAAGTCTCAATCTGATCGTTCTTCAAGTCGCCGTCGATAGTCTTAGGGCAACCGATAACCTGAACACCGTAGTTCTTTGCAGCATAGTACTCAGCAAGTACGCAAGCATTTGTATTTGAATCGTCACCTCCGATAATTACAAGAGCCTTGATGCCGAGTTCGCGGAGAATCTGGATTCCGCTCTCGAACTGGTCAACCTTCTCAAGCTTAGTACGTCCAGAACCGATGATGTCGAAACCACCAGTGTTACGGTATTCGTCGATGATATCTGAAGTGAGCTCCATGTACTTGTGGTCAACAAGACCTCCAGGACCAAGGATGAATCCGTAAAGACGGCTGTCTGGGTTGAGAGACTTGATACCGTCGAATAGTCCTGAGATAACATTGTGTCCGCCTGGAGCCTGACCACCAGACAAAATTACACCCACGTTGAAAGGAGGAAGACTTACAGC
>ENA-UONW01001507-UONW01001507.1-human-gut-metagenome-genome-assembly--contig:-CS52-NODE-1507-length-27355-cov-5.768901_pt1 | contig 27355 bp, 29 predicted proteins | sample MGYA00242463_ERZ724010 | MGnify/ENA metagenome assembly ERZ724010 | reverse complement strand
AACTGTGAGCGCTCGTAATTTTTGTTTTGCATGTTCATCTTTTATTGAAAACTGCGTATGAAACTGCCATTTTCTTAGCTTTCCTGATTACATTTTTAATATTTTATATGTTATAAGTCGCTGTATATTAAGTATGTATGCTATTCTTTGTGTAATCATGATGGTAATCGGACGTATAAATTTTATTAATATTGCATTAGCAAATTGCTGATGGGCATGTAAGAAATTTGTTCATGGGTGTGCAGACAGTCAGATATTGCTTGTATTTGCTGTAGGCCTTTTGTCGTTGGTAGCATATATATAGTTCGTGAAATAAATAAAGTACATACGGACTACTGAAATTTCAACAAAAAGCTTTCAATAGAAGGTGAAACGTTAAAGCGGAAGTTGTCTGTAACAATGTTAAAGAGCTTTATATTTTGTAAATAATACATCTACATTATGAAAAACAGAAATAGTTGTACTAATGATTGCGGGAAGATATTACTGCAAGCATTTTCATGTATGAAAGATGTGGTGTTCATACGTGCAAGTAACGGTAAAATGTGTGTGTCGGGACGTGAGAAACTGACAATCATTTGAACATGCGTATTGTCTAGGCGAAAGATGCTGATGTGCTCAATTCTTAAGCGTGAGTCTTTTATTATTTAGCTCAGTTTGCTTTTCACTATAATTCAAAATTTATTAAATCTATCAATTATGAAAAGAAATTTTAAAAATTTAGTTCTTTTATTGGCTTTGCTTCCTATGTCGAAAGTGCAGGGTCAGATATCGTTCGATTATCTTGGCGAGAAATGGAATGATTACCAGATGTGCTCTTCGTGTGATTTGACATCATTGCATCGTAATCATTTCAAAGATTCTGTAAGCGTAAAGGAAATGAAGGATGCCTTCTTGAAAAATAAGGATATTCGATTTGATAAATCTCCTTATGAAGGATTCGATTCAGTAGTATATATAGGTGGATATGGAAAGAACGTGATGCTTATATCACCTCTTAAAAACAATTCTCAGAAAAAGGTAAGCGAATGTCGTGGTGTGTGGAGCTGGGTTGGACGCTACAAACTTCTGGAACTCAGAGACAAGAACGGTGTTCCGCAGACGAAACTTTTGGAGAAGTTGAACAGCGATACGAGCCAAAAATGGCTTGATGGTGAAGTGCTCAAGCTTGGAGAACCGCGCTGGTATATGGGCTTCGCTGTGTCGCCTCGCATCAATTGGGATTTTTACAATGAAGGCAAACTCGTTGTAAGATTGGGTTATTCTCCAAATAGCGAACCAGATTTTTTCTCGTATGCAAATCTTACGAAAAGAGTGATGGACGGTGACTGGTACACGAGTGTGGACGCTGGTGCCAAACTTCTTGGTGTGCTTCATGGAATGCAGTCTTCTGCAAATCTCGGAAAGGCCGAAAGGACTTTTTCTGTTTTGTTGTACGAACGTCCAATGTATAAGTCGTCAAAGAATAGAAATACTCCTTACACACTGGAATTGCTGGAGCCGGGAACTCCTGACAAGGAGACTGCTGAACTGTTCCAAAATCTGAAGAGTTTCGTAGAACGTATACCTGCCAAAGCTTTCAAACCTTATTATACAACCGATTTCCGCATCATGACCGGCCGTTACTATCGAGTGACTGTCAGCAAGTGCGGGTGGCTGGTGGAAGATTATTTGTCAATCAATAAATGATCTGCGGCCCATCTGGAAGCTATAAAGTTTTATCGGCAAGAAGGGTATGCTTAGGACCGTTTCATATGGTCGCTATTACTTCTTTGCTTGATGTCTACATGAAAAAACACCTCAGTGTGCGAATCGTATCGCTGTCACCGAGGTGTTTCTTTGTTTATTTTCCGCTGTGCGGTATTGTTTTTTTCAAAAAATCGAATTATTCAACGTAGAGAACCAGTCCTTTCAGGTATTCACCCTCTGGGTGGTAGATGTTGATAGGGTGGTCGGCAGGCTGGTGGAGCTGGTGGAGTATTCTCACTTTGCGCTTTGCCTGTACTGCTGCTGTGAATACGGCTGTGCGGAAGTTGTCCTTTGTCACTACCTGCGAACAGCTGAAGGTGAAGAGGATTCCGCCCGGCTGTATTTTCTCGAGCGCCTTCTGGTTGAGGCGTGAGTAGCCCTTGAGCGCATTGCGCAGTGCATCCTTGTGCTTGGCAAATGCAGGAGGGTCGAGGATGATTAGGTCGTACTGGTCGCCCATGCGGTCGAGAAACTTGAATGCATCTTCGGCGTAGGCAGTGTGGCGTGTGTCGCCGGGGAAGTTGAGTTCGACGTTGGCATTTGTCAGGTCGATGGCCTTCTGCGAACTGTCGACTGAGTGCACGAGCTTGGCGCCTCCGCGCATGGCGTAGAAAGAGAATCCTCCGGTGTAGCAGAACATGTTGAGCACGCTGCGTCCCTTGGCATATTTCTCGAGCAGGCTTCTGTTGTCGCGCTGGTCAACGAAGAATCCCGTCTTCTGTCCCTTGAGCCAGTCGACGTGGAACTTGAGTCCGTTTTCGGATGCTACGTCGTCCTTGCTTCCTCCGAGCAGGAACCCGTTTTCCTGTCCCAGTCCGGCCTTGAACGGAAGTGTGGTCTCAGACTTGTAGAATATGTTTTCTATGCGTCCTTCCATGACATTCTTGAGCGCTTCGGCAATCTTCATCCTGTCCATGTGCATTCCAACGGAGTGTGCCTGCATGACGGCTGTCTTGCCGTAGACGTCGATGACGAGTCCGGGGAGGTTGTCGCCTTCGCCGTGTACGAGTCTGTATGTGTCGTTGGATTCGCTTTCGGCCACGCCGATGCATTTCCTCACGTTGAAGGCTATAGCGAGTTTTTCCTCGTAGAAGTGTGTGTCGATTTCTTCATCGCCGAATGTGAGTACTCTCACCATGATGCTTCCTATCTGATAGTGGCCGTAGGCTATGTGGCCGCCTTCGAAGGTGCACACTTCAACGACTTCGCCTTCTTCCGGCTCCTGGTCGAAGTGGTGGATTGCTCCCGAGAACACCCATGGATGGAAGCGCTTGAGCGATTCTTCCTTGCCTTTCTTTAGAAATATCTTTTTTAGCATATATCAAAAATATGTATTGTTCTGTTTTTCACTGTTCAGTTGTTCAGCTTTCGGCCTGTTGCGTTTCTGCCGCTGGTGTGGCCGGAATGAATTCGTAGTTGCCTGTTTCTTCCAGTCTTTTGAGTTCGTTGTGAATCATGATGCACGCCCATGCATCGGTGGCGGCGTAGAGCTTTTGCGCATCGGTGAGTATGTCGGCCTCCCAGTTGGTGAGCTGCTGCCCCTTTGATATCTTCTTGTGGAAGATGTTGGCATAGATTTTCTGCAGGCTCATGTCGCTGATGCCGATATTTTTGATTTCGTTCTGTATCTCGATGAAATTGCCCGGTGTGAACTCCCTTCTTTTGCGCAGGAGGGCTATGTCGTCGTGGAGCGACAGTCCGACTTTGGCGGTCTTTTCGTCTTCGAGCAGGCGTTTGATGGAATCGGTTATGCCGGTGCGGTTCAGACGGAAGAGGAAGCAGGTGTCGTTGGTGGAAACCTGCAGCAGTGCAACCTGATGGACCGTACCTTTTCTGAACGACGGACGCGTTTCGGTGTCTACTCCCAGCAGGTTCTGTGTGAGCAGGAAGTTGACTGCCTTTTGTGCGTCGTTTTCAGTCAGAATGGTTATAATCCTTCCGTTGAACGTCTCTCTCGGCAGAGCGTTTATATCTTTCTTGTCGAATTTTTCTTTTATTACGGTCATTTCGTTTGGTTTGAAATTTTTTTAATGGTGGTGATGGCCGCATGTGCATTCGCCTTCACCGTGGTGGGAACAGTGGTCTTCGTGGTGTGAACAGCAGTCGTCATCGTCGCCGCAGCAGCAACCGTCGTCTTCCACTTCGTTGTTGTTCGGATTGTATTTGACATCGTGGAGCGCGCGCATGACGTTTACGAGTTTCTGTCCCCAGTAATTCTTGAAATTTTCTGTGCATGCCGACAGTGCCGCCTGCATTGTTTCGTCAGTACCTATTTTGTAGGCGTAAGCAAAATTCTTGATGTCCTGATAGATGTCGGCCAGTTCTTCGCTTATTGTCCGCAGGATGGGGCGGTCGCTGTATTTCATGTCTTCTACGAATACGTCGAGATAGTCGTCCTGCTCACCCATTATGTATGCAATGTTGTTTCTGATGATTTCGTAGTTCTCTTCCGTAACGAATTGTTCGGGCTCTTCTGCCCATATATCTTCATCATTGTTGTTTTCGTTGAGCAATGATGCTTTGAGGTAGAGAAGCGGAAGAAGTTTGAGCAGTGTGCCTACAAACTCCTGACGTGTTTTGGTGTCTACTGTCTCCAGATATGCGCAGTACTGCACTGCAACAGTCACGAATTCGAGTACGTCGCGGCTGTAAACTGTTGAATTTTCGTCTGTATTTGTCATAATGACTACAAATATAGGTATTAATTACATTATGGTAATTCTTATTGGCTAAGTTTCTTTTATGCTGCGGCATGTGCCACATGGTTGCCGCGAGGTGTTTTTTATTGCGTCAAAGGTGTCGCAGTTTTGTTTTTTTTAGTGCCGGCAGTCCTGTTTGTATTGATTGGGGCTGTATATGTTGTTATAAAAGTAAATTAATGCGGTGCTTATTGCTTGTAAATGTAAGTAAATGTAATATTGAAGTTACGATTTATAACAAAATAAGCGCATGTAACGTTAAAACGGCAACAATTTGTTATGCATAGCTTCATTTTCCAGTTTTATTGTTGTTTCAGAAAATATATTTATATACATTTGCAATATGAACATGGAAATAAAATAAATTAGTCATGAAAAAGTACAATTTTAATGCAGGACCGTCAATTCTTCCTCGTGAAGTCATCGAGGCCACTGCTGCAGCATGTCTGGATTTCAACGGTTCGGGCTTGTCATTGATGGAAATCAGCCACAGAGCAAAGGATTTCCAGCCGGTAGTAGACGAAGCAGTAGCACTGTTCAAGGAGCTTTTGGATATACCTGAAGGTTATTCGGTATTGTTCCTTGGAGGTGGAGCAAGTCTTGAGTTCTGTATGGTACCATATAACTTCCTTGAGAAGAAAGCCGCATACCTTAATACTGGTACATGGGCTAAAAAGGCAATGAAGGAAGCCAAGCTGTTTGGAGAAGTTGTTGAAGTAGCTTCTTCTGCCGAGGCCAACTATACTTATATACCTAAGGATTTTACAATCCCTGCTGATGCCGATTATCTGCACATCACCACGAACAACACAATCTTCGGTACAGAAATACGTAAGGAACTCGACTCGCCGATTCCTATGATTGCGGACATGTCGTCAGATATCCTTTCACGTCCGGTCGATGTCAGCAAGTACAACTGCATCTACGGAGGTGCTCAGAAGAACCTGTCTATGGCCGGTGTGACATTCGTCATTGTGAAGAACGATGCTCTCGGCAAGGTAAGCCGTCAGATACCTACAATGCTCGACTATCGCACTCATGTTGAGAAGGGCAGTATGTTCAACACTCCTCCAGTAGTGCCTATCTACTGCGCATTGCAGACATTGCGCTGGATAAAGGCTCAGGGCGGTGTTGAAGTTATGGACAAGCGTGCTCACGAGCGTGCAGACATCCTTTATTCTGAAATCGACCGCAACAAGCTGTTCCGCGGTACTGTCAAGGAGGAAGACCGCTCAGTCATGAACATCTGCTTCGTGATGAACGACGAGTACAAGGACTTGGAAGCTGACTTCCTGAAGTTTGCTACCGACTGCGGTATGGTTGGTGTCAAGGGACACCGTTCTGTAGGAGGCTTCCGTGCTTCTTGCTACAACGCGATGAGTGTGGAGGGCGTCAAGGCACTTGTTGACTGCATGCAGAAATTTGAGAGCGCACATTGATGCACTCTTACAACAATAACTGAAGGTGTTCGGGAACTATATGACAATGCTGTATTGGTTGCCGGACACTTTCTGCTTTTTATAGGCCTATGGCCTGAGTCTTTTTTTTAATAACCTTGTGGCGGCCTCGATATGTCAAGACACTTGAAGTGCACGATGCTGAGGATTGAGCGTACGACGCATCGGTGACGCCATGTAAAATCGATAATGTTATGAAAGTACTTATTGCAACCGAAAAACCTTTTGCTCCTGTGGCTGTAGAAGGAATACGTAAGGAAGTTGAGAATGCCGGATATGAACTTGCACTGCTGGAGAAGTATACAGAGAAAGCGCAGCTCCTTGCAGCTGTTGCCGATGTTGATGCATTGATTATCCGAAGCGACAAAATCGACAACGAAGTTCTCGATGCCGCAAAGAATCTGAAGATTGTTGTACGTGCAGGTGCAGGATACGACAATGTTGACCTTGCTGCCGCTACAGCACACGGAGTTGTCGTAATGAACACACCTGGTCAGAACTCAAATGCTGTTGCTGAACTTGTCTTCGGATTGCTCGTATATGCAGTGCGCAATTTCTACAACGGAAAGGCCGGTACAGAGCTGAAGGGCAAGAAGTTGGGCATACTGGCGTTTGGTAATGTAGGCCGTAACGTGGCACGCATAGCCAAAGGATTCGATATGGACATTTATGCCTACGATGCTTATTGCCCGGCAGATGCCATTGAGGCTGCAGGCGTTAAGGCTGTAAAGAACCAGGAAGAACTGTTCAGCACATGCGACATCGTTTCTCTTCACATTCCTGCAACTCCGGAAACAAAAAAGAGCATCAACAAGGAATTGGTATCAAAGATGAAGAAGAACGCCATCATCATCAATACTGCGCGTAAGGAGGTCATCAATGAAGAAGAGCTCATTGAACTCATGACCGAAAGGACCGACCTTAAGTACATCACCGACATCATGCCTGATGCCGACGCTGCATTCAAGAAATTTGAAGGACGCTACTTCTCTACACCTAAGAAGATGGGTGCTCAGACAGCTGAGGCAAATATCAATGCCGGCATTGCGGCCGCAAAGCAGATTGTAGGCTTCTTCAAGGACGGATGCACAAAGTTCCAGGTGAACAAATAAAAAGCAGGTTTGATAATTCATATCAGGCAGGTGTCCAAACGATATTCTGCATAAACACGTAATTCGAATATGGCAATTGTAAAACCTTTCAGAGGTATCAGACCGCCTGCAGAATTGGTGGAAGAGGTGGAGAGCCGTCCTTACGATGTGCTCAACTCCGATGAGGCCAGAGCTGAAGCGGCGGGAAACGAGAAATCGCTTTATCATATAATCAAGCCTGAGATAGATTTCCCGGAGGGTACGAGCGAATACGATCCGCGGGTTTATCAGAAGGCTGCCGAGAATTTCGAGAAGTTCCAGCGCAACGGATGGCTTGTTCAGGACAAGGATGAGCATTACTACATCTATGCGCAGACGATGAACGGCAAGACACAGTATGGCATTGTCGTCGGTGCGTATGTCAATGACTATCTCACAGGAGTCATAAAGAAGCATGAACTCACCAGACGCGACAAGGAAGAGGACAGAATGAAGCATGTGCGTGTGTGCAATGCAAACATGGAACCGGTGTTCTTCGCTTATCCAGACGACAGTGTGCTCGATGCACTCATCACCCGATGCACTTCGTCAAAGCCTGTCTATGACTTCATTGCGCCTATCGACGGATTCCGCCACAGGTTCTGGATTGTAGACAACGCCGATGACATCAAGACCATTACTGCCGAATTTGCCAAGATGCCGGCCTTGTATATCGCTGACGGACACCACCGTTCGGCAGCGGCTGCACTTGTCGGTGCCGAGAAGGCGAAGCAGAATCCTGCACATCGCGGCGACGAGGAGTATAATTACTTCATGGCCGTATGCTTCCCGGCAAGCCAGTTGACAATTCTCGACTACAACCGTGTTGTAAAGGACCTCAACGGGCTTACGGACGATGAATTTCTGGAAAAGCTGAAGACTCATTTCACAGTAGTTCCAAAAGGACGTCTTCAGTATGCACCGCGTCGGATGCACGAGTTCTCTCTGTATCTCGGCGGTGTGTGGTACAGTCTCACTGCCAAGGACGGCACTTACGACAGTTCCGATCCTATTGATGTGCTCGACGTGTCGATATCGTCGAAATACATCCTTGATGAGATTCTCGGCATAAAGGACCTGCGCAGCGACAAGAGGATAGATTTTGTCGGTGGTCTTCGAGGACTTGAGGAATTGAAGCGTCGTGTAGACAGCGGTGAGATGAAGATGGCGCTGGCCCTTTATCCTGTCACTATGAAGCAGATAATGGACATAGCCGACAGTGGAGCCATCATGCCTCCTAAGGCAACGTGGTTTGAGCCGAAACTCCGTTCGGGCTTGGTTGTCCATAAGCTTTCATGAATCTATAAGCAATCAGAGGACACGCCGTTTGGAGTGGAATTTTTCCAAAAAAAATCTCTGATGTTTATTGATAGCCGATACAAGCATTATAGTTCATATTAAGATGTATTTTGAGCGGTAATAATGTTTGTATCGGCCTTTTTGTATCTTTTTTTATTATGATTCTATTGTCGGCCCTTTTAGTATATGATATCGAAAATCAATGTTCCGCAGTATGTTTTTCATGGTAAATCAACCAACGTCCGCATGTTCATTTCACATTGTTGTCTAATATGAAAAGATTTATGTTTTAATATCCGTATCTTTGTACGTGTTATGGAGATTGAAGATTCATATAAGACTATAGAGAGTATATCCGAAGGCTTGTACACGGAGAAGCGCAGTAAGTTTCTTTCCTTTGCTATTCCCGTGAGAAGTGTCGACGAGGTGAAGGCCTGTGTTGCCGAGTATCAGAAGAAGTTCTACGATGCCCGCCACGTGTGCTATGCATATATGCTTGGGCCAAAGCGCCAGGAGTTTCGTTCAAACGATAACGGTGAACCGTCGGGCACAGCAGGAAAACCAATATTAGGACAGATAAACTCCAATGAACTTACGGATATTCTTATCATCGTGGTTAGATATTTCGGAGGTATAAAGTTGGGAACAAGCGGACTAATTGTCGCTTACCGTTTGGCGGCGGCAGAAGCCATATCTGCGGCGACGGTTGTGGAGAAAACGGTAGATGAGGATGTAACTTTCATTTTTGAATATCCTTTTATGAATGATGTCATGCGAATAGTCAAGGAGGAGAATCCGCAGATAATTTCTCAGGGATACGACACAGACTGTGTCATGACATTGCGTATACGAAGCGGTCTTATGCCCAAACTTAGGGCAAGGCTGGAAAAAGTGGAAACATTGCACTTTGATGAATGATGCGTTTTGCGGTATTCATTGACTTGACATATAAGAAAAAGAAAACGGCAGGATTCATGTATATGAAACATGTTTCCTGCCGTTTTCCGTATTTTCAGACTTTCGTCCCCGGTATATTATTTTATACCTCTTTCGTTGAGGGCGTCAGCATATTTTTTTGCATAATTGAGATGCTGGTCATAAGTGACCGCAAAATTGTGAGTTCCTGAGAAATCCTCCTTTGCGCACATGTACATGAAGTTGTGGTGCTCATAGTTGAGGACAGCGTCTATACCGGCAATCGAAGGAATGCGTATCGGTCCAGGAGGAAGTCCTGCATTCTTGTATGTGTTGTACGGCGAATCGGTATTCAGGTGTGCATGCATGATTCTTCTCAAAGAGAAGTCACCCAGTGCATATTTCACTGTCGGGTCAGACTGCAGAGGCATTCCGGCCTTGAGTCTGTTTATGTACAGGCCTGCTATGCGGCTTTTTTCGCCGTTGTTGGCAGTCTCTTCATCAACTATGCTGGCCAGTGTGATGACCTCATTGCGCGACAGTCCAGCCTTTTCGGCCTTTTCCTTTCTTTCTGCATTCCAGAAGTTCTCGCTTTCCTTTTTCATTCTGTCCAGCAGGTTGTCGATGGATATGTTCCAATACACCTGGTAAGTGTTTGGAATGAACATGCATGAGATGTTCTGCGTGTTGTATCCGTATTTTTCGCATACATCGTCATCGTGGAGTGCATCAGAAATTTTTGCAGAATCGAGCAGTAAGTATCTGGACAGTCTCCCGGCCAGGTCGTCGACAGTTCTTACGCTAGGTATAACCAGATTTACAGGATCCTGAGAGTGGTTTCTGATTTTTCTGACCATGTCAACGGCATTGTTGTCAGGTTCGATGGAATATCTGCCTGGCTTGATTTTCTTGTCGATGTTGTAGATGGAAGCCATGAGGTTGAATCCGACCAGATCTGATGGTTTTCCCGCTTCCGAGATTTTTGTGTTGAGCGAGTCGATATTGTCGTCATCATCAATGTATATGTACACCTTTTCCTTTATGTCGAACTGATGTCCGAATAGAGAGTGATACATGAAGACGGCAATAACCGCTACGACTGCAATAGTGCAGATGGCGGTTATCTTCTTTTGTTTTTTCGTCATTGCCATATTTCGCTAATTTTATATGCTTTTTGAAATGTATTTCAGCAAAACAAATCTTTTGATTTTGGCTTTTTGCCTACGGCTCTTACTCGATGAGTCTTTGCGGGCGTTGCATTCACAAAGATATGTCATTTTTTGTTTGGCTGGTGTGTTTGTGTATCATTGTTTTTGCTCAATTCGGTCTTTTTAGCCGGTCAGGCATCTTTAATTATTAAAATTCAACTTTTTTTGCTGAAAGAATACATTTTTGTACATGATGATAGTCTAAATTCAAAATCATTGAGCAAGAACTCTGTTAAACTTGAAAAAATATATCTTTTTACTATGGAGAAAGACGAATTTGAATACATTGGATTCACAGCAAATGGCTTTGTAGCACTATTTCTGAATCTTTTATTGACAGCATTGTCAATCTTCAGCTTTTTCCTTTCAGATTATCTCTCCTTTTGGGCATACGTGGCAGGTGGAGTAGGACTGCTGGCATCTTTCGTCATCTGGGGAGGCATGATGCAGCTTGAGCCAAACGAAGCGCGTGCCATGGTCTTCTTCGGAACTTACAAGGGTACGTTCAAGCGTACAGGACTCTTCTGGGTCAACCCTTTCATGGAAGCCAAGAAGATTTCTCTGCGTGCACGCAACCTCAATGTCGATCCTATAAAAGTGAACGACAAGGAGGGAAATCCTATTCTCATAGGTCTTGTGCTTGTATGGAAGCTGAAAGACACCTACCGTGCACTTTTCGAAATAGATTCGCAGACCATGGCATCAAAGCCGAACGAGGTCGGAGCATCGCTTGCTTCGCGCATGAGGGCTTTTGAGGATTTCGTACGTGTGCAGAGCGATGCAGCCTTGCGTCAGGTTGCCGGACTTTATGCCTATGACAACAACGAAGGCGGAAGTTCGGAACTAACCTTGCGCAACAGCGGAAATGAAATCAACGAAGAGCTCGAACGCAAGCTCAACGAAAGACTCGACATGGCCGGTATGGAAGTTGTCGAGGCACGCATCAACTATCTTGCCTATGCACCCGAGATAGCGGCCGTCATGCTTCGTCGCCAGCAGGCCAGTGCCATACTCTCAGCGCGAGAGAAAATTGTTGATGGAGCAGTTTCGATGGTCAAGATGGCTATCGACAAGCTCGAGAACGAAAACGTGGTAAAGCTCAGCGACGACAAACGTGCTTCTGTCGTAAGCAATCTGCTCGTAGTGCTCTGTGCCGACGAACCGGCTCAACCTGTAATTAATTCAGGTGCACAGCAGTAAGAATATCAATGTCAAGAACCAAACAACCAAACCCAAATATAAATATGATAAAAGAAGGATTATTGTCAATTGCCATGCTTGCGTCAATGCCGGCAATGGCTCAGAAAACATCAACGGCCGTTCTTCATCCAGACCAGGCCAAGGAAAAAATCAACAAGGAAATCTACGGACAGTTTGCCGAACACCTCGGTACATGCATATATGGAGGTCTGTGGGTAGGCAAGGAATCGTCTATACCGAATACCGACGGTTACCGCAACGATGTGCTCCAGGCTCTCAAGGACCTCAAGGTACCAGTGCTTCGCTGGCCGGGCGGATGCTTTGCCGACGAGTACCACTGGATGGACGGCATCGGACCAAAAGAGAATCGTCCGCGCATGGTCAACAACAACTGGGGAGGCACTGTCGAGGACAACAGTTTCGGTACCCATGAGTTTCTCAATCTCTGCGAAATGCTCGGATGCGAGCCGTACGTGAGCATGAATGTCGGCAGCGGAACAGTGCAGGAAGCTGCTCAGTGGGTCGAGTACATGACGGCCGAAGACGGACCTATGGCCAAGCTCCGCAAGAAGAACGGACGCGAAAAGCCGTGGAAGGTGAAATATATAGGTGTAGGAAACGAGAGCTGGGGATGTGGCGGCAACATGCGTCCTGAGTACTATGCCGACCTCTACAGACGCTATCAGACATATTGCCGCAACTACAGCGGCAACCATCTCTTCAAGATTGCCAGCGGTTCGGGCGAATATGACCTGCATTGGACTGAAACCATGATGAAGCAGGCACGCAATCAGATGAACGGACTTTCGCTCCATTATTATACCGTTGCCGGATGGTCGGGAAGCAAAGGTTCGGCAACAGATTTTTCTGTCGAGGATTACTACTGGACAATGGGCAAATGTCTCGACATAGAAAACTGCATACGCGAGCATTCAAAGATAATGGACAAGTACGACCCTAAGAAGCGCGTAGCCCTCATGGTGGACGAATGGGGTACATGGTGGGACGAAGAACCTGGAACCATCAGCGGTCATCTCTATCAGCAGAACACCATGCGCGACGCCTTTGTTGCAGCACTTTCTCTCAACGTGTTCCACAAGTACACCGAACGCGTGAAAATGGCCAACATCGCACAGATTGCCAACGTGCTCCAAAGCATGATTCTCACAAAGGACAACAAGATGGTGCTCACCCCGACATACTACGTATTCAAGATGTACAATGTTCACCAAGACGCCACATACATTCCTCTCGACGTACAGTGTGAAAACCGTCAGGTAAGGGCTAGCATGGGACGCGACGGCGAGACACGCACACTGCCTATGCTCGGTGCAACAGCATCAAAGGCCGCAGACGGAACAGTGCACATCTCGCTTTCAAATGTCGACCTTGAAAATAAAAATGAAGTTACTATCGACCTTGCAGGACTAGGCGTGAAGACTGTAACAGGTCAGATTCTCACAAGCAAGAAAATCACTGACAAGAACACATTCGAGAATCCAGACGTTGTAAAAACTGCCGTATTCAAGGATGCAAAGATTTCAAAAGGCAAACTCACAGTCAAGATGCCGCCTATGAGCATCGTTGCTCTTGAACTCAAATAAGCGCATTGCCGATTGCGCAAAGCATGAACTCCTCCGCACAAAATTTTTCTGTTTGGTGCGGAGGAGTTGTTGTTTCATAACTCTGACATCATAGAGCGTACGGCTTTATTACGATACATTGTAATATATAATGATTATAGTGATAATTTGAATCTGACTTTTTAACTGATAACTGATATTCAATTTTTATTTCTTTTCAAGCGTTTCATAAGTACTTCTGTACAAGTGGCTATGTCTTAATGTTGACTTTCGCTGCAATATCAGAAAGTCCCAATATGATGTTTATGGATTTCTTGAGGGCTATTATTAAAACTGTTTGAAATAATTTTTAATTTTGCAATACGAGAGCTATTTCTGTTGTGATGAAATAATTAATTGTATCGTTGTAAAATAAATCTATCTATGGATTCTTTAAATGTACATGATTCAGACACATTATCCTTTTTGGGGAAATCTATCTTGGGTGTCGGCAGTAACATGGAAAACAGTTCGCTTTGGAACGATTGGGCATACACCTCTATGTTCTTGGCTGTGTTCGTTTGTATATTGGGAGCTCTTCTTCTCCGTTACAGCATAAAGAAATGGGTGATTCAGCATCTGAAGATTCTGGCTCTATTGATATGGGTGGCAGGAGTAGTTCTTTACCGCATCGGATTCGACGATAGCGGATGCGCCGACAACATGCTGGCACTATATCTCAGGTCATCGCTGTCGTCGATGGAGATGTTTGTGTCTCATTCAGATTTGATAGAAGTTAAGCAGGCCTGCCATCATTCGGGCCTGTACATGACAGTTTTCTCCTTGGTGCATTTCTGTGCCGTAGTCGTGAGTGCTGTGTTTATACTCCGTCTCTTCGGACTCAACATGCTGTCATGGCTGAAGATGGCAATGTGGAATTTCAAGTCCATGTTCGGATGTCAGCAGAATCTGTCGGTCTTTTTCGGCGTATGCCGTAATTCCATAAATATGGCAAAGAGTCTGGACGGGCAGAACGGCAAAGGAAGCCGGATACTGTTTGTCAATATGCCTGACGACAGTTATAAGCACGAAGCTTCAAGGTTTACTTTCAGTCACTTTTTCCATACAGCCAATCCGGGAATAGATAAGTATGTCGATGAGATTGAAGAAACAGGAGCCGTCCTGGTCAGTGCCGGCAAGAAGCTGCGTACATCTGTCGTTTCCGTCTACAGTCCGGATAGATTGCTGAAATCATTGGGACTATCCAGATTCTGCGATTCACTTGTCTGCAGAACGTTGAATAAAGGTGCACGTGTCGATTTTTATTTCTTGTCAGACAATGAGCAAGACAATCTTTCTGCAATTATGGCATTGAAAAAGATGTCCGAGAAAAACAGTTCCAATCCATATGTGTCAGGCATGTTTTCTTGTTATTGCCATGCCCGCAGAAATAATGTCAATTTTGCATTGCTCAACAGTGAAGGACTGAGGCATAGGATTCATCTTATGGACTCATCGTCGCTTTCTGTGCTGCAGTTGAAGAAGGATGTGGCATGTCAGCCTGTTAATTTTGCTGCCGTACAGCCTGGTAAAGGCATTGTTTCGGCTCCTTTCACGGCAATGGTTGTCGGTTTCGGCGAAACCGGTCGTGACGCATTCAGCTTCATGTACGAATTCGGCACATTCATTTCGAGTGTAACTACAGGAAGTGACGGTATAGACCATGTCGTTGCTCAGAAGAAGAAAATTTATGTAGTTGACACCAATCTTGAATCGCTCAAATCAGATTTCCTGTCAGATAGACCTGGACTAAGAAATGACCTTTCTGTTGAATGGTGCAATAACATGTCGATGCACAGCGGAGTCTTTTCCGACAAACTGAAGTCTTTGATAAAAGATTTGAATTGCATCGTTGTCACAGTCGGCGACGATGAAGACGCTATATCCATCGTTGAGAAAATATGCCGTATGGCATTCCGTTACAGGAAGGCATCGTCACGGCTGGGCGTTTTTGTGCGCATACGTCACAAAGAGCAGAAAGAAAAGATGATGGCTGTAAAGGACTATTTTGACCGTTACAATACCGATAATAATATTTTCATCCATGTTTTCGGATGCAGCGAAGATATTTTCTCCTATAAGACCTTGCGCCACGACATTCTGGATACCAGGGCTATGGCTTTCTATTACAGATATTCGTATGTTTCGGCCGGCATATCTGAGTCGGGCGACAAACTCGAAGCCGAAAGGGCGCGTCTTGAAGCTTCTTCACCGCGCAAGGAGTGGATGAGCCGTCGAGAAAACAAGAGCAATTGTTCATCCATCAAGGGACATATCAATATTTATTATAAGGAGGAACAGGACCGTTCAAATGCATGGCATATACTTACCAAGCGAATCCTGGCTGGGTTGAGCGGCGGTGACGAGTCGGCACGTGAAAGATGCCTCAATGATGAACGTCTCATCAGAACTTTGAGCTATTGTGAACATCTTCGTTGGAATGCCAAGATGTATCTGATGGGATTTGAGTACGGTTCGCATAAAGTGATAGAAAAGAAACTGCACCCTTGTCTTATTGATTGCGACAGTCTGTTGAGGGACCCGTCCAACAAGGATACTTTATTGTATGATGAGGCTGTAGTCAAGTTGAGTTTCAGTAAAGATTTTGATGATAATAATGATAAATGATATGACAGATAAGGACCTCATTCAAGGTTTGATAGACCGCAATAATGCAGTCACGGCTTATTTTCTAAAGAAATATCGCCCATTATTCTTAAATGCAATATCGGTTATATTCGATTATCCGGTTGACAAGGACGAATGCATCAACGAACTTTATCTCTATCTTATGAAGGACGATGCCGCAAAGCTGCGTGCCTTTGAATGCCGCAGTACGTTCGGATGCTGGCTGAAGATAGTTGTAGTACGTTTCTTTCGGGATTTGCGCGATTCCAGAAAGGTGATAGAAGATAGCAGCAGCGAACCTCTTTATGAAAAGAAGAAAGAAGATGATGATGACGTTGTTGACACTCTCTCTGCCGACGAAGCAAGAGAAGACTTGGAAAGGCTTTTTGCGTTGATGAGCAACGAACGTTATGTGATGGTCATACGTGCACTTGTGCTCGAAGGCTGCGAACCTGAGCAGTTGGCCCGATTTATGGGAGTGACCGTCGCCAATCTGTATAATATAAAGAAGCGGGCGCTGACCGCATTGGCTAAAGTAGCAATTGATGAAAGGAGAAAGTATGAAAACAAATAAGAAATATATGATATCAGAAGAGTTGTTGGCCGCTTTTGAGGAAGGCAAGACCAATGCCGAGGAAACGGCGATGGTGCTCAAAGCTTTAGGCTCCGACGAGAAATTGCAGGAAGAGTTTGTGCTTTCGCAGAAACTGGATGCCATGATGGGACTTGACGACGAGGACATCGACATCCTGCCCGTACATGCCATGGCAGCGGAGAGCGAAGGCAACCTGTGCGATTTTATGTGCGAGTTGTATATTCTCGGCCGTCGCGGCATAGATTGCGATGCCGAGGCTTTGTCGGCAGATGCCAGAAACAACCGTTGGCTGCGCGACCGAGGCACACCGCTTCACAATGTAGGTCGCCTGCTCGAACAGAATGACCTTATTGTGCTTCGACAGTATGGGGCTGAAATTTCTGACATTAAGCGTGCCGTCAATGCAGGGCATGATGTTATTGTCGTTGTCAACAACAATAAATTGACTGCCGACAATCGTCCTGACATTGCTTATCATGCAGTTGTAGTGATCGGTCTTGACGATTCGGAAGTAGAACTCTACAACCCTGCATCGGGTGAACACATTGAGCGCTTTCCTCTTGATAGATTCGAGTCGGCTTGGAAAGATGCCAAGTCATACATGGCGCGTGTGAAAGGCAAGGATTTTGACTATAATCCTCGTCCTGTCGACCTCGACGATGTTGAACTGAGCACCGACCTTCTCGACTTGCGCGAAGCCATTGCCGAGAATGCACATGAGGTGTGGGCGGACAAACGTCAGGAAGAAGGATGGACCTACGGGCCTCAGCGCGATGACGAGAAAAAGCAGAATCCCGACATGGTCCCTTACTCCATGCTTCCTGATTCGGAGAAGGAATACGACCGCCGCATGGCTTTCGATACAATCAAGCTTATGAAGAAACTCGGTTATGACATCATCAGACACCGCGACACTCAGCTGCATGCCGAACTGATGCGTAAAATCAACAACGAGGACGAGGCACGTGTTTGTGAATGCGGTGCGCACATTTTCGTCGATCAGATTTATTGCCCTCACTGCGGAAAGAAACTTGATTGGAAAAAATTCCTCTGACCGCTGTTAGAACTTCTCATCTCGAACGCTCCTTTATTATAGTTGAACAAAAAACAGTGCAATTATGATAAACGCTTCAGACTTCATTCATCCTGAGGATGCCGCTGCTCTCGAGCAGTTGGAAAACATACCCGGTTTCCCTGCACTTGTTAAGAAGGTGCTTTCGATGGGACTCGAACAGTTGCAGTACGGAATAAATATGGCATCGGCCATCAGGCTGTCGCCGACACAGCTTCCGGAGTTGTACAACCATCTTCCGCCTATTTGTGCAAAGTTGGGCATCGACGAGCCGGAGTTCTATCTTCAGATGGACCCGCAGCCGAATGCATGGACGTTCGGCGACACAAAGATTTTCATAACGATTACGTCTGGTCTTGTCGATATGATGAGCGATGAAGAACTTGATGCCGTCATAGCACATGAGTGCGGACACATCTTGTGCCGTCATGTCTTATACCACACCATTGCCAACTATCTGCTCGGAGGAGTCGATGCACTCGGTGTTCTCGGTGCCTTCACTGTTCCTATCCAGTATGCAATATTGTATTGGGAACGCAAAAGTGAATTGTCATGCGACCGTGCCGCCAGCATAATCACTTCGCCGACCACTGTGGCAAGTTCTATGGCGCGCCTGTCTGGAGGACCGAAATCTATAACTGCCAAAATCAATCTTGAGGAATGGGCGCGTCAGGCCGACCGATACGACGAGATACGCAATGCCGGTCTATGGAACAAGGCTCTGCAGGTATATGCCGTTGCCGGGCAGAACCATCCGTTCAGTGCCGTTCGCGTCAGAGAAATCCTCAATTGGGCAAAGACTGAACAGTATAAGAATATAAAGCGTCAGTTTGACAAAGACGCGAAATCAAAGCATTGTCCTCATTGCGGAGCTTTGGCAGAGGATGATTGGAAATTCTGCCGAAAGTGCGGCGCTGAATTATAACTGTAAATCCTTCCTTGCATATATAGTAATGCTCGGAAGGATTTTTTGTGTCTTTTTTATGCTTGTTGTTTGGGTGAAGGCAGATGCAGATGGGGTAATTTCAAAAAAAGACAAGAAAAATATCAACCTACTGTTAGAATTTCCTTTTCTGACCCACTTTAATTTCAAATAAGGAAATTAAAGAACTTAAAAATATAATTGTTATGGGAGCATTTAGTACAAAAAAGGATTTGAAAGGCAATCCTTCATTGATACCTTTCATAAGCAGTGCAGTAGAAGACGAGTTCCGCAAGGAAGGTTACGATGTTACTGTAAAAGAGCTTCTTTCAGGCGGTAAGGACATATCCATCACAAAAGGAGGCCTGTTCAAGGCTATAGTAGGCTTGAAAACCGCCTTGAAGATAAAATTGCTTCCGAAGGGCGATTCGATAGCATTTGATGCCGGCATAGGCATGTTCGGGTTGCAGGCGGTACCAACAGCCATATCGCTGTTCGTCACATGGCCGGTTCTGCTCACTCAGATATGGGGATTGATAAAGCAGAGCAAGCTCGACAATAAGGCTCTCGAAATTGCCGAACGCGAAATCAACAGGCATCCCGCTCAAATCGGTGTATACACTGTTTGTCCTTTCGACGGCATGACTATTCCCGCAGGTTCTGAATATTGTCCGTACTGCGGAAAAAAAGTTTGCTGACAGTGTTATATTTTCCCGTCTCTTCCCACTTTATATATAGACAACGAAAAATAGAATTATTAACCATTAAATTTATATTATTATGATAGCTTTGTATCCAACAGCGGCAATGGCAGTGAAAGTTTTAGATAAAGGTATGAGAACAACTCTTCCGAGTGAGTTAGTCGATTGCATACAGCTTCATGCAGGTTTGGCAGTAGCAGCCGCATGGATTCCGATAGGAGGTCTCGACGTAGCAGCACTGACAGGCAATATATGGACGATGTATGCGCGCATCAACAAGAAGTTGGGCGTATCTTTCAGCAAAAATATGCTTAAGAGCATCGGTTCTGCTGTTGCTGCAAACATGGCAAGCAACTTGGCACTCACAGGCGTCGGCTCGCTCTTGAAGTGGATTCCCGGCATAGGCACAGTTTCCGGAGGTTTCATCATGAGCGCAACGATGTACGGCACAACCATCGGTGCCGCCTGGATTTACCTTACAGCATTGGTCAATTGGGTAAAGACAGGCAAAGGTAGCGGTGAGGACTTCAAATCCTGTGTTGAAGATGTAATGGCACAGAATAAGGACAAGATAAACGATATTGTCGAACAGGCAAAGTCAGAGTATAAAAAATAAATTTTTTAAATACACATTAATATATGGACACTGAAAAGTACATACCCAATCCCATTGATACTAGTGATATAGTATTGTCTCCTGATTTACAGCTTTTGGCCGAGGTCATGGCTAAGAATGTTCACGAAGTATGGGCCTTTAACCGGATGAAAGAAGGTTGGCAATTCGGATACAACCGTGATGACGAACACAAACTTAATCCTTGTCTTGTACCATACGAGGATTTGAGCGAGGAAGAAAAGGCATACGACCGCAACACTGCTATGGAGACCCTGAAGCTCATAATTAGATTGGGATTTAAGATTTCTGTCGCTCCCGAAGAGTAAATCTTCAAGATTACTGAGCATTTCAAAATGACTAAAAAGCGTACGCAAGAGTCGCTGTACCATTGATTGTCGGTACCTGACTTTTGCGTACGCTGTTTTTTATTTCACTTTTTTTCTGATTTTGCACATCCAGACGTTCATGCTCAGGTTCTCTTTCCTTGTAAAGTAATTCAGTAAAAAACTCATTGACTGTAAAGCATTTCAGTAAACATATACAAAAGGTGTAAAGTGAATCAGTAATAACTTTTTGTGTAAATAAGATTCAAGAATACTCATATCCACAGCAACCGCCTGTTTTAACAATCCTTTTTTATTCTCTTCTAATTGTGCTCAGTACTTCATAGAAAGTACTGAGATACTTGTTAACAAGTATTATAATACTTCTTATGAGGTATTCAAGTACTTCTTAAGCAGTACTGAAGCTGTTCCGAACACTCCACGTTGAGATTGCAAGAAAGAGTTATGAAGATTTTTATGTATTTTTCTTTCACGTGTGAACGTATCGGGCACACGTACGGCAGATATTTGCATGTGTAAACTTTAAGAAGTGAAAGTATGAACAAGGAATATACATGCAGAGAGATGACGGTGGCGAAGGAGGATACAACTGTTGCCACCGCGTTGCGCGGACGTTTTGTGTCGGTGTGCACATGATGTGCGCGGTTGACGGATGCGATGCGGTGCGGATGATGGTGCTGGTGTTGGCTAAAAGTCATTTTTTGATATGCAGTCCATGACATGTCGGCAATTATGTTTTGTTTTTGAAAAACTTTTGTATATTTGCGACAATACAAAAAAGTTTAGAAAGAAACAGAAATACATAATTGAGACATATTGCATAATTTGCATGCTGATTATTTGACCTGGTTAAATCTGGAAAATTCAACAAAGGAGTCTAAAATAGTCTGGCAAGCACGTTCTGTATCCTTCTTCGAAGGACATGGACTGCTTTTCATTATTTTGACTCCGGGTTTTTCCAGAACCTAACCAGAAAAATAAGAAAAGTCACGGACATGTCCTTTTCTTGTTTTTCCCCACGGCCGGTTATCTCCTATCTTATGCATCGTTTCAGATGTACTTCAAATTCTCAATATACCGTTTTAAATCTTGATATTATGTCTAAAGTTTTTCAAATCATTCCGAAACGCACCAAGCGTGCCAACGGAACAGTTCTCACACCAGAGATGGTCGTAACCGTTACAACGCAGATTCATACATCAACACCTTTCTACAATGGAGCTAAGGAAGTGCAGGAAGCCTACAGGCGCATCTACAATTTCGATTACCGCAAGGCCAATTGTTCCGCCAACGACTTCGACTTCCGTAAACTGGATTGATGGTTGTTTGTGGAGTGATGAAGTGTGAAGAAAGTTTTTTCGTTACGTCTAAAAGAATTTTATATATATGGATGAAAAACAGATTTATCAGAAAATAAAGGACCTGTCTGACAAGATCGTGGCAGGGTCGACGCAATGCACACGTGCCGATTTGGCCTACGAATTGAAGGACCTTGGCTTCGACAAGGATTCAGCCGTAGTGGATGAATGGGTCTGGAAGGCCTATACGTATTACGACAGATATGAGAACATACGCAAAGCGTTTGTCAACAATGAGAAGAAGAAATCGCTTGTCGACGAATACAGCATCTATTCGTCGGTAGGCGAGGGCAATGCCGAAGAGGTGTCTTCCATTCTCGATGCCGACATAAGTGACAGCGACCATGCGCTGGCACTTCTTGATGGAGCCGTAGCCAAATCGATGCAGGAAGTGTCGGTCAGCGGAGCTGGAGGCATCGTCGGCCACATCACAGGTACGAAGGCCGTGTCGGACATCAGGGCAACGGCATCGGCCGTTTTTCAGAACTATTCGGAGATGGTCAGTGCCTACGAGGAAGCCAAGACGCAGGTGAAGAGCACCATTGCCGACTTTGTGGCTGTCAGGACTTATGTGAACGACATCTATCGTAAGTATTCGCTTGCTCTGGTTGACATTTTCGGCGACTCCGTCAAGGCTGTGTCTCCCGAACTGTTTGACTTCGACACCATTCAGTGGCTCGACGTGCAGGGCATGCTTCAGAATGTTCAGCTGGAGTATGAGCAGGTTATGGGCCGTTGCGGCGAACTCATAAGTGTCATATCCGAAAACTTCTCCAGTACAGTGAAGAATGCTGCCTATTCTTATCGTGCGGCAGGAAGCAAGCAGGCCGGACTTGTGCTTGCCGGTATGGGCATGATAATGCACTATCTTGATGCACACGAGCGTGCCTCAGAACTGAAGGGCCAGCTTCTGACTCTGAAGAACAATGTCCGTCACGACGCCACGCTCATCAAGGGCGACATGGGACGCCTGCTCCTGATTTACAAGGGTATGAACGATTACCACATTCCGCGTGCCGAGGCATTCTACCGCTACAGCCGTTCGGTCATCGAGAGCGACATCAACGAAATGATTGAGGCTGTATACAGCACTCCGGGACTGGAGGGCCTGAAGGAGGAACGCGAAAGTCTGCTTGCCGAATATAGCGAGACTGAACGCGCCGTTGCCGACAGTCAGGCAAACATATCCTACTACACTTCGCATATTGCCGAGTGCGAGGCGCTCATCAAGAGCATGAGCCGCCAGTACGAAGACGCCAAGCGGAGCAAGCCGTCTAAGCCGTTCTTCCTGATAAACATATTTACTTTCGGAGCTTCGTCTAAGAAGTACAACCGCGAGATTGCCGAGTGGTATAAGCTTTGCCAGCCTGTCATTTCGCAGTATGAGGGATTGCAGGTCGACATTGACCTCGACAAGAAGGACCTCAGTGTCCACCGCAAGGCCTGTGACGAGGGCATGCACCGGATGGACGAGATAAAGGTTCGTCTGAAGGAGTCGGGACAGAAGATGAAGAAAGCCGTAAGTGTGGATGCGCAGTCAAAATTGAAGATTGTTGGTCATCTCGACACATTGATCAAATTGCTCCGCACTGCCAGAGATATAGCTTCGACTCGTTTGGACGAGAAACTGCTCCATACGGTCAGCATTCCCGATTACCGAAACGAACAGCTTCCGCAGGAGATTTCTGAAAACATCCATCTTCTGGCGCAGGTGGTGAAGGAAGGACTCGTGATGGAGCATCTCCAGCCTGCTGCAGGTGCAGAAGTGCAGGCCGACGGCAATGCTTCACGCAGAAATATAGATGAATATGCCAACCGCTATGTCGACGCGCAGAACGCTGTGATGCAGAAGACCGTAGGACTTTTCGAGGCGTTGGCCGAACTGGAGAAGAAGAAGGCCGAGAGCCGTATCATCGGCAGTAAGTACGATATGGAACTGAAGAAGCTTCAGAGCGAGTTCAGACGCGAGATGTCGAAGATTGACGAGAAGAGTGCCGTGCTGCGCGAGGTTCTTAAGAAGCTCAACACCAGCACTGATGCTTCGCAGCTCAGAGATGCGCTTGCGGCTTTGTCAGACAGGCAGGAGAATTTCACAGATAAGGATTGGAATGACTTTTTCAACGGAAACAAAACAATAGAATTGTAAAATGGAAGATTTTCAGAGCGGACGTCGCCGTCAGGCACAAGAGGACCTGGGGCTGACGTCGCAGGAAGAACAGATGGACATAGAGAAATCCATCAGAAAGGAAGAACAGCGCAAGGCTGAAAAAGAGAGACGTCGTATGGAAATAGAGATGTCTTCGTCGTACAGAATGGTGCAAGGCATTGCCAAGTTTATGGACAAGTATCTGCTCGACCCTATAATCGGATTTTTCGTTCCGGGAATAGGTGACATACTTTCTTCGGTACTTGTGCTGCCTTTCATCCATGTCAGCCTTTTCAAAATTAAAAGTGTACCCCTGACGCTGGCTGTCATATACAACGTGCTGATTGATGCTTTCTTAGGTCTTATACCTTTTTATATTGGAGATATCATCGATGTGTTCAACAAGGCGTATCTGAAGAATGCCCGTCTGATAACCGGATTTGTTGAGGACGACAAGAAAATCATATCTGAAGTGAACCGCAAGGCCGCGTGGATGGGATTTATGATTCTGGTTCTCTGCGTGCTGATTTATTTCATGGTGCTTCTGGTGATGAAGCTGATGGATTGGCTCGGCGGTTTGTGGGATTCGATTGTGGCGTATTTCAATTTCTGAGTCGTGCACAAGTGTGTAGTGTGGCTATAGATAAATTATTGTTGTTTAGAGAATTGAATGAAGGAGTATGGAAGATTTCAAATTGAAGGTGAAGCGTCTGACCGGTTGGTCGGACGAGATTGTCAATGCGATACGCAGCGAGGCTGAAGCGCGCATCTATATGGATGCCGGATTGAAGGACGTGGTGGTCAACGGCAGGCATGCGCTTGTTCAGCCGGACATAAATCCTGATTATCTGATGCCGGAATGGCTCATAAGAATCAACGGCGAGAACTGGCGCGGATGGAGCAACAGTGACCTGATGGGCGAGGGCTATCCGCCTCACGACCGTAACGGCGACCCTTATGAACTGCACCACATCGGCCAGTTGGCCGATTCGCCTCTGGCGGAACTTACGTGGGAACAGCACCATGATAAGGGCAACTATGCTGTCCTTCACACGCTAGATGATTATTCCGACATTGACCGAAGCGCTTTCGAACATGAGAAGGCTTCTTACTGGATGGCGCGCAGCAAGGCCGGATTCAAATAGAAAATGAGAATGTTTAACAACTGCATAATTATAATATCATGAATAAGACCGGTTTGTTTTTTGTTGGAGTCTTGTCGCTGACGGCTCTGACATCGTGTGGCGATGGTGAATTGGCTGAGAAAATGTCTTTGTCTGCATAGGACAGCAGAGGTGAATAACTTAAAATATATAATCTTATGAACGAAAAATTATTGAAGGCTTATGTGATAAGTATATTCCTTCTGGATTTACTACATTCCGTATAAAATTGGTCCGACTCGTAAAATCTAAATCAGATTTTGTGTGTCGGACTTTTGTTTTAGGTTATTGGATTTTTTCTCCTGCTTTCAGATTAGAATATACCCCCAGTTGAAATACTTTTATTATTTTTGCGTATCCCTATGCCGATGATTGCATTCCATTTATGATGGGGCTCAGTCGGAGGGTGGAGAAAGTATATATTTTGATTAATGATAAAAACAGAAATGTTCTGTTACGGTGAACAAGCAAATAAGTGTACAAATATGTGTTATCTTTTTTGGTGGAAGTTATTGTAATTTTAAAATATATGAATTTAATTTTTAATCTTGTAGATAAATATGCAAGCGTCGGATAAAAGGTTGTCATATATTATAAAAGTTATTATTGCACAGATAAATATTTTTTTTGTGCTCCTTTTTCTTTGTGCGTGTGATAATAACGATATGAATGGTGAAATTTCTGTGGCAGACTCATTGGCAGAATTCAATCAACCTGTTGCTGTTAGATACATAGATGGAATCTTGGTGACTGATTCGAGGATATCCAATAAGGATAGGATGAAATTGCTGTTGTTGAAGACAAAGGCTCTCAATAAACTTAATTGTCCTGTAGATTCGGATACTCTTGCTGAACTTGTTGACTATTTTGACCGCTACGGAGAAGCCAATGATAAAATGCTTGCCAATTATATTTTAGGATGTCGTTACATTGTTGATGGCAATTCATCTGAGGCTTTACGCTTTTTGCGCATAGCGGCGGAAGCTGCAGATACTGCAGACGTTGCGTGTGATTATAAAACTCTTCATAAGATTCATGTACATACTGCAATGCAATTGATGGGGCAAAATGCTCTGACTGATGCTATGGCGGAGAACATACTTGCTTTAAGATATGCATTAATGGCTAAGGACACCTTTAATGCTATAATAACTATGGAGCAACGTGCCAACATTTATATGAATCAAGGACACGGTGATAAGGCCTTAGACATACGTTCAAAGCTTTATGATTTATACATGAAGCATGGATATGAGCGTGAGGCTGCCATATCGTTATGGCCTCTTGCAGATATGCTGATAAAAAGTGGAAAGCTTGTTGATGCAAAGTGTTGTTTGGATGTTTTCGAAAAGAAAAGCGGACTGATTGACAATGATGGTAATATAGAGCCTGGATACGAGGCTTATTATATAGCCAAAGGACGATATTTGACCAAACTTGAAAACCTTGATTCTGCCGAGTATTATTTCAAAAAATGTATTGGAGTTACAAAAAGCTATTTCAATTTAAATGACTGTTATGTCGGTCTCTCTGATATCTATAAACGAAAACATAATCCAGACTCTGTGATTAAGTATTCAGATATGGCACGCATGGTTACAGACTCAATGTATGCCAAGATGAACACCACTCACATACAGCAAATGCGAGCCATGTATGATTATAATGAATATAAACTTTCTGCTGAAGTGTATAAAAGAAAGGTAGGCAATGCAAGGTTGCTGGTAGTAATAGTCGTATTCATAACTTCTTTGATTGTATTGGGGATACTTTGGTATATAAAAAGGAAAAAAATGGCACAACGAATGGTCGTACTGAAATATGAAAGCAATATTGCAGAACTGGAAAGGGCCAAGCAGGAGTTGTGTGATGTCAACGAAAGACAACAGGAAGAAATGAAGCAGATTATCGAGGAAAAAACGAATGAGATAAAAAGACAGAGTAAAACTAACGAAAATTACCTACATAATATACAAGAGTTAGAGCAGTCGAGGAAAGAACTCTATGACTTCAGCGAAAGGCAGAAAGATAAATTCAATGCTTTGATAGATAAAAAAAATAATCAGATAGAACAGCTGAAGAATGAAATGCTGAAATATGAAGGGGTTTATGATGCCAAAAGTATTAAAAGTAGATACTCTGATGAACCTATCGTAAAACAGTTGAAATATCATGCAAGGAAAGATTTTATTCAGATGAATGCAGAAGAAGTCTAACGAGTACCAAGTATGCATGTTGGTTAGAATAGGTCTTACTCCATCTGATATATGCATACTCACAGGATTGTCGCAATCAAATATATCCAATATACGTAAGAGGCTTTTAACAAAATTGACAGGACGCAACGGCTCTTCAAAAGATTTTGATGCATATATAATGAATTTATAATGAGTTAATTATATCTTATTGTACAGGACTTGTGAAGTTTTTGTGAAATATTTCCTTTATGAAAAATACTTGTAATATTTATAATGAATGTTACTTTGCCGTGTGAAGAATATGGCACCAATTATCAAACTCTTTATTTGTTT
>ENA-UONW01001496-UONW01001496.1-human-gut-metagenome-genome-assembly--contig:-CS52-NODE-1496-length-27469-cov-132.530131_pt1 | contig 27469 bp, 21 predicted proteins | sample MGYA00242463_ERZ724010 | MGnify/ENA metagenome assembly ERZ724010 | reverse complement strand
CCCACACGCCCTGAAAGGGCAGAAGCTCCTAGCCCAGGGCAGCGCCCTGGGTTAGATAACAATCAGCAAGGTCGCCCTGAAAGGGCAAAAGTTTTGAATGCAAGAAGCTTTTGCTCTTTCAGGGCGACCTTTTTTGCGGAATAATTTATTCCCTGCCATGAGAAAAAAAGCTGAAATGATGGCTATCTCATTATTTTATTGTACCTTTGCAAACAGAAATAAGAATAAAGAATGATAGTTTGTATAGCAGAGAAACCGAGTGTGGCTAAGGATATCGCCCGAATCATCGGGGCTACCACGGCACGCGACGGTTATATGGAAGGTAATGGTTACCAAGTAACATGGACCTTCGGCCACCTTTGTGAGCTGAAGGAACCGGATGATTATACTCCGATGTGGAAACATTGGAGCCTTGCGGCGTTGCCGATGATTCCACAGCGATTCGGTATCAAGCTCATCAACGATGAAGGCATCAAGAAGCAGTTTGCTACCATCGAGAAACTGATGCAGGCTGCCGACAGCATCATCAACTGCGGTGACGCCGGACAGGAAGGAGAGCTTATCCAGAGATGGGTGATGCAGAAGGCACAGGCGAAATGCCCCGTCAAGAGACTGTGGATTTCGTCCATGACCGATGAAGCCATCAAGCAGGGCTTCCAGGAACTGAAAGACCAGGGGGAATATCAGTCACTCTATCTTGCCGGACTTTCCCGTGCCATCGGCGACTGGATTCTCGGTATGAACGCCACCCGACTTTACACATTGAAATACGGCCAGAACCGACAGGTGCTCAGCATCGGCCGGGTGCAGACCCCTACCCTTGCCCTCATCGTAAACCGTCAGAAGGAAATCGACAACTTCGTTTCCGAACCTTACTGGGTACTCGCCACCATCTACCGCGACACCCAGTTTACCGCCACCAGCGGCAAGTTTACCAGCAAGGAGGAAGGCGAGAAGGCTTTCAGTACCATCGCCGGCAAACCCTTCACCGTTACCGATGTAAGCAAGAAGAAGGGAAACGAGGCGCCGCCTCATCTCTACGACCTCACTTCGCTGCAGGTGGATTGCAACAAAAAGTTTGCTTACTCTGCCGATATTACGCTGAAGCTCATCCAGAGTCTCTACGAGAAGAAGTACACCACTTATCCTCGTGTAGATACCCAGTTCCTGACCGACGATATCTATCCGAAATGTCCGCAGATTCTGAACGGAGTGAGTCAGGCAAAGATCATGAGTCAGCAGAAATACCTCCCGCTCATCCAGCAGCTCGCAACAATCAGCAAGAAATTGCCGAAGAGCAAGAAGGTTTTCGACAACAGCAAGGTAACCGACCACCACGCCATCATCCCAACCGGTGTTCCGCCAACCGGACTCACCGATATGGAGGCAAACGTGTATGATCTCATCGCCAAGCGCTTCATCAGCGTATTCTATCCGGACTGTAAATTCTCCACCACCACCGTTTTGGGCGAAGTCATCAACGAAGACGGACCGAAACCGGAGAAGATAGAGTTCAAGGTAAGCGGTAAGGAGATTCTCGAACCAGGCTGGCGAGTAGTCTATGCCAAGGATGTAAAGAATGCAGATGACGATGATGCTTCAGATAACGCCAACGGAAATGCAGACTCAGGAAACGGCGCCAAGAAGGAAGTGGTAGAAGAAAGAACCCTCCCATCCTTCACAAAAGGCGAATCGGGAGAACATCAGCCTACCCTGACGGAGAAATGGACCACGCCACCTAAGTATTATACCGAGGCAACCCTGCTGCGTGCGATGGAGACAGCCGGCAAATTCGTAGAAGACGAAGAACTTCGTGCAGCATTGAAGGAGAACGGAATCGGCCGACCATCCTCCCGTGCCGGCATCATCGAGACCCTCTTCAAGCGCCACTACATCCGTCGCCAGCGCAAGAATCTGATGGCAACCCCGACAGGCATCGAACTCATTGACACCATCCATGAGGAACTGCTGAAGAGTTGCGAACTGACCGGTATCTGGGAGAAGAAACTCCGCGACATCGAACACAAGACCTACGATCCTGCCGACTTCATCAACGGACTGAAAGAACAGATCAACAAGATAGTCATCGATGTATTGTCAGACAACAGCAACCGGAGAGTGACCATCATGACAGAGGAAGACCTCAAGAAGAAACCGGCTGCCAAGAAGCCGGCTGCCAAGAAAGCTCCAGCCAAGAAGATGCCAGCCAAGAAAAAGGATGAAGCTACTGCACAAAATGTAGATGCACAAAATGCAAATACGCAGAATGCAGCAGCACAGCCGGTTTCTGCTCCTCAGGCTCCAGCCGACCCAATGGTAGGCAAGCCATGCCCGCTCTGCGGCAAGGGCGTCATCATCAAGGGCAAGACCGCCTATGGATGCAGCAACTGGAAATCAGGCTGCCAATATCGTCAGCCATTCTCGCAGATGTAATAAGATATAACTCAAGTTTCACATATAAGCTCCACACGCCCTGAAAGGGCAGAAGCTCCTAGCCCAGGGCAACGCCCTGGGTCATTATGGACGCAAACCTGTCGCCCTGTAAGGGCAAAAGCTTCAAAGAACGAGGCAATTTATAAGGCTTTTGCCCTTACAGGGCGCCTTGCAGACTGCTACTATACCCAGGGCGTTGCCCTGGGCTAGGAGCTTCTGCCCTTTCAGGGCGTGTGGGAGAGTTGCTTGCGAAAGTTCAGTAAAATAATTAAGTTGTTCCTGTATGAAACAAATAAGATTTTATCAAATCATAACAGCAATCAGCTGCCTCTTTCTGATAAGTTGCGGCATTGAACAGAACCTGAAGAAAGCAGACAAGCATCTTTCTTTAGGCGAATACTACGATGCGGCAACCCAATATAAAAAGGTGTACACCAAGACACCTACCAAAGAGCGGGCTGCCCGGGGCAAGGTGGCTCTGAAAATGGCACGCTGCTATGATAAAATCAACAGTACGCCGAAGGCACTGGCTGCCTACAGCAATGCCATCCGATACAAGCAGGCAGACCTCAACGACCGCCTGGCTTACGCCCGGCTTCTCCTGAAGAACGGAAGTTACAGACAGGCTGCCAAGGAATTCGAATTCCTGCTCGATTCCATGCCCGACAACATGCTGGTAAAGAACGGACTCGAATCGGCACGAAAAGCCCCAGTCTGGAAGAAGGAAGGAAGCCGGTACAAGGTAAAGCGGATGGATGTTTTCAACTCCCGAAGAGACGACTATTCGCCAATGTTCCTCAGCGATGACAACAGTCAGCTCTATTTCACCTCAACCCGCAACGAAGCCCAAGGCAGCGACCTGAACGGAGTGACGGGAACGAAATCTGCCGACATCTTCTTCTCTGAAAAGAACGACAAAGGCAAATGGAGCAAGCCGGAAGCCATCGGAACCGGTCTCAATACCGACTACGAAGAGGGCGCATGCTGCTTTACCCCAGACGGCAAGCAGATGTACCTCACCCAGTGTGCCACCGATCCCACTTCGCCCCGCTTAGCCCAGATAGTAACCTCCAACCGCTCAGATGCAGCCTGGAGCAAGCCTACAAATCTGGAAATCAGCAAAGATACACTCAGTTGTTTTGCCCATCCAGCCATCTCTCCTGATGGCGAATGGCTCTATTTCGTATCAGACATGCCGGGCGGAAAGGGCGGTCTCGACATTTGGCGAGTGCGCATCACTCCTGCCGGACTGGGCGGTGTAGAGAACCTGGGAGAACCTATCAACACCCCAGGCGATGAGATGTTCCCTACCTTCCGTCCTAACGGCGACTTTTACTTTAGCAGCAATGGTCATGTGGGAATGGGCGGACTCGACATCTATATCGCCAAAGTAAATTCCATCACCCGGAAATATGAACTCACCCACCCCGGCTATCCGCTGAATACAGAAGCCGATGACTTCGGAATGACTTTCGAGGGTCTCCACAACCAGGGTTTCTTCTGCTCTAACAGAAAAGACGGAAGAGGCTACGATCATATCTACTCCTTCGAGAATCCGGAGATTGTTACCACAATGAAGGGATGGGTTTACGAGAAAGACGGTTATGAACTGCCTGCCGCAGAGGTGAGAATCGTAGGCAACGACGGAACGAACAGGAAACTATCCGTCAAGGGCGACGGTTCGTTTGTCCTCCCTATCAATCCGCATGTCGACTACCTGGTGATGGCATCCTGCAAAGGCTACCTCAACCACAAGGAAGAACTTCGGGTTGATTCGGCTAAAGAGAGTAAGGAATACGTGCTCCAGTTCCCGCTGGCTTCCATCACAGCCCCTGTACTCATCGACAACATCTTCTACGATTTCGACAAGGCAACCCTTACCGAAGCCAGTACAACAGCCCTCGACCAGCTGGTAACGCTGCTGAAAGAAAACCCGCACGTTACCATCGAACTCAGCGCCCATTGCGACTACAAGGGAAACAGCGAATATAACAAGCATCTGTCTCAGCGCCGCGCCCAATCGGTAGTAGACTATCTGATAAAACACGGCATAGAGAAAGAGCGCCTCACCCCTGTGGGCTACGGCAAGGAGAAGCCGAAGAATGTGCGCAAGAAACTCACCGAGAAGTATCCTTGGCTCAAGGAAGGCGATGTGCTCAGCGAAGAATTTATCCTGAAGCAGAGCAAGGAGCATCAGGAAATCTGCAACCAGCTGAATCGCCGAACCGAGTTCAAAGTGCTCCGCACTACCTACAAATTGTTTTAGAAACCGATATCATAAGCATAGGTGCTCTACTGAAAAAGTAGCAGCACCTATTTGTTTTTCTATATTCAGCAATATTAAATCTTCGTTCAAAGACATTGAATGTCCGTTCAAAGTCATTGAATGTCCGTTCAAAGACACTGAACGGACATTCAAAAGCTTTGAACGGAGATTTCAAGAGCATAAAGATGATATTTATAGTAATAAAAAACTCTTTCTATTAGCACTAAAAACTATTCTGCTAATAGAAAGAGTTGATCATTCATACAATTGATATCAGGGAAGAAGCCTACTGACGTGCATCAGCCAGTTCATTATATCCCCAAACCATGATGAGGACAACGAAGCCAGCCAGCACCATCAGGAGATTCTGAGAGTGGGCGATGGAATCTGCTACATGCGTAAGGGCACGCGAACCGGAGAGGAGGAAATCTATCTTCATAGAGAAAAGCCATCCCTGAATCTGCTCCCATCCCTGGCAGACTACTGCTATGATGATGCCTGCTGCCACACAGGCTGCCGTCCATAAATGTTCCAGGCGCTGGCGCTTAACCAGCGACATCGCAGTATCAGTTTCGGGTAAAGCCGGCAATGCCTGCATCACCCTGTCGGAGAATCCGTCATCAGGAATCTCTGACATCTGGCAATCGGCAAAGAACATCTGCAAGAGTTCTTCATCCTGAGGGTTCAACGGTTCCCCTTTCATGCTTTCCAACTTCTTATCATTTATCTTATCGGTCATAACCATTCTGTTTTAAGTAACTTGCAAGTTTCTGTTTTCCTCGAGAGAGATGCGATTTGATGGTGCCTTGCGCCATTCCCGTCACCTCTGCAATCTTATCTATAGAGAGTCCATCCATCAGCTGCAGCGTGATGCATGTACGTTCATTTTCGCTCAAAATCTGTAGTGCCTTGAGCAAATCCATCTTCAATCCGGCATGGGCGCCCTGTGCATTCTTACAGGAAACGGCAGGCGTATCGATGTCCTGCGTCTCCTTATGGCTGCGGGTATAATCATACCATACATTATAGGCGATGCGGTAGAGCCAGGTGGAGAAAGAGGCTGTACCCCTGAAACCGGACAGATGGGTATATGCCTTGACAAAGGTATCCTGAGCCAAGTCGTCACTCAGCTGCGCATCTCCCAACGTCTGCCGCAGGAAGAACCCACGAATGGGTGACTGATACTTCCTGACCAGCAGGTCGAACGACTTGCGGTCATGAAGCATCACCACCTTCGTGACGAGAGAGATATCGGATAACTTTTCCACCTTATATATATTAACTAATAATTGTTGTTCTTTTCCTTGTGACTTCCCCTCCTATTGAGAAGCCATGATATATTGAATGTCGGCTGCTAGATCGGAGTTCCATTATATCCCGTGCCCTGGTCGCCGTGACGGTTCTTCCACCAGTCCTTGATGGCAGGAAGCGAGCCGATAACGGTCTGACCGATGCCATAGAAGAAGACCAGGGCTCCGATGCCAGCCAGGAAATCAGCATCCCACCAGGCAAACATGGCGCATAAGCCGGCTCCCAGGAAGGCATTTCTCAATCCACGCTTTACCAGATACTCATCGCTCTGCTTGTCTATCGGCCGGTCGCTTTCCGGAACATTGATGCCCTTCTCCATCGCCATCTCCGCCAGTTTCATCCGGTCGTTGTGGCGGCGAATCAGATATCTGATAACCAGAAATACGATGATCAGCGGAGCAAAGACAAACAGCAGACCGAAGATGATACAGAAAATGATCATAACAGCCAGCGCTCCGCCACCAAATACCGAACCGATGAAATCGAACGGATCATCATAGTTGTCTAAACTGTATCTAGAATGAACAGACTTATTATCATTCTCATCATAATCATCATAGTTGGCCGAATCTGTGCTGGTGGTATCAGAATATGCCTCCAACGCCTCGTCGTCTTTATCTTTCGAAGCAGATGGCTGTGCGGCAGATGCAGGAGCAGCCTTTGAATCTACCTGTTGGGTAGTTGGATGATAACGATGTTTTGGAGCTGAAGACGCCAAAGACACTTGGGTGGCTCCGATGCTCATAACGAGCGCTAATGCCAATATTGCTTTCTTCATATCATTATTTTTTATTGTTTTACCTTGTTATTTAAAAAATTTCTGCTTCTTAGACGCATCTCTTCGCGATTTAGTTGCAAAGAAACGAAAAATTTCTTATTTTTGCAAACAAATTAAAGAAAAAGAAACAGAATGAAGACATTACCTGAAGATTTCAGAACATATACGCAGGCACTGATGGGCGAAAAGCTGTATCAGCGTCTGGAGCATGCTATCCTTGAAGAGGAGGCACCAACCAGTATCCGCATCAATCCTTTTAAATGCAAGGATGCTGATGGCGAACCGATTCCCTGGTGTCCGGAAACCGGCCGTTATCTCTCTACGCGTCCCGGATTCACCTTCGATCCGCTGCTGCATGCCGGCTTATATTATGTACAGGAAGCCTCATCTATGTTTGTTGATATGGCTATCCGACAGTACGTAAAAGAACCGGTGATGATGCTGGATCTCTGTGCTGCCCCTGGCGGAAAGTCGACTGCCGTAAGAGCTGCCTTGCCGGAAGGGAGTCTGCTCTTCAGCAACGAACCTATGCGCACCCGCTCACAGATTCTTGCCGAAAACGTACAGAAATTCGGTCATCCGGATATGATTGTTACCAACAACTATCCCCGCGATTACAAGAAATCGAAATTGCAGTTTGATGTGATCCTTACCGATGTTCCCTGCTCCGGCGAAGGAATGTTCCGCAAAGATGAAGGGGCTATCGGCGAATGGAGTACCCAGAATGTGAACAACTGCTGGCAGCTGCAGCGCGAAATCGTATCGGATATCTGGAACTGTCTGAAGCCAGGCGGTATTCTGATTTACTCTACCTGCACCTTCAATGCGCACGAAGATGAGGAGAACGTGGACTGGATATGCGAAGAACTTGGCGCTGAAGTGATGGCACTGGAGGGTGTAGAAGATGCATGGAACATCACCCGCAACCTCACGGGCACCGACTTCCCTGTTTACCGGTTCATTCCTGGCGTTTCGCGAGGCGAAGGTCTGTTTATGGCGATTCTGAAGAAAGAGGGCGAATGGGAAGCCGGCTCACCAGCCAAGGAGAACAGAAAGGATAAGAAGAAGAAAGACAAGAAGGTGGCTAAAGGAAAGGGACTGGAGATTCCGGACGGCTGGCTGAAGGCTGATACGGAATGGATGCCTGCAGAGAGCAACGAGACGGTTTACGCCATTCCGGGCAGATGGAAAGACATCTACGACCAGGCTGAAAAAAACCTGAAGGTGCTGCATGCAGGTGTGAAACTGGGAACAGACAAGGGAAAGGGTCTCATTCCCGACCAGGCTCTCGCTCTCTCTACGATGCTCAACAAAGATCACTTCCCACAGGTGGAGTTATCCTACGATGATGCCATCCGCTACCTTCGCAAGGAGGCTGTGAATCTGCCTACCGATACGCCTAAGGGTTATGTACTGGTAACCTACAGACAGGTTCCGATAGGATGGGAAAAGAACATTGGCAACCGTGCCAACAACCTCTATCCGCAGGAGTGGAAGATCAAAAGTAGCCATGGGACGGGAGAGCTGTTTATAGTTAATAGTTTATAGTTAACAGTTTACAGCAAGAATGAATAATTCAACATTCAACACTCAACATTCAACATTAAAATAAAAAATGCTCAACATCATCGCCTGTATATCAAAAGTGCATAGAGCTATCGGGTACAAGAACCGGTTGCTCTACGCCATCCCATCGGACATGACCCGATTTCGTATGCTCACAACCGGACATACGATCATCATGGGCAGAAAGACATTTGAGTCGCTGCCGAACGGAGCCTTGCCCAACCGCCATAATATTGTTATCTCGAAGACAAGAGAGCAGATAACAGGGTGCGAAGTATACACCTCTCTTGAAGAAGCGCTGGCAGCAAGGAAAGAAGAGGCTGGAAACAAAGAAGAGGTTGGAAGCAAAGAAGCTTCAGATGAATGTTTCATCATCGGAGGAGCCAGCATATATGAACAGGCTTTGCCTTTTGCAGACAAGCTTTATCTCACAATCGTAGAAAAGGAACCTGAACATGCCGATACCTTCTTTCCGGAAATCAATCCGGCAGAATGGGAAGTGACAGAAAAAGAAATGAGGAATGAAAACGGCTTACCGTTCACATTCCTCACCCTTTATAGAAAGCAGTAATCCCGCAGGGAGCTACTGCTTTTTTTCTTTTTATATCTTATTTCTCTGCTGCAGCCTCCTCATCAGTTTCCTCTTCATCATCGTTGAAACTCTTGAGATCCTGCATAGAAAGCTGACGGTTGATAGATGCATTGAAAGAGATGATGGTCTCGCTGCGAGACAATCCCAATGGCTGCAACTTATCATGGATGATTTCCAGGAGATGGTGGTTGTTCAGCGCGTAAATCTTGATAAACATATCAAAACCACCTGTAGTATAGTGGCACTCCACAACCTCAGGAATCTTCTTCAACTCCTCTACAACCTGGTCAAACTTCTCAGGCTCCTTCAGATAGAGTCCCATATAAGCACAAGTTTCGTAACCTATCTTTTCTGGGTCAATGATGAATTGTGAACCCTTGATGATACCAAGATTTGTAAGTTTAGCTACACGCTGATGAATGGCAGCACCGCTCACATTGCAAGCGCGTGCCACTTCCAAAAATGGAATACGGGCATCCTGAGAAATCAGCTTCAGAATCTGCCTATCTAATGAATCTAAAATTTGTTTTGCCATAATACTAATAATTTGCGTGCAAAGATAATACAAAAAATTAATAAAAGCAATTTTTTAAGAGAAAAACATGATAAATTAATATTATTTTCCATTTTCTGTGGCAGAATAACTGATTTTTAGTGCTTTTGCCTGGCGCAAAGCCTGCTTTACGTCGGTTATCACACCCATCTTGGTTTCCTGGTCTGCTTTGATTGATACGGTCATCAGCTTCTGGTCTTCCGGCGACATACGCTTCTTTTCTGCCGAAATGTAATCCATCACTTCGGGAGCCGAAGCAAACTTGTCATTCAACTGAATCTGGGTACCGGTACCATACTTTGCCTGCATCTCTTTGGTTGGCTTACCTATATAAATATGGCTAACCGCCGATTTCTTGGTCAGGCGGGTAAGTTCCTTGCCTTGTGGCAAACGGCAGTCTACCTTCAAGGTAACCTGGCGCATGTGGGTAACAATCATAAAGAAGAACAGTACGGAGAAAATGAGGTCTGGCAGAGAAGATGTATTCAACCCTGGCACTTCATGCGATTTCTTATGAAAATTCATCATTGTTTACCTCCTTTCTGCTGTTCTGTAGCTGTTTCTATAGAATTTTCTTCCCCTTGCTTTTCTTCAGCATTGGCATCAACACGCTGGTCGGCATGAGTCATTGCGTTGGCATACGACTCTGTGATGCGCTGCGGACAGATGTTGCGCACCTGTTCTTTCTGGTCATTGTTCAAGAGGGCATAATCCCTGTGATATTTCTTCTGGGCTGTTTCGTTGCGTAGCTGGCTATATGCTTCCATCAACTGATTCTGCATCTGGAAATAGAGATTATAGTCGGCATCGCGATCACTCTCGATAGAGATGAGATGTTTCTTGCCCAGGCGGTGTACAAAGCGGATGGTTTCTTCCTTGAGCTGGCTCACCTGCATCGGCTTACCGTTGACCAAAAGCGTATCGCCAGCCGTCAGGCGCAGCTCCATGAGGTTAGCCTTGTCTACCACCGACTGCTGCTGTTCCTTCTTCTGCGGTTCAGGTGAAGGGAGTTGGCGCAACAGTCCCTTATCCACATCCATTGATGTGGTGACAAGGAAGAATATCAACAGCATGAACGAGATGTCGGCTGTAGATGTGGTATTCAGTCCCGGGGTTTCGTGTTGCTTCCTTCTAATCAGCATATTTAATCCTTATTTATAGAACAGAGAGCCCAAAGCACTCTCTTTAGTTTTTCTTCCGAATATAACGTGTGGCACCGAAACAGACGGCACCGATTCCTGCCACCAGCATCAGGAGCGATGTGATGACAAACATATCTGAAAGCTTGAGCCAGAGCCAGTCGGCATAATTCTCGCCATTGATGAGCATCGGAGCAGAACCGCCCAAAAAGAAGGTAAGCAGCAAAACTGCCAAAGTTCCGATCCATGTGATGCGGAAGATACGACGCACGGGAATGCCATTCACTACAGCCTCCGACTTGCTGCTGCGATAATCTCTGATCATCGAAAAGACTGCCAGACCTGTACCTCCTATCAGGAAGAGCCACATCAGCAGGATGAGCACATCGGTAAAGAGAGGCGCATTAAAGTCGGGGTTCTCTTCGAAAGGCAAATCGTAGCCTACCAAAAAGAACAGACCGAAAACCAGCACCGCCAGTCCTATCATGATATAGAACACCTGCTGCGATATCTTTTCGGCCGACTTCGTCTTCTGCTTTGAAAATTGAAATTTAACCATTTCTCTCTTCGTTTATTTATTCTTGGCAATAATATCCATTAAAGTAACCGCCGACTCCTCCATCTGGCTTGTCAGGTGCTCCACCTTAGAAAGGATGTAGTTATAGAAAACCTGAAGGATGAGGGCTACGATGATACCGAAGATGGTAGTGATGAGCGCCACTTTCATACCCGAAGCAACGATAGTAGGACTGATATCGCCCGCCTGCTGAATCTGGTCGAACGACATGACCATACCGATCACGGTTCCGAGGAATCCGAGCGATGGCGCCATAGCGATAAAGAGTTTGATCCAGGAGCAGCCCTTCTCCAGATTAGCCGCCTGAACGGTACCATATCCGCTTACCGAGCGCTCGATGTCATCAAGACTCTCGCTGATATGCATCAAACCCTGGTAGCAGATAGAAGCCACCGGTCCGCGGGTATTCCGGCAGAGCGTCTTAGCCCCTTCCACATCTCCCGCCGACACCTTCTGGTCGATATCCTGCATCAACTTCTTGGCGTTGATTTCAGAAAGACTCAGATAGATGATACGCTCGATACAGAAAGCCATACCCACGATGAGGGCGATGGCAACGAGAGACATAAATCCCGCATTACCCTCTATAAACTTTGTCTTAAGAGCTTGATGAAATCCCATGCTCTCTTCTTGAGCCATCATAGGCAGAGAACACATCCATGTGAAAACCAATATTGCAAAACGTGCAATAGCTGTATTTTTCTTCATATACCTTATTATATATATAAAAGCGGAAAGAGGGGGATTCGAACCCCCGAACCGGTTTTGCCGGTTACACGCTTTCCAGGCGTGCCTCTTCAGCCACTCGAGCACCTTTCCATATTCCGAAGAACTCTTCTTAATCGCCGCAACATGCTGCTGCAACAATTTCGAAGTGCAAAATTATTGCTTTTCCTCCGAAATACCATAACTTTCATTGTTTTTTTATGTTTATTTAAGGAGTTTTGAACGCTTGCGTCCTATACTTGCGATACGGATAGCGGAAAAACCCGCTCTGCATTGAGGTTGGTCTGTCGGGCAAACTCCTCTTCGCTTATGCCATAAGCCTTGGCGAGCGTCTTCATCACTTCTACCACAAAAGCGCTCTCGTTACGCTTGCCGCGATAAGGAACAGGCGCCATATACGGACTGTCGGTCTCCAGAACGATGCGATCCAGAGGAACTACAGCAGGCAGGTCTTCTCTAAGATGGCTGCTTTTGAAAGTAGATACGCCACCGACGCCCAATACAAACTTATCGAAGGAGAGCAGTTCTTCTGCCTCCTTCTGGTTGCCCGTAAAGCAATGGAAGACGCCACCCGGCAGTTCTTTCTCATACTTTCTGAGCAGATGCACCATCTCGTTCTGCGCCTTGCGGCAATGAATCATCAGCGGGAGCTGGGTTTCTACCGACCATTTTACCTGTTCCTCGAAAGCCTCGAGCTGCTCGTTTTCGAACTCACGGCTCCAGTAATAATCAAGTCCTACCTCGCCGATAGCAATCAAGTCTGAAAACTGAGGAGAACCACCCGCAGGATTGGCATTACCCGATTCGTCTGCAGGATTGGCATTGCCTATCATGCGATGCTCCTCCAGTATCTTCCGGAGTTCAGCCAGCTGTTCCTTCCAGTCTTCCTTCACCTCTTCAGGGTGCAGACCGATCATCGGATAAGCATAGCCCGGATATTCCTTAGCCAATGCCAGGACCGCGTGTGTGGTCTTCACATCGATGGCAGGCAAGAACACCTTGCTTACCCCCGCTTCCTTGGCACGGGCGAAAGCCTCCGCCCTATCCTCATCAAACTCCTCCGCATCGAAATGCGTATGTGTATCTATTACTTTGAACATTGCCCTATCAACTGTCAACTATAAACTATTAACTATCAACTAGTACTGGCGCTTCATCATTTTCTGAGCATACTTTGCCAATTCCTCCTTACGCTCAGCAGGCACATTCACGGCATCCAGATACTTCTTGCTCTGCTCGAAATAATAAGCAATCTTATCCTGCGCCATTTTGTCGATACCTATCTCGTTGTATAGACGGGTAACGGCAGCCACCTTCTCCTTGCGGTCGAACTCCTCGGCATCAACCCATTTCTGCAGTTCTGCACGCTGAGCGTCGTTGGCATGGTTGAAGGCATTGATGAGCATATAAGTCTTCTTGTTAGATGTGATATCGCCACCAATCTCCTTACCGAACACCTTGGTATCGCCGTAAACATCGAGGTAATCATCCTGCAACTGGAACGCCAATCCAATCTGCTCACCAAACTTATACAGATTCTCTGCATCCTCATCAGAAGCATCGGCAAGAATAGCACCCATCTTCAGGGCACAAGCCAGGAGAACGCTGGTCTTGAGGCGAATCATCTCGATATATTCCTCCTCCTTCACATCGTTGCGGTTTTCAAACTCCATATCAAACTGCTGACCTTCACCAATTTCCAGGGCAGTGGTCGTAAAGAGTTTCAACACCTTGGCAAGATGCTTTTCATCACATTGAGCCATACGTTCATAAGCCAGAACGAGCATGCTGTCGCCCGAAAGGATTGCCGTATTGGCATCCCATTTCTTATGAACCGTTTCATGACCGCGACGCAAATCAGCATTGTCCATCAAGTCATCATGCAGCAAAGTATAGTTATGATAAGTTTCCAGGGCAACGGCATTCATCAGAATCTTCTCAGGATTGTCCTTGAAAAGATTGTAAGCCAGAAGCATGAGCGTAGGACGAATACGCTTGCCACCCATAGAAAGTACGTATCTGATAGGCTCATAAAGAGACTTTGGCTTTCTTTCGTAAGGCAAATTAGCCAGAAACTCATTTACCATGCTTAAAATTTCATCTGCTGTCTTCATAATAATGTATAATTTATAATGTATAATTTACAATGAACAATTTATAATTTATAGCTGGAACACTACCGGGATGGCAATCATCGTGCGACAGACCTTGCCTTTATCGATGCCCGGTTTCCACTTCGGCATCATCTTCATCACCCTCAAAGCCTCGTTGTCGAGCAATGGATCTACCGAAGTGCTTACCTTGATATTGGCAACACTTCCATCCTTGTTTACGATAAAGGATACCACTACGGTTCCCTGAATCCTACTCTTCTGGGCAGCTACAGGGTACTTCAGGTTCTTGGTAAGCCACTGCATGAAGGCAGACCAGCCACCAGGAAACTGCGGTATCTTCTGCACGACGGTCAGTTTGATTGGAGCCTCAGCTCCCGGATTCTCAATGGGAGTTTCAGGAACCGCTTCCTTCACCTCTGCTCCATCCACTACACCCGAGCCGTCGCCGATAACCAGTTCGCTGGTTGTAGAACTGATTTTCTGCGGTGCCTTCTGAGTCTGTTGCTCGGCAGCCTTCACTTCCTGAGTAATGGACTTAGAAGCAGGAGCCGAAACAGCCTCTGCACTCACCATATCTTTCAGGTCGGGACGAGCCGACATTTCCAGATCCTGCGAAAGATCTTCCATCGATTCCGACAAGTCATCATCTCCCTGCGGACCTCTCTGATATTGGAGTCCTACGAAGATGAAAGTAAAAGCCAGCAGCAAACCTAGCAGGAAAAATGTAACCCGCTTATCTTCCAGTTGTGCGCTATTTGATTTCTTAATTTCCACAATAAAAACCGTTTAAAATCGTTATTTCCTACGAAAACATTGCAAAATTACTTCTTATTATTGAAAAAAGCAGTATCTTTGCCAAAGAATTAGAAAATTTAAATGAAAAAATATGTAATTTCCGCAATATTGACGCTTTTTGCGACAATTATTGATGCTCAAGAGAGCCAAACGGGGTATAATTTCCTTCGCTTGCCGGTGAGTGCTCACGCAGCTGCTCTGGGTGGCGACAACATCACCTTGATAGAAGATGATGAGGCACTCATATTCCATAATCCGGCTCTCCTGTCATCAGTAAACGACAAGACGGTCAATCTCAATTATATGAACTATATGTCGGGGGTGAATACTGCCTCGGCTAGTTTCAACCGTATTGTCAACGACAAGGCTTCGTGGGCTGTTTCGGCTCAGCTTGTTGACTACGGCAAAATGAAAGAGACGGATGAGAACAACATCCAGATGGGTGAGTTCTCGGCAAAGGATATTGCCATTGCGGGTTACTTCTCTTATATGCTCGGTGAAAAATTTGCGGGTGGTATTGCCGCCAAATTCATCACTTCGTATATTGGCGATTACAATTCTATCGCTGTGGGAGTGGATCTGGGCATCAACTATTACGACTCGGAAACGGAATGGTCGGTTTCTTGCGTGGCAAAGAATCTGGGTGGACAGCTAAAAGCTTACGACAATGAATATGAGAAGATGCCTATCGACCTGCAATTGGGTGTGACGAAACGCTTCGCCAACGCACCGTTCAGGGTATCAGCCACACTGGTCAACCTGAACCATTGGGACAGCAGTCTTCGTGATCATGCCGTAGTAGGTGCCGACATTCTGCTTTCGGAGAGCCTTTGGATAGGTGCCGGCTACAACTTCCGGAGAGCCAACGAGATGAAAATCAGCACCTCAGAAGATGAGGAAAGCAGTCATGGAGCCGGTTTCTCTGTGGGTGGCGGTATCAACCTGGAGCGCTTCCATCTGAACGTTGCCTACGGCAAATATCACGTCAGTAGCAGCAGCCTCATGCTGAATGTAAGTTACAGATTATAAATTCTACATTATAAATTATACATTAAAGTTAGTTCGAAATTATGAAGAAAATAACAATAGCAATAGACGGATACTCTTCTTGCGGTAAGAGTACGATGGCAAAGGATCTTGCCAAGGAAATAGGTTATGTTTATGTAGATACGGGCGCCATGTACCGCTCGGTAGCCCTCTATGCGCTGCGTCATCAGCTCTTCGAAGCAGATGGAGCCGTAAAGACTGAAGAACTGCAGAAAGAGATGAAGAACATCAGTATCTCATTCAAGTTTAATGAAACAACCGGTCGCCCAGACTGCTATCTGAACGGCGAACTGGTAGAAAAGGAAATCCGTTCGTTAGAGGTTTCCAACCACGTTAGTCCGATTGCCGCCGTTCCTTTCGTCAGAGAGGCGCTGGTAGAACAGCAGCAGAAGATGGGCGAAGACAAGGGCATCGTGATGGATGGTCGCGATATAGGTACCACCGTGTTCCCTAATGCCGAACTGAAGATTTTCGTAACAGCCAGCTCACAGGTGAGAGCACAGCGCCGTTTCGATGAACTGAAGGAGAAAGGAATGCCAGCCGACTTCGATGCGATTCTGAAGAATGTAGAGGAACGCGACTATATCGATACCCACCGCGAGACTTCCCCACTCAGAAAGGCTGATGATGCCATCACGCTCGACAACAGCACCATGACCATTCCTGAACAGAAGGCATGGCTGATGGAACAATATCAAAAGGCAATAGCAGAATAAGCTACAGAAAAGAGACTGCCGGGTTATTAATGCAAAAATACGTTAAATATACAGCTTTTACCGATAAATTTATTTTATTCGATGAAAAAGATTTGGAAAAAAAACTTCAATTTAGTATCTTTGCAATCATATTAACAAGGTAGTAATGATATAGATTATAAATTTTGAGTTAATTACTGTTTTTTGAAGGTGATAGGTCTTCGGGAGAAGATTTATCACCTGTTTTATTTTCAGACAGTTTATAAAAGATAAACCCATTTGACGCTGTAAAACACAGCGTCAAATGGGTTAACCAATTAATAACCAGCACATTAAGTTTTTCAATCAACGATAAAACTATCCTCTACCCATATATGGTGAAACACCGTATCAAGTATATCAAATAACTGATAATCAATATTTTAGCTCTTACTACAAAAGAGCAGAACTTTCCTTGATAATCTTATCCTTGCACTCTTCCATCAGCCACTTCGGCGTACTGGTAGCACCACAGATACCTACCGTTTCCACATCCTTGAACCAGTTCATATCTATCTCGTCGGCACTTTCTATCTGGTAGCTGTTGGCATTCACGCTCTTGCATTCCTTGAAAAGCACCTTACCGTTCGAGCTCTTTCTGCCACTCACAAAGAGGATGACATCATGCTTGCTGGCAAAGGCAGCGATGTTAGGCATGCGGTTAGCCACCTGACGGCAGATGGTATCGAAACTCTTAAAGACAGCGCCCTCAACAATATGCTCCTGGCAATATTCGATGATGCGGTGGAACTCATCGAGACTCTTGGTAGTCTGGGAGTAAAGATAGATATCTTTAGAGAAATCCAGCTGACCGGTTTCCTTCAGCTGCTTCACATCCTCAAACTTCTCTACCACGATGGCATGACTCTCCGTCTGCCCCACCAGTCCGAGCACCTCAGCATGGCCGTTCTTGCCGAAAATCACGATCTGTGCCTCCGGATTGTTGACATACTGCTTCTTGATGCGGCGCTGCAACTGGAGCACCACAGGACAGGTAGCATCGATGATTTCGATGTTGTTTCGCTCGGCAAGGGCATAAGTTTCAGGCGGTTCACCATGAGCACGGAGCAAGACCTTTACGCCCTGCAGTTCCTCCATCTGCTCATGGTCTATCGTGATGAGTCCCGCTTCATGCAGGCGCTCCACCTCCATACCGTTATGCACAATATCGCCCAGGCAGTAAAGTTTACCGCCCTTAGCCAACTCCTCTTCAGCTTTCTTGATGGCAGTGGTTACGCCAAAGCAGAACCCACTGCCGTTATCTATTTCTATCTGCACGATATTCGTTTTTAATTCATTGTACATTAATCTTCACCACCACCTTAGCATGTTCAGGGTCATTCGTAATCATGAGGATACGAGGGTGTCTGACACGCGATTTTTTCAAGTCGGCAGCCACAGCCGTCACCTTCATCTTAACGGTCTCTCCTGGCTGAATCTTACTCTTCTTCAGGTTCACCTGCAAGCCCATCGTAAACATCTGCATGCTGCGGATATCCAGTTCCGACTTACCCTTATTGGTAATCAGAATCTCACCCTTCAGCTTCTTCTTTCCATTGAAACTACCCAGATTGAGATCGGTGGCAGACATCTCTATCTTCGGAGCCAGTGCCTTCTTAGCTGGAGTCATATTCTCGAAACCAGGAAGAAGAACGGCTGATACCACGATTTCCTTCTCAGGCGCAATCTTATCGCCAGGACGCTCACCGAGATAAACCGATGTCTGGTTCAAGCCCAGGTCGCGCAGTTTCTTGGAATCCAGCACGAAACTGATTTCGGCAGAATGACGCGGAGCTACCTTGGAAGGCGATACGAAAGCATGAAGATAGGATGGCAGATGCATCACTACCGGCTCCAGTAATTCGTCGGTAGGATTGAAGATATGGATGCGCTGAACCGGACGGTCGCCACGGTTCACGTCATCAAACTCCACCTCCTGGGCATCACTCTTGATGACACCCAGCATCTCATCGTAAGAACCAGCGAAATCTACTACGCTGCCCACTACCTTTCCCCTCATAGAGAGGATGAACGGCTCTTCATCCGCATTGGTATAGAGGCAAACCTGCTTGGTGAAAGTACCCATCTGCTTGGCATCGTATACCGCCTTGATGACGAAACTTTCGCCGGCAGCTATGCTCGTCTTCGGATAATCTACCTCCGTACAGCCGCAGCTTTTCAATACATTGTTGATAACCAACGGCTTGAGCCCGTCATTCTTCAGCACGAATTCGGCAGTTACAGGCTTGTTGAACACCACCTGTCCGCAGTCTACCACCTCGTGCTGGGTTGTAATCTTCTGTGCTGATGCAGGCAGCGCCAACAGCGCTGAGAGCATCCATATATTCATCCGTTTCATACTATTCTATTTTAAATTATCAATCTATAAACTTTAATTATTAACTTTCAATTCATAAGTCTCTGTGCGGCCACCAAATTCCGGACTGTAGGTACACTCAGCGGTGCAAGTTCCGCTCTGATAGTCGCCCTTTCTATCCACGTAATACTCCATTTCTACGATGTGCATACCTTTAGATAAACGATCGAAATAGAAATTTGTTGCATAATCTCTTGGAGAAACATAGCAGCCTATGCCCCACTGATAACCGCTCTTCTGGTTAACCGGCTCCAGACATGCCGCACGCTTATCCGTAATCTGCACAAAGTCGTAGTCGCGGTCGGCGGTGATGAGGAGCGTTACCTTCACCTTCTCGCCTACCTTCGCCTGCGCCTTGCCCTTACCCTCAGATTCGGCTGGAACGATGACACGGCGCACCTTGATGCCCGACTCCATGGAACCGATTTCGCTGATAGGCTGCTTAAACTCTGCATAGACGGCTCCCCAGCTGGTATAATCGCTCTTTTTGTCGATGCTCAGCTTAGATGCCTTGCCCGGTCTTTCGGTCTTCACATAGCCCAAAGTAGTGGAATCCTGCGGCATCGGCAGCAGCTTGCCATCCAGTTTCAGAACGGCATTCTCAGCCTTCCTGTTCCAGTTGCTCTCATTGCCCTTCATAAAGGCGTAGACAGCATCCACGGTGTTCACCGGCGTATCCCAAACCTGGGTGCGTTTCGACATCAGGAGCCAGCGCTGCAGTTCCTCGATGGTCTGCTTGTCATTCGGCTTCAGCAGCTGCATCGCCTCTATCACAGATACCTGAGTAGGAATCTTATAGTTTCTCCAGCTATAGAGTGCCTTACGGGTATCATAATAGCGGCCCATCTCTTCACGATAAACGGCATATTCGTTCACGCTCTGCAGATATTCACCCGCTTTTTCGCGATAAGCAGCATTCTGCTGACTGTTCTTGGCGAGCACCACAGCAGCACGTGCCTTACCATAGATGGTGAAATCACTGGTCATCTTCGACATTTTATCCAGCAGATAAGCCTGGTCCTGTTCGAAATTCTCCTTCATCTTTCTACCATCCATTGAGAGAATGTAGAGATAATGCAGCGCCTGTTCACTTGGACTTACCTTGTGCTTTTTCTCCTCCATCTTCTTCATCTCTCTAACTTCACGAGCTGTCTGCCAGGAGAGATAATTGATGGCAGAAGTCAGCATTTTAGAGATTGACTTTTGCGTGCCGGCGATGGCATTCAGACGAACCATCATCTCGGCTACAGCCGTAGTCATATATCTGCTGCCCTTCATTCCCTTCCACCAGGAGAAGGAACCATCGTTATTCTGCAACTTCCTCAGTTTCTCCACCTGATTTTGCAGACGGCTGGTTTCTAAAGATAGGTTTTTCTGGATATAAGTGGTGACAGTATTGGCATAGATGGCAGACATCAGCGAGATGGCATCCTCATCATCCGGATTGCTGATGGCAGGCAACGCCTTGATCATCAGCCAACTTGGGTTATTGGTATACTCGATGGTTACCTTTGCCTCTTCAGCGCCCTTCGCCTGCTTGCCCTCCTTGTTCAGGAAGAGTTTGCTCAGATCGAAGTTCTGCTCACCCTTCTGATGCAGGGTGATAGGCAGGGTGTTCACCACGAGTTCACGGTTGCTCAAAACCGGCAGATAGTGCTGTTCACCATCGCTATAGCCATTACCGGCAGCCACCACCTTATTAATATATACGCCTTCTTTCAGTCCCTGGACATCAAAGGAGATGGTAGCAGAGCCCTCGGCATCGATGCTGTAGTTCTGCGTCTTCTGCCAAACCACCTTGTTGGTCTCCGGGTCGAGAATCTGCATACGGGTGTTGCCGCTCACCTTCTTGTCGGAAGTATTGAAGAGTTTCACCACGATGGTGCTCTTATCGCCCTCACGCAGGAAGCGAGGCATGTTTGGCTGCACCATCACGGTCTTCTGAGCCACAGCCTCATCCACCAGCAAACCGTTGCGCATCTCCTTGTCGTGCGCCAATCCCATGAACTTCCAGGTAGTCACGCTCTCCGGCAGGGTAAATCTGATGGCTACGTTGCCATTGTTGTCGCTCTCCAAGGCAGGATAGAAGAAGGCAGTCTCGTTCAGGTTTTCACGCACCTGCACATTGTCAAGGTACTGTCCTACGTCTGAGCCAGAACCACCTACAAACTGCGGCATCTCCTCTACTACATCAAAAACCTTGTTGGCAGATGGAGCAGCCGCTGCAACACGGGTCATATTACTCCCACGAATTTTCATGACTTTCGCTTCCTCTTGAACCAGCTCGTCTTTCTTTATACGAACAGCCTCAACGGTTCCGCCCAAAGAACGTTCCAACTTGCTCAGCTCCACCGCTTGCATATAAGCATAATAGCTAAAGTATTTGCCATCAAACTTATCTACATCCAGTCCCCTCTCGTCATAATACTTGGTAGGATAAACGCCATTCAAGTATAATGAACGGAAACTGAGGTTGTGCTTCCAGTAGCAGTCTGGCAAACTCTGATAGAAGCCCAGGGAGAAATTCCAGGAATGCGGGGCTATCTGGTCGAGCGACTTGTCATAGAGTACGCTCATCAGCTGCGCCTTGGCTGGCTTGCCGTCAGGGGTGGTAATCTTCAGCGTCCACTCCTCCTTCTGTCCAGGGGTCAGACGGTTGCGGAAGCTCTTCCAGGCGATATTCAGTTTTTTCTCAGGCAAAGGACGGGCGATGCTCATCATTCGGGTATAGCACTTGCCTTGCTTCACGAAACTATAGTTCAGTACGATGCCCGACGCATATTCCTCCTTGTAGGTGAAAGGCAGAGTCACGATGCTGTCGCCCAACTCCCAGGCGCCCTTCTCCAGCAGTTTGTTGCCGGCGATGATGGAATATACGATATGCGCTCCGTTCTCCGAAGAGCCCACCTGGATATAGACCGGCTTGCCATCACGAGGGAAAGTCTTCGCCGTCTGATAATACCATTCGGTAGTTGGCTCCACCGGATGGGTATCCTTCATGCTGAAAAGGGTGAATTTCTGCTGCAGGGTGTCCTGTCCGCAGATTGCCTCCAGCTGATGAACGCCAGATTTCCAAACGAGGGAAGAAGATGCAGAAGAAGCATATTCCTTGATAGAAACCGGTGTATTCGCCTCGGCATCCTTCCATTCGCCCTTATCAATTCGATATTTCAACCTGCTAGAAATCGGCATACCACTGGCATTGCGGTAAGCGAAGGTAACTGTCTTCAGACTGTCTGTTTCGATACGCTTAGGAAGATTCACCGTGAGGATGGTTGGCTTGGTGCCCAGAGGCAGACTCATCACACCCTCGTGGCTCTCACCGCTGATGTCGGTAACGATTGCTGAGACCTCGAAGTTGAAGAAACGGGCGATGCGCATGAAATCGCTCATATCAGCCTCGTCTTTTCCTAACAAGGAAGCCTCCAGCGGAATCTCTACATCGAAGGTTCCGTCCTCACGAGTCACGCAACTGTCAGTCTTCACCAACTGTCCGGCAGAGCCTGCGCCCCACCACCAAAGCTGGTTTCTGCGAGTCACCTGATACTCCACCTTGGCACCCTGCACCGGCACTCCGGCATAGGTCTTGGCTGAAGCTTTCACCACCACGGTGTCGCCCCAGGTATATTTCTCGTTCACCTTCGGGAAGGTAATCTCGAAGGTTGGACGCTTGTACTCCTCAACTCTGAAATATTCGCTTGCTGTACCATTCACGGAGATGGAATACTGTCCTGTCTTTCCCTCCTTCGGGAGTTCGAAATCTACCGAAGCCGTACCATATTCATCGGTCGTAACCTTCTGTTCTGCCACCTGCTTCCAGTTGGCATCACTCAGGACAAACTTCAGTTCCATACTCTTTCCTGGCACGCTGGCATCCAACCCCTTCTTGACAGTATAGGAAATGGCTGAGGCATGCACCTTCTGTCCTGGGCGATAGATGGCACGATCGGTATAAACCTGATATTTAGTCTCATTATCCTTCTTCTCATAATAGCGGGTACGGCTAAGATAGATGTCCCTGGCTGGCGTAAACTTGTCATTGTTGGTAGAAATCAACACCATTCCATCCACATTTTTGAAGTAAGCCTCTCCGTTCTCATCTGTTGTCAAGCGGGCATGAACTATTCGCTTGTCCTTCTTCGTCTTGAAATCATACCACTGGTCATAGAGTTCTATCTTCGCCCCAGCGATAGGCTGTCCGTCAGTAGCATTCACCACTACATAGCGATGCTTATCATCAGGCAACTGCTGGATCATCACCGCCAGATTGCTGACATAGAAGAGTTCTCGCTGCGGAGCGATGCCGGTATTATCCGAAGTCACCTCCATCAGATAGGCACCCAGCGGCAGATTGCCACCGATTTCGATGGAATCCTTCACCTCTTCGTAATCCGGACGACCATAGTAGTTGCGGCTGAAATCCTTCTGATGCAGCTTCGTAGTCTTCTTCAGGAGCATCTTATAGGTAGCCTCATCCTGGGCATTATAATCGTTATCTGCCGTAATATTGAGGCGGGAGATACTGATTTTCAGGTTCTGAAGATTGCGCACATTCAGATGCACCCACGCCTTCTCTCCAGGTCGCAATACCTGCGGCATATCCTTCACCCGGAACATCGGTTCGGTGAGTCGCTTCTGCGCATTTCTCAGTTCGTTCATTCTCGACCATCCCCCCCAGCGGCTCAGCGCATAGTTGATATAGTTGAGCTTATCCTGCGGTTTGGCATCGGTAGCACCTTCCATGAAGCGGAAATGCTCCACGGCAAGTTCGCCTGCCTCCGGAATATCCTGATAAACCTGGATGAGCGAGTCGATGGTCTGCAGATACTTCGATTTCTTCACCTCTCTCACGTCGTCCTGGCGGTATTTCTCGATGAGCTTATAGGCACAGAGACAAGCCGCACCCCGATTGCCCACCTTATTATAATAGGTGTACAGCTGCAGATACGCCTCCTTGCTGTCTGCCTCGAATCCGATGAGATGCAGCAAATCATTCTTGAAGGAACTTCCGTCCACACCCTTCAGAGTCAATGGCACATACTCAGTGGAAGTATGCTTGGCAAGAAGTTCAGGCTGCTCCAGGGCTTTCTTGAAAAACTCCTGGCTTTTCTTTTCGTTCATATCACGATACACCTTACCCAGCACGGCATATCTCACCGCCTTCAATGCCGGGTCGTTCACCTTCAGCACCTCTGCTTCCATCCGCTTCACGTTAGGCGTCAGCGAGTCTGCCGAAATCTCATTCCAGAGTGTCATCTGTCTTGTCTCAGCCGCCAGCAGCTGCCCGTAATCTTTGGCAGCCGAAGCCTTGGCGATGATTTTCTTCATCACCGCGATTTCGCTCTTAGGCTGGTCCTTCTGAGCATTGATTTCAGCTTGCTTCCACAAGTTGTCGTATGTCTGAGCCGCTACCTGCATCGTAGCAAAGAGGGCTATCAGAAGTGATAAAATGTTTCTTTTCATAAGCCAACTGTATAAAATGTTAATGGAATGATGATAATCATCAAACTTTTCATTGCAAAAATACAAAAAAAAACTGTTTTCTAACCCCGAAACTGAAACTTTTTACTATCTTTGCATCAAAATAGTATATTTTACCAAGAAATAACATTAAAAAAACAATGGCAGAAAAAAAGTATGGTCATTTTGATGACGCCAATCGCGAATACGTGATTACTGACCCAAAGACCCCATGGCCTTGGATCAATTATTTGGGTAACGAGGATTTCTTCTCGCTCATCTCAAACACAGCAGGTGGTTATTCCTTCTACAAGGATGCCAAGTTCCGTCGCATCACACGTTACCGCTACAACGGTGTGCCGATGGATAACGGCGGTCGCTATTTCTATATCAAAGATGGCGATACCGTATGGAACCCGGGATGGAAGCCTTGCAAGACACCGCTCGACAGCTACGAGTGCCGCCACGGCATGAACTATACCCGCATCACGGGCAGCAAGAACGGCGTGGAGGCGAGTGTGCTCTTCTTCGTTCCGCTCCATACATGGGCTGAGGTGCAGAAGATGACGCTGAAGAACCAGACTAAGGAGGTGAAGACCCTCAAGGTGTTCTCCTTTGCAGAATGGTGCCTCTGGAATGCTGCTACCGACATGGAGAACTTCCAGCGCAACTTCTCTACGGGCGAGGTGGAGGTAGAGGGTTCTACCATCTATCACAAGACCGAATATCGTGAGCGCCGCAACCACTATGCTTTCTACACAGTAAATACCGAGATTCAGGGCTACGATACCGACCGCGAGAGCTTCATCGGACTCTACAACGAGTTTTCCGAGCCTGAGGCTGTGATGGAAGGCAAGCCACGCAACAGCTTTGCCCACGGCTGGAGCCCTATCGCATCTCATTATATCGAGGTTACCCTGCAGCCAGGCGAGAGCCGCGACCTCATCTTCCTGCTGGGCTATGTGGAGAACGAGCAGGACAAGAAGTTCAGCGCCAAGAAGGTAATCAACAAGGAGAAAGCTCATCAGCTTATCGCCCAGTTTGATACCACCGAAAAGGTGGATGCTGCCTTCGCAGAACTCAACCAGTACTGGGATAACCTGCTGAACATCTTCACTGTGAAGAGCGGCAACGACAAGTTAGACCGCATGGTGAACATCTGGAACCAGTATCAGTGCATGATCACCTTCTGTATGTCGCGTTCGGCTAGTTTCTTCGAGAGTGGCATCGGTCGAGGCATGGGCTTCCGCGATTCCAACCAGGACCTCGTAGGTTTCGTTCATCAGATACCTACCCGTGCCCGCCAGCGCATCATCGATATTGCCAGCACCCAGTTCCCTGACGGTGGCTGCTACCACCAGTATCAGCCGCTCACCAAACGCGGCAACAACGATATCGGTGGCGGTTTCAACGACGACCCATGCTGGCTCATCTTCGGTACCGTAGCCTATATCAAGGAGACGGGCGACTTCTCTATCCTCGCTGAGCAGGTGCCTTTCGACAACCAGCCAGGCACAGAAGTAAGCCTCTTCGAGCACCTCAAGATTTCGATGAACCATGTTATCAACAACCTGGGTCCACACAAGTTGCCACTCATCGGAAGAGCCGACTGGAACGACTGTCTGAACCTGAACTGCTTCTCCTGGGACCCTAACGAGAGTTTCCAGACCACCGAAAACAAGGGCGAAGGAAGCAAGGCAGAGAGTCTGATGATAGCCGGTCTGTTCGTGGTTACCGGCAAGGATTATGTGGCTCTGTGCAAGCAGCTTGCCAAGGAAGCTATGGAAAGCAAGGAGGGCGAAATAGCCGGTCTTGCAGAGGAAGATTATTTGACAGAAGCCGAGCGCATGCAGCAGGCTGTAGATGAGATGAACGAGGCTGTGAAGCAACATGGATGGGACGGTGAATGGTTCCTCCGCGCTTACGATTTCTTCGGAAACAAGATTGGTAGTGATGAGAACGAGGAAGGCAAAATCTTCATCGAGAGCCAGGGCTGGTGTACGATGGCTGGTATCGGTCTGGAAGAAGGACTCTGCGATAAAGCACTGGATAGCAGCAAGAAACGACTGGAATGCGAGCACGGAATGGTGCTGAACAACCCAGCCTACACTACCTATCATGTAGAAATGGGTGAGATTTCTTCTTATCCTGAAGGCTACAAGGAGAACGCCGGTATCTTCTGCCACAACAATCCTTGGGTCATCATCGGAGAGACTGTAGCCGGTCGAGGCAACGATGCCTGGAGCCATTATACCAAGATTCTGCCTAGCTATGTAGAGGAAAAATATCAGACACTTCACAAGGTAGAACCTTACGTAAACTGCCAGATGGTAGCCGGTAAGGATGCAGCCAAACCGGGCGAAGGAAAGAACTCCTGGCTCACCGGTACAGCGGCATGGATGTGGTATACAGTATCAGAATTCATCCTCGGCATCAAGCCAGATTATGAAGGTTTGCTCATCGATCCTTGTCTCCCAAGCACCGCTAAGGAGTATGAGGTAACCCGCAAGTTCCGTGGTGGCGAATACCATATCACAGTAAAGAATCCTAGCGGAAACCAGAAGGGTGTGAAGCAGATTACAGTGGATGGCACTCCTATCTCAGGCACCATCATTCCTTGCTCTGAAGGCAAGCATGAAGTAGTGGTTGAGATGTAAAATCAGCCAGATTTCATCAAGTTACGATTTGAAAGTTCAATGTAACGAAATTCTTTTCATACCCATACGTCGTGTTTCACGACGTATGGGTATCACAATAAACACTTGACCCCTTATTTCAGGGGGTCAAGTGTTTTATTTATCTGATAATCTGATACTTAACTTTTAATATAAGCACCTATTCAACAGTATCAAGAGTAAGATTCTAAGTCTCTATCATTGACTCAGTTCCTCAGTTCCTCAGTTCCTCAGTTTTTTTCTAAGGGGTATATAGCCCTTATAGTTCAAAGTTGTTTAAATTGTTATATGTGCCTACAGTAGAAATGAAGGGAAGAGGTGCTTTC
>ENA-UONW01001494-UONW01001494.1-human-gut-metagenome-genome-assembly--contig:-CS52-NODE-1494-length-27494-cov-6.373301_pt1 | contig 27494 bp, 16 predicted proteins | sample MGYA00242463_ERZ724010 | MGnify/ENA metagenome assembly ERZ724010 | reverse complement strand
AGCATATCGATAAATTACCCAGTGATGTTTTTTCTTTACCTCATTATCACGTACAAAACTGACATCCTCTTGAATATATTTTTTTAAAAAATATCCAGTTACGGAACCTCCTTCTGACCTTTCAGAGCAATCCTTTCCACCTTCAAAAATTTCAATCATTTCTCCTTTAAACCTCATGCCATCAGCTATAAGAGTTTTAGCCATACGAGGATCACGGTTTGCATAAGGATGCAATGGGTCGAAAGTAGGATCGTCTGATTCATAACCAGTCTTCGTCAACCTTACTGAGTAGCCATTGATTGTTTCAAAAGAAGAAGCCAGATTTTCTGAAGGGAAAGTTGCAGAAGTTAAGACACCTCTTCTACCTTCAGTGAAGCGAACTGGGAAATTAGCCAACTCAAAATTATAATCATCACCATTCATTCGACAAAGTATCAACTCTTGCGACAAATTATTATTAACAGCCCCATTTTTATCCAACTGATAAAGACCTGTATTTATCAAATCCAGTGCAGCACTTGCAGACATTTTCCATTTTTCTTTATCCATAGACGGATTATGCAATTCACTCGCAGCGTAAAGCAGAGCTTTCGACTTCAATGCCATAGCAAAGCCTTTAGTTATACGCCCTGTTTCCTTACCTAACACATTATTATAGGAATCTGGAAGTTGAGAAGCACAATCATCACACTCCATAACAATAAAATCAATAACATCATCAAACTTTGTCTTTACAATTTTATTAGCATCTTCCATACTTAATACAGTCAAAGGCATGGCAATATCTCCATATCTACGCGCTAATTCAAAAAAATAGAAAGCCCTTAATACACGAGCTTCATAAGGGAAATATTTCAATTGCTCCATCCATTGCTTATATGAAGCATTATACTGATAATCGGAAAAATCCACCTTTTCCAATTCTACCAAAAAACCATTCACTGCACGTATAGCATAATACAGCCCCCAAGCATCATCATTAGTCCGTATAGATGACCAATTTCCATTATTAAAATCTTGCACAGAAGCACCTGTATATGCATATTCCGCGTCATCAGAAGCACAATCACGCATAGCCCCCCCCAAACAACCTAAATCTTGAGGTATATAAGAATAGATATGAGTCAACATTGATTTGGTATTATCAAAATAGCGATAGACATCTTCTTTAGTCCTCAAACCACTAGTTTCATCAAAATCCAAATAATCACATGATGAAACTCCCAACAGCAACATCAGCCATAATAAATATTTACTTTTCATACTAACTAAATCTTTAAAATTAAAAATTGAATTTCACACCCATCCAATAAGCTGTAACTGTAGGATACTGAGCCCCTAACATTTCAGGATCGGCAAAACCAATTTTATCAATCGAAAACAAATCAGTTCCCTGCAAATAAATTTTCATATCCGCAAAACGAGTCTTTACTCTAGGAATAGTATAACTTATCATCAAATTTCTTAATTTAAGAAAAGATCCATTCCTATACCATAAAGAACTATTACGATAATTATTAGCATTAGGCAATGTGGTTAGACGAGGCATAGTAGCATCCTCATCAGCCGATGTCCAAGGAACCTCCCTTTCTAAAAATGTTTGCGAGATATTCCCATTATCAACCAATGGCTTATACAAGGGACTATTCAGCAAATTTACTGTTATTCCACTTCGCCCTTGAAAATTAGCGAAAATCTCAAAGTTTTTGTAAGACATATTAACATTCAAACCATAATAAAATCTAGGACTTGAAGTATCATACATTCGCACCACATCTTTATCATCAATCTTATTGTCGCCATTTTGATCTTTATACTTAATATCTCCCGGACGTACATCTGAAAAAGTCTGCTAAGGACTATTGTTAATTTCTTTTTGATCCTTAAAGAAACCTATAGCTTCCAGACCATAACACTGATCGATTCTATTACCCATGTGATACAAATAATCATATTCCTCGAAAGCCTGATTTTCATTAATGATTTCACTATCTAATAAAGAGAAATTCGCAGAAATACCATAACCCAAATGTCCTCTCTGCTCCTGCCATCCGAATGACAAATCGGCTCCTCTATATTTATATATTCCTGCATTTATTTTATTCATACCAATACCTATTATCGACGATATTGAGTTCGAAGCAGAAACTAAGACATCACTTCTCTTTTCATAAAACAAGTCGCCTGTAAAACTCAATCGATTATCGAATGCTTCAACATCTATTCCGAAGGTTGCCTTCTCTGATTTTTCAACCGTAAGATTTTCAACAGGGAGAGTTCCTTCTGTAAGTCCTCCTTGAAAACCTACGCCATCCCCAAATGCATAAGAACCTCCTCCACCATAAGACTGACGGAACAATTCATGGGCAATACTACCGTCCCATCCAGAGAAGCCATATGAAGCTCTAAGTTTTAATAGATTCAAAAAATTTATCTTACTAAAAAAATCTTCATTAGACAGAATCCATGCTGCTGATATAGCAGGATAAGTGCGATAATGATCACCTGGAGGTAATACTGCACTACCTGAATAATTGAAAGTACTGCCAACAACATAACGATCTTTATAATTATAAGTCGCTAACACCGCCAGAGATTGACGCTTTTGAGAATTATTTCGGCCATTAAAAATGAAAGACTGCAAGTTATACAAAAAATTACCTGTTATTCGATGTGCCCTTGCAAACATACGCTCATAGCTTACCCGAGCCTGTAAATCAGTTTTCATATAAAGGCTTGAAAAGCCAGAAGGATGTGATAAGGTTTCAGAGTCTTTACCATATATGACCGGATTAGTTGTCAAAACTCCACTTTCTGTAAATTGAGATTGGAGATCCATATAACGGTATTCTTTTGATGTTCCATCATACATTCCTCCACAATTATCAAATGCAACCGCAACAGAAGCGGCCAAACCAGGAGTCAACATATCCAATTGTTGAGTTAAAGCCAAATTTGCCAATAATGTACCGTATGTAGTTGCATTATTTCCAGAATCAAATAACATACCTACAGGATTGTTCTTCCATTCATTAGTTCCTCCATATAAGCCGTTCTCATGCACAACAGGAAATGCTGCAGATGGAGTATTATAAATTGCAGACATCACACTGTTACAAGCGTTCGCCTGATTAAGCTCCTGCAATTTCCCATACAATCCTAATTTCATACGGGTAGAATTAGTTATTTCAGCCAAAATGTTTGTTCGTAAATTTAATCTAGTATCAGTCGGAACTGCATTATACAAGTTACCTCTATCCGCAAACTTATACATAGCTTTATCACGAAAATATTCGATAGCCGTAAAATACTTAATACGTTTGCCACCTCCTGTAAATGTCATATCAATCCGATGATTCACTCCAACATCATTCATTGCTTCATTCCACCAATTTACATTGGGAAATTCATAAGGATAATTGCCATTCCTAAAAGCCTCCAGCGCATACTTATTATAGCGCTCCTCCAAACCGTCATTCAATAATGCTATATTCACATTTTGTGCATAAGTATAAGCATCTGCAAATTCGGGCTTCCGAAATGCATGGTTAACGCCAACCTGATATCCGACCTTCACATTCAATCCGCTCTCTTTTCCTTGTTTAGTAGTCACTAAAATCACACCATTAGCTCCCCTTACACCATAAAGAGCTGCAGATACAGCATCTTTCAGAACTACTATTGATTCAATTTCAGTTGGCAGTATATCTTTGATTTCACGTGGAAATCCATCTACCAAAAGGAGCGGGGCATGGCCATGTAAACTCCCGACAGCATAATTACTCCCTGATGTTCCAACACCCTGCGAGACATTCAATCCTGCAATTCTTCCATACAACGCCTTAGCAATATCCGTCTGAGGTGCATCCTCAAATATATCTCCTCCAACACCCGAAGTTGAAAAAGCATTCACCTTTTGAGGCACTGAAATCTCATAACCGATGTTTAAAGAATCAGCAAAATTCACCAATCCATTAGTCTGTAAAGCCCATATTGAGCCACTTAGACCATTTAGTAATAGTAATATAATTACAATATATTTTTTCATATTTCATACAATATTAGCTTATCCAATCACCAACCTGGATTTTGAGTCATTCCATAATTTTTATTTACTTCTCTTTGTGGAATAGGAGACATATACCATTTTGTATCCCATTTTACAGTCCAATTTCGGGAACTCAACAAAAAAGGCTCAAATGTATATCCTGTTGGATGGTACGAATCAGTCCCCAATCCCTTACTGCGTAAACCATATAATGGTTTACGAAAATCATTTTCCTTCTTCCAGCGAATCAAATCATACCACCGGACTTCTTCGAATCCTAACTCGCAAGCTCGTTCTAATAATACAGCCTCCCGAAACTCCGACTGATTCAACCCTTTTTTCAAATCCGAAAGTCCCACACGACGCCGCACATCATTCACACAAGCATAAGCTGTTTCATCAGGGCCTTTCTGATATTCATTAATAGCTTCGGCATAACTTAATAACGATTCAGCTAAGCGCAAATAAGGCCAATGAGACAAATGCCCTTGTCTATCTGCAGCAGACGGCAAGTTCCATTTCATCAAATAAAATCCAGATAGTTTTTTATTAAAATCAGGGCTATTGGTATAACAAGGAGCAATATTCCCATCCCAATAATGGGAGCCTGGAACAGCCACCGTTTCATATAACCTAGGATCTCTAGTTGGATTCAGTCCTTCTCCATCTATTTCCGAATAATTTTCGTAAAAAGGAGCTCTTTCCGGTTTACTCCAATCGAAATCTTCCGGGAAGTTTTCCCCATCCGCCCACGGGAACATGTTTACATAATTTAATGTAGGACATGATGCATCCCCATTCCAATGAAAATCAGTGTTAACATTAGTCGAAGATACACGTGTAGAAATTAAAGTTTCAGTCGTTCCACGATCATAGTAGGCTGCACGAAAAGCCAAACGACGTCCCATATGAGATTCTTCTTGGGGTTGAACCAGCTCATAATAACCATTTTTTTGAATTGCTTCCATTAATTCCCTACCGGCTTCCACAGCCCGCTTCCAGCGATTCCTATCTTCATTCCCATAACATACATATTCATTTGCAAGAGGATGGTATAGAGTATTAGAATTGAAAGTTGGACTAGCAGCAAATGATAAAACCCTCAATTTCAATGCCATAGCACCTGCTCGAGTCATACGTCCATCTTCTGCATCCGTTTGTGTCCATCTCAGGTATGGGATCGCTTCATCCAAAAGAGAAATAATACGATCTACAGTTTCAGCAAAAGTTAGACGAGGATAATTCATTACTTCATTAGGTTGCACCGCATGATCCAACCAAGGGACACCTCCAATATTACGGAGCATTTCGGCATAAGAAATAGCTATAATCATCTTTGCCTCCGCCACTGTTTGAGCTCTCGTTGCTTCATCCATATCTGGCACCTTATCAACATTTTCAATATATAGCCAAGCATAACGAATTGCAGACCAGTCTTTTTCACCCGAAAAATAATACGCTGCACTACTTCCTACATTACTAGCACTCAAAGCACCGGTATAATACAATTCACGGGCACCGTTTCCCACCCATTCCAAATTATCCTGGGCCAAATCTGTAATAGCTTCCAAAATACTAGGCCCCAATCGTTCCCTTCCACCTACTGGTAAGCCATAAGGCAAATAAGTATATGCTTTAGTCAACACTTTATCCGCATTGACTTTTGAACAAAACATCGAGTCTAAAGTAGAGCCTGCAATCTCCGGCTGTTGATCAAGCAGTTCATTTCCAAATTTCAAATCGGAACATGAAAACGAAAAACTGACTATTCCCAACAAACAAACGACCTTTAATATATTCGTATTCATATTTTAATTGCATCAAAAATTAATGTTCAATCCCAAACTGTACAATTTGACCAATGGATAATCACCACTATTCGTTGTATTACCCTCCGGATCAATAAAGTCAAGAGGGGTAAAAGTCAACAAATTATATCCGGTCAAACTAATTCCCAAAGAATTAATTCCAATCTTCTTCAATAAAGGCTTATTATTAAATGTATATCCAATATTCAAATTCTTCAATCGCAAATAAGAAGAATCTTTCAACCATAAGGTAGAATTCTCAGAATTCCAAGCTTCTGAAGTTTCTGAGGCCCTTGGTAATTTTGCCTCCAACTGGTTCTGAGGAGTCCAACATTGTTCATAAAAATAATCTATTAAACCTCTCCCGCCTGAATTAGTAAAGGGTATGCGAAACTCTATCTCCAGCATTTTATTTACATGAGTAGCCCCAGTCCATTGCATAGAAAAATTAAAACCTTTCCACGTAAAACCAGTATTTAAGCCCAATACATATTCCGGACGATTAGAATAGCCTGTGACCATCTTATCATCTGCATTGACTAAATTATCACCATTTAAATCAGCATACATAGCATCTCCTGGTTGTACATTAAAATAAGGCTGCGGGAATGTTGAATCCAAAACCTTATTTCCTTCTTCATTTATCACAAAGTCATCTTCTTGATACAATCTCAGGAATTTATACATGCCTGAATATCTGCCTGTTGAACCTCCCGTAAAATTCTGATAGTCATAGGTGTTTGGAACTTCATCTTGGAATATGATTTTATTCTTCGCAAAAGACACATTGGCATCAATATAATAGTCGAAATCAGAACCAATCTTTTCTTTCCAGCCTAACGAAATTTCATAACCTTGATTATCTACAATACCAAGATTCAAATTGGGGAGTGACGTAGCTATAATTCCTGGCGTCGTCTGAGGAGAAAGTAAAATATTAGTACGATGTTCAAAAAAGTAGTCTGCAGTCAAAGATAAACGATTATCTAAGAATTTAACCTCCACTCCATAATTTTGTTTATAAGCAGTTTCCCATGTCACATCAGGATTTCCAGGAGTTCCGGTTCCAAAAGCAGGGCGATCAATTGGATTGTTCACACCAAAACTATAACTCCCAGACTGTGACCAGACACTTGGCATATACATGAAACGTGAACTAGTCGCATCACTTCCAACTTTACCATACGACAATCTCCATTTCAAATAATCAACCACACTTTGATTCTGCATGAATTTTTCAGCAGACATCACCCAACCAACAGAAATTGAAGGAAATAGTCCAAACCTAGTTTTTCCTGGAGCAAAATTTTCCGAACCATTATATCCAATACTAAAGTCAATCAAATATTTTGTCCGATAATTATAAGTTGCTCTTCCTACTAAACCTACATACCCCCTAGGAATATATACTGAATTAGGATAATAATTACGCGACTGATTGTATAATAATAAACCACCTACATTATGATCGCCAAAAGAGTGTTCATAATTAATCCTTGCTTCCATATACCAATTCCTATCACGTCCCGCACCTTCCGAATAGGTTAAAGGAGAATCCTTACCCGATGGAATAAACACATGCGTTCGATCAAAATCTGGATCCGTAATAGGTTTTTGACCACCAGAATCCAAGAAGGATTTATAATAGACCATTTGAGTTTCAGTTCCAGATCCTTGATGATTTTTATTAAGTGTGAAATTGTTGTCATAAGAAGCTTTAAAAGAAACACTTAATCCTTTTGTTAGAAAATCTAACTTTTGAGTAATATCAACATCCATATTCAACGATGTATCGTAATATTGATGATATCCATAACCATAAAATGTAAACAAGCCATCGCGCATCATTTCTGTCATTGGTGTCTGTTCAATAGGAGCTATTGTCCTACGTCCATTTATCAATCCTGGTCCAGCAAAAGGCAACGACCATACTTGAGCACAAGTCCATGCATGCGCAATATTCTCAATCACATTCGGTTCCTGTATTTGTCCTGCAACACCACCAATGTTAAGTTTCATATTAGTAGTAGATGTCAAAGCAACATCCAAATTGGCACGATAATTATACCGATTATATTTATAATTATTATCATAAGGCAATGAATCAAATTGCTTCATCAAACCATTTTGCCATAGATAGCCCAATGACACAAAATATTTCAATCGTTCTGTTCCACCAGAAATGTTTACATTATTCTTACTCTGCAAGAAGAAATCATTAAAACAATACTCACTCCAATCGATACTAGGATACAACATAGGATCAGCTCCTGTCCGAAACAATTCAATTTGTTCATCCGTCCAATATCGTTTAGGGTCAGTAACTCCATCAGCTTCCATTTTAATATTCCAAAAACGTGCAAATTGTTCACTTGTTGCCTGATGTACTAATGAAATCGGCTGTTGAACTCCCATAGTAGAACTGATATTAATTACGGGTTTACCGTTTGTACCTCTTCGGGTTGTTACCAGAACAACACCATTAGCACCACGCACACCAAAAACTGCAGTAGAAGACGCATCCTTCAAAATAGATATACTTTCTATTTCATTAGGATCTAACTGAGAGAAGTCGCGTTCTACACCATCTACCAAAACCAAGGGTCTGGCCAAACTGTTATTCAACGAACCGCAACCACGAATATACAATTCAGCAGCATCTTGCCCAGGTTGTCCAGTTGACTGAACAGCTGCAACTCCAGGCATTGCTCCTGCTAAGATATTCGTAACACTCGCAACAGGAGGAGCCTTAATCAGGTCTTTATTATTTAAACTAGAAGTCGCACCCGTAATAGTAGCTTTTGTTTTAGCACCATAAGCAACAACAACAACTTCATCCAACACATCTCCTTCTTCTTCTAATTTTACCAAAAAATTGGTTTGATTCCCGACTTTTATCTCCCGTTCTTTCATTCCTAAAAAAGAAATAACCAAAAAATCAGTAGACTTACAACGAATACTAAATTTACCATTCATATCGGAACTAACACCACGGGAAGTTCCCTTTACTTGAATTGCAGCTCCTGGTAAAGGCTCACCGGATATATCCTGAACGACACCATGAACTTCTTTATCATCTTGGTCTACATGTTTTAACGATTGAATCTCAGCCGGCTGTTCACAGTTCTTTGTTAACGTAATCTGCCGATTATTTATTGTATAAGCCACTCCGTATCCAGCCAATAATTTATCCAATATCTGAGAAACCGTCTCGTTGTTGGCAGTAACCGATACGACTTCTTTAGGATTAAGCACCTTATCTGAATAAAAAAACACAAATTCACTTTCCTTTTCAATTCGATCGAATACAGACTGAATCTTGACACTATTCATCGAAAAAGTAAAGTGGGTTTGCTGCGCGTATGCTAAATCGTTGCCAAAAAGGGCCGAAGAAATGCATACAAAACATAAAAAGAGTAGTAGTTTGGCCTTTTTAACGCTTCCACCAAACATTTCTCGTTTGTTCTTCATACCTTTGTTTCAAATTATAAAACTTTAAATTAATTGAATCGGTTTTGTGATTTTTCATCCGAATCATACTGGTACTATGATTCGGATGTTATTTTTCCACATCTATGTTTTCATGGTCCTCCAGTTTTTAGGGTTTGTAAATCTATTAATTGCTCACAAAATTATATCCGTTGTCTTTCATTTCATATCGCAAACCTGCCGTACTACAAATAGCAGACAATACACTCTCTATAGGTTCATTAATATCCAACTTCCCGTACAGACGAATGCCGCGCACCCGAAAATCACAACTGAAAGGTATTCCATAGAAGCGGTTCAACTTACGGACAGCCTGATCCACCGTTTCACCGTCGAACACCAGCATACCTTCACGCCACAAAATATATCGGTCTACATCCACGACATCCTTCATCTTATACTGTCCCTGCACCAATACGGTCCGTTCGTCGGGCTTCATCCGTATCACTTGTTTGTGCAGGTCTTCCACCTCCACAACACCACGCTGGAGCACCACTTCCGTACAGGCATCCGAATCATAAGCGCAAACATTGAAGGCTGTACCCAATACACGAACGTCACAACGAGAGGTACGGACCACAAACGGAGTACCTTTGTCTGTTTTCTTCACGTCAATAAAGATTTCTCCATTGACAAAAATCTCACGTTTGTCTTCCGAAAAAACAGTCGGATAGACCACCTCGCTGCCTGCATTAACATCCAGGACAGAACCATCTGAAAGCGCCAGCCGTATGTGCTTACCCAGCGGAACCAGCAAACGGTTGTATTTCACTTCTTCCTGCGCTTTATCCGCCGTACTTTCCTTTGTTGCAGCATTTACTCCTTCGGCAGGAACTTCCAAACGCTTGTCATCGGCATAGGCCAAGCCCTCACGGTCGTAGGTTACCGATTGCGTTTTTTCCTGCAAAGCGATACTTGCCCCCGATGAGGTAACCAATCGGATACTGTTCGACTTTTCTGCATCTACCTGCTGCAGACCGGCTACATACTCCATCAAATCCGCACTGGTTCGCTTTTCAAAAGGAAGCAGGAACAGCACGCCGACCAAAGTAGCCGCAGCAACAGTACTCCACGTCATCAGACGACGCAGTTTCTGCTGACGATGCCGACGAACAATGCGTTGCCATACTTCCTCTCGCTGCAGGGGATGCTGTACATCCTCCTGTTCGCGCAAGAAAGTAAGCAGTTGTTCACCCAACATATTTTTCTTCGAATCGGTATACTTCATACTTTTAATTTTTTGGCGTCTTTTATTCATAAGAGTGCCATATTGCATTTTACTCCTCACTTTTTTGTCGTTTTTTTGAGAAAATCTGAAAAAAGATTGTTTTTTGAAGATAAACGACTGTTTTGCCTAATGAACAGTGTACTTGATGGGGACTGTTGTATCAGCTGTCACATGCAAAGCTTTGCGATGACCGATGCAAAGCTTTACAATAGCCAATGCAAAGCTTTACGATGGCAGATGCAAAGCTTTGCATCAGAAAAGGACAATACTACCCAACATCGTACGCAATTTAGCCAAAGCTCGTCCAACCAAATTCATGCAAGAATGAGGAGAAATATTCAGTACTTCCCCCAGTTCATTCCAATCCAGTTCTTTAATGAAACGCAGATAAATAGCGTGGCGCTGATTGGCGTTCAATTGTCCATAAGCCTCTTGTAACTTATGCAATCGTTCTTTTGTCTGATCATCACTACCAAAACAATGGAAAAAATCCTCTTCGGAAACGGATAATTCGAACTCAAGTTCTTCCACCCTCGAATAACCTCCCCTCTCTTTTAAGGAAGCCAACAGATTGTTGCGCATAGACAGCAACAGATAAGCTTTAACACTGCGGATAGGAGCAGTAGAATGCAAACTGAAAAGCGAAAGAAACAAATCCTGAATACAATCTTTCACTACATCTTCGTCTGAACATACATGCAGACCATAATTATAGAGGAAATCGAAAAATCTTTGATACAAAAGGGACACAGCTTCATCGTCTTTGTGCAGCATCCGCTCCCAAAGCTCCTCATCGCTCCAATTTTCCTTGTCCGAAATCAGGTGTGTTCCTCGCATAGTCCGCATTATATATAAGCGGCACAAATATAGTTTTTTTCTTAATAAAATCCAATTCTATTACTTTTTAACACACTGGAATTCCAACACACAGTAGAAATGTCACATATCCTTATACATGATATCACACGGACTATCGACAAATCGGTAGAATAATCTGTGCGATATCATGTATAAAAAAAGACTTTACCCGTTCTTCAACGGATCATCCTTATCCGGCGAACCAGGTTCAGGAGTAGCAGACGGATTGAACGGATTGAAATAATAGATGCCTTCTTCGTCAAGCAGACGGAGATAGCGGGGCAGCTTCTGCATGAAGAGGCTGCATTCTTTAGCCTGAACCGGCGTCCAGCCTGCCTCGGCCACCGCAATCAGACGGGGGAAGGTCATAAAGTCCAATCGCTTGGCATCGGCAACACGTTCCGTCCAAAGATTGAACTGAAGCCCCAATATCTGTTTTTCATATCCTTGAAACAGATTCACAAGCGGTTCGGGGAAACGGTAAATGTCTTCTATCGGATTATATCCATTCCACATGCGTCCCACTTTATGAGTGCCATATTGGACAAAATCGGCATACAACGGCCGGCGAGGGGTCAGAATCACCCGATAACCATTCTCAAGTGCTTTTACCAACTGGTATTTCCGGTCGTGACGCCACCACATGATGACTGCCTTTTCGGGAGATACACCGGCATCTACCATCTCGTCCCAACCAATCAGCGTCTTGCCTTTCGAGGCCAGGATGTCGGCCACCCTACGGATGAAGTAATGTTCCAGTCCCACTTCATTGCCCAGCTTCTTGTCTTGGATAAATTGTTGGATTTCAGGATCGGTATACCAGCTCTGATTGCCATAATGCACTTCGTCACCTCCAATATGGATATAAGGGGAAGGGAACAGCGTAATCAGCTCGTCCAATACATTGCTGATGAATTCAAATGTTTCTTCCTTGCACGGATGAAACGTGAAATGTTTCCATTTTCCTTCACCGCCCCCCGATATTTCGGGATAAGAACGGCATACGGCCGTTGCATGCCCGGGCATGTCAAACTCGGGGACGACCATGATGTGGCGTTCGGCTGCATAGGCTACAATTTCCCGGATATCATCCTGGGTATAATAGGCGGCAGGGGCTTTCGGATCATGCCAATTACCGACAGCTCCTTCGGTCGTCAGCTTGGGATAACGCTTGATTTCGATACGCCAACCGGGTTCGTCGGTCAGATGCCAGTGGAACACGTTCATACGGAGCGAAGCCATGATGTCCAAGTATTGCTTGACTTTTTCTTTCCCGAAGAAATGGCGGCTTTCGTCCAACATGAAGCCACGCCACCCGTAACGGGGGACATCCTCTATCCGGCAAGCCTGAACACGTCCTTTTCCCATACGTGCCAACTGGACGAAAGCTTCCTTGGCATAGAACAAGCCCGAAGGAGAAGAAGCTCGGAGCTTAACCTCTTCCGGAGTCACCACCAATGTATAGGCCTCATCCGACAGACCTGCAAGTTCATTCAGTTCCAGCAAGACAGTGCCGGAGGCCGGCCCGTCAGTCATACAGGCTTTCAAAGCGTCCGACAGAGAAGTCGACAGACGGTCGGCATAACCGCCATTACCCTGTACCCGGATATTCTTTCCTACCACAAAAACACCTTTTCCACCCCGCGTACGAGCCGGAGTTGGGAACAACGACTGTGCCAACAAAGGCAATACCAGTCCACACAAGCAAACAATCGCAACAAGTTTCTTTTTCATATCCCTAACAATATATCAATGTGTTCAACGTACATTCCAGATCACCCGGTCGGCCTGCATCTTCTTCCCCTTACCGGCGCGAACTTCCACTACATTTTCGCCGGAAGAAAGACGAACATCCGACCACTGGCAGGTAGCATAGGCGTCAGGCTTGCAGGTTCCCACACTGACACCGTTCACAAACAATTCCGCTTCGGGCATATTGGTGAAGACCATGACCGACGTCTGAGGATTGGTACGCTCGGTATGGCGACGGTTGGCTATATAGACCATCAGTTCCTCACGGTTCCAGTTGGCCTTGTAAAAATAGAATGCATCTTTACGCACTTTACGGTCACGGGTTACCAGACCCTTGTCGTTCACACCCGAACGATCGCCCTCCGTACGGTGGGCCGCACCGAAATCGAACATGTTCCACACAAACGATCCCCAGACAAAAGGACGCTCTGCCAGCGCTTTCCAATTTTCCATGTGATAATAGGTCTGGTAATTCTCCGGATGCCAATAACCCGATGAAATACCACGGACGATGCTGTCCTGCTGATGCCAAATACTGGCTCCGGCACCATATTCACTGATTCCGATTTTCAGTTGCGGGAAAGCCTTATGTGTGGCGTCCAGGAATTTACCCATATCCGAAGGTTCGCCGCCATACCAGCCAAAATACTGATTCCAGGCAATGACATCGCTGACCATGCCGATGGGATCTTTGGCCGAGATGTTGCTGGCCGCTGTCGTCAGTCGGGTAGGATCTTCCTTGTGGGTCAGTTCATTCAGTTCACGAACATATTCGGTAGGATTATCACCATGCGTCTTCAGCTCGTTGAACAAACCCCAGAAACAGATGGACGGATGATTGAAGTGCTGCCGGATGAGTTCTTTCAACTGTTCACGGCCATTGGCACGGAAACTTTCCTGATTCACAAAACCACGGTCCAGATAGCCGCCAGGACCCACAAAGGGGATTTCAGCCCAAGTGACAAAACCGTAACGGTCCATCAAGTCATACATATAGGAAGCTTGCGGATAATGGGCCAGACGGACAGCATTGACTCCCATTTCGGCCATCAGTGCGGCATCTTCTTCATGATGCACCTTGCGAAGAGCGTTTCCCACTTCATTTCGTTCCTGATGGCGGCATACACCCTGAAGCTTCAGGTGTTCGCCGTTCAAGAAGAAGCCTTCCTCGGCATCCACCCGATAGAACCGCAATCCCAAAGGCTGGCAGATGCTGTCGGTCACCACTCCGTTTTCCGACAACGTCACTTCGGCCCGATACAGGAACGGATCCTTACGGCCATTCCACAAGCGGGGATTGTCGAGCTGAACATCCATGAGCTCAACACTTTCGCCCGGCACGACGGATACTTCGCGTTGCTGTTGCCATACGACCCGGTCTTCCTCCCAGATTTTCAAAGCCAACTGACGATTCTCGGATGCGGACGTACCGTTGGACAAACAAATTTTGGCACGCACCTTTGCCTGCTCTTTGCTAACCTCTTCCTGAATCAGGTAAACACCCGGTGACGCATAATCCGTCAGCGAAATATTCACGTCATCCGTCACCACCAGATGAACATCCCGATAGATGCCACCATAAAAATTGAAATCACCGACCAGCGGCATGACATCAAGCTGCAGCGCATTGTTGACACGTACGAGCAACTGATTCTTCTTTCCATAACGGACTTTATCGGTAATTTCGAAGACAAAAGCTCCATACCCTCCACGGTGTTCACCCACATGTACATCGTTTACAAACACATTGGCCACCGTATTGGCGCCTTCGAAGCGGAGGAACAGCCGTTTTCCCTGCCAGGCAGAATCGATAAACAAGTCTTTCGTATAATTTCCCACTCCCCGATAGTAATCCGAACGGGCATCCGCATCCAATGCATTCCAGGTATGCGGCAGATGAACCAACTGCGCACTGCCCCGCTGTACCTGATGACTGAAGCGGAACATCCAATGGTCATTAATCAACAAATCCTTCCGCCCGGCAAAGACTGACGTACCAAGCAATAAAGCAACAAGAACTAAAAAAAAGTGTTTCATAAACGATAGCATATATTTAAATAAATCATTTCCACTTATAAAGCATCAACCGGCTTGGCGCAGGAAGTTCTCCCTGGGGTTTCCTGTCCCGATTGGCAGGCAATGTCTCCCAACGCAACAAATAATCTCCCTCCACAATAACTCTTGGCTGCATGCCGGGGAAAGAAGATTCCAGTTTGTTATATTCTTCCGGATAGGAAGACCGAGCCTCCTGCTTGCCAATTACCTCGAAAGTCTTTTCATCAAAAACAATGTCTCCCCTTCCCTCCTTGATATGCCGGTATCCGAGAGCCATTTTCCCGTCACCAAGCGACCTGGGCGCAAATATATCCAGCTCTGTTTTCATGGATCCGTTGCCCTCGAACTGCCAGCGGTATTTCCAATCCGTCAATTGCCTGCTGTACCAGCCATTTTTGTCATAGCGGGCCACAAACAGCTGATTGTTTCCATCTTTGTCATACTTGTGATAACCGATTATGGGATTGTTTTCTGAATCAAAGCCCAACTTAATACCGGGATTGAACAGCCCTCCCTTGACCGGAGTCGCATCCACATAAAACTCTGTTTTCTCGAGCGTGATAGGCAAGTCCGTCTGTTTGCCGGCAGCATTCTCCCAATGTATCAGGTCCTTGCTTCTGGCATACGACAGCGTATGGTTGGTAGAGCAGTCGGGCGTCTCTCTCCAGACCCAAATCAAATGATAATATCCATCTTTACCCAAAATGGGGCCCTGCATATAGGCATTCCTCTCTCCACGACCATCGGTCAGCGGTTTGTCCAGCAAGCGTTTCCAACTTCGGGTTTCCACATTATATATATTATAAATTTCCGAACCGTTACCGCTTCCGCCGGTACGGTAATGGAAAAGGAGTTCGCCCTCGGGTGATTCCATAAAAACAGGATAAGTAACCCGTTTCTCATCCACTCCCGTCATCTGTTCCACCTTTTCCATAGCATGGATATTATAAGGTTCCGTTGAACGGAAATAAATCAACGGGACGGCATGCATATTGCCCGACACATGCAGATAACCTTCTTTATCAAAAGCCATGGTCACGTAGTTATGGCTGTCCCAACCGATTTTTGACGGCAAGACCTCGTATTCGCAGCGCCCGGTCTTCAAGTCGAAAACCGCCAAAGTCATTTGATGGATGGAGTCGTAATAAGCCATGTAGAGCTTGTCATGCTTCTCAAGCATAGAGTACCCCACACGAAACGCGGACTCAACCGCCGAGATTTTCACACCTTCTGCCGGAAATGTAAAATTCTCCTTCTGCTGACATCCCGCCAACTGCAGAACCAGCAGCAACAACAAACATCGTAACATCTTCATATATCAAAAACTAATTGTTAGAACCTCCCCAACCTATTGCTAAAAGTTTCTCATCAGGCCTGACACTTCCACAAGAATGTCTCCGACAAAGATAAATTTTAATACCATAAGCGACAATAATCCAACGGAAAAAATTATCTTTGTCCATCGAACAGCCTTTTTAATGAATTTCTTTTCATGAAATATTCAATCATCATCCCCGTATACAACCGTCCCGACGAAGTGGACGAGCTGCTCCAGAGCCTTACCCAACAGACATTCCGGGATTTTGAAGTGCTGGTGGTAGAAGACGGCTCGTCTGTGCCTTGCCGCGACGTGGTCGGGAAATACAACGAGCAGTTGCTTCTCCGGTACTTCGAAAAGCCCAACTCCGGCCCCGGTCAGACCCGCAACTATGGTGCCGAACGCAGCCAGGGAGAATATCTCATTATCCTCGACTCGGACTGCATCCTCCCTCCGGACTATCTGGCCGCCGTAGAAAAAGAACTGCAGACGGCTCTCGCAGACGCCTTCGGAGGTCCCGACCGTGCCCACGAATCGTTCAGCGACATCCAGAAAGCCATCAACTACTCCATGACCTCATTCTTCACGACCGGCGGCATTCGCGGCGGGAAGAAGAAGATGGACAAGTTCTATCCCCGCAGTTTCAACATGGGCGTCCGTCGGGAAGTCTACCTGAAGCTGGGGGGCTTTTCGAAGATGCGCTTCGGCGAAGACATCGATTTCAGCATCCGCATCTTCAAGGCCGGCTACCGCTGCCGCCTCTTTCCCGACGCATGGGTGTACCACAAACGGCGCACGGACCTGAAGAAGTTCTTCAAGCAGGTACACAATTCGGGCATCGCACGCATCAATCTCTATAAGAAATACCCCGAATCGCTGAAGCTGGTCCACCTGCTCCCGGCTCTCTTCACGTTGGGAACAGCCGTGTTGCTTATCGGCACGATTTTCTGCCCGTACGCCCCGCTTCCGCTGTTGCTGTATGCCCTGCTGGTATGGACGGATTCAAGTCTGCAGAACCACAGCCTCCGCATCGGCTTCTACTCCATCGCTGCCGCCTACATCCAACTCATCGGTTACGGCACCGGATTCTGGCGGGCCTGGTGGAACCGTTGCGTCTGCCGGAAGGGAGAGTTCGAGGCGTTCAAAAAGAACTTTTATAAATAAAAGAGAAGTGGTGAGCGGTTAACGGTGAGCGGTGAGTATAACCTTATTAACCACTAACCACTAACCACTAACCGCTAACCGTTAACCACTAACCGCTACCAACGTCATGGAAAAACTGAACATCAACCAATGGGCGGCCGAAGACCGTCCCCGCGAGAAAATGATGCAAAAAGGAGCCGAGTCGCTGACCGACGCCGAATTACTAGGTATCCTGATTGGCTCGGGCAATACGGAAGAGAGCGCCGTCAGTCTGATGCAACGCATCCTGTCGGCCTGCGACAACAACCTGAATCAGCTGGCCAAATGGGAAGTACGCGACTTTGCCCGCTTCAAAGGCATGGGGCCTGCCAAAAGCATCACCGTGATGGCTGCCCTCGAACTGGGCAAACGCCGCAACCTGCAAGCACAAGGAGAACGTCTCTCCATCAAAGCATCGACCGACATCTACGACCTTTTCCATCCGCTGCTATGCGACCTGCCTACCGAAGAGTTCTGGGTGCTGCTGCTCAACCAGGCCGGCAAGGTCATCGACAAAGTCCGCATCAGCCGTGGAGGAATCGACCAAACCACCGCCGACGTACGGACCATCCTGCGCGAAGCCCTCATCAAGCGGGCCACACAGATTGCCCTGATACACAATCATCCTTCGGGAAACGTACGTCCCAGCAACGACGACCTCCGCCTGACGCAAGTCGTACAACGGGCCGCACAGACCATGAACATCCGCCTGATAGACCACCTCATCGTTACCGACGGACACTATTACAGTTTCAACGACGAAGGTACCCTATAACCTCATTAAGAGCACCAACAACGGAAGATAATCCTTCAAGTCCTGCGCCAGCAGCTTCAGTGCCTGCCCAATGCGGTAATCCACCGTTTTGACCGAAACATCCAGCCGCTCTGCAATTTCCTTGTAGGTCATATCCTTGAAACGATGCATGACGAACGCCTCCCGATAGCTCTTGGGCAGGCGGTGGATGGCTTCATTCAGCCGACGGCTCAGTTCTTCGATGCCACAGAGGTCCGATTCCTCCAATACATCTTCTATCACATCCCGATAGAACCGGGTATCCGCATCCAGCTTTACCTGTTCCTGCTCAATCCGATTGAGCGCTTTCCGATAGACCATCTTCAGCAGATATTTCACCAACGACGTGCGAATCACTTCCTCCTCACGATGTTCCCAAAGCCACAGCAAGGTATCTTGTGCTATTTCCTCAGCGCTCTCCACGCAGACAAACCGTCTTCCGTATGCACACAACAGGGGATAATATTTTCTGAAGAGCGCATCGAAGGCTTTCGAGTCGCCCTTCCGAAGTCTGTTCAGCAAAATAATATCTGTGTGCACGTTTTCCATAATTACTACTTGAATATTCGTTCGATTCGCAAAAATAGTTTTTTTAATGAGAAAATCTGTTATTCCCACTTCTTTTATTTTCCTTATCAAACCCTTTGCATTCTTTATTCGACAATTTCCCGATATCGGACGGGGAAACAAAAATAGTTATAAATATCAACAGTCAGCAGGATTATCCACAGGAAACAGAATTTTCTTCCAACAACCGGTTTGAAGCACAGAGGCCGAATGTTTCAAACATAAGGGGTCTATGTTTCAAACATTCGGCCTTTATGTTTGAAACATTCCCATAAAGCCTCTTATTTCTTCTATGATAAAGATATCAAGTTATAAAGGATGCAAAGATAAACATTTTTAACAAATAGTTAAAACCAGTCATTTTTACCCACCGAACCAAGTGTTAACGTATCATAATTAGAAGGGTTTTGTTTAGGAACTCCCTTTTCCCGCCTGTCTCTTTAGCAAACGAGCCATTTATGAACGAGCAACAGACAAACATAGAGCAACGATTGATCGAGTATTACGAAGGCAAGCTCGAGGGAGAAGCCTACGATGAAGTGAAGGCGTGGATTGCTTCTTCCGAAGACAACCGTCGGATGGCTCGCCGCATCTATTCTCTCCTGCTGGCTGTGGATGTACACCAGGTACGCAAAGAGATAGATACCGAAAAAGCATTGAAGAAGGTTAAGGGTAGAAAGATTGCGCAAAAGAAAAACATCAGCTGGTGGGAATGGGGGCAGCGTGCAGCAGCCATCCTTTTCCTCCCGCTGGTGGGCCTTTTGCTCTGCCAGCAAAACCGAATCGAGCAGAGCGAACCTATGGCCGAAATGCTGGAAGTACGTACCAATCCCGGTATGACCACCCGGCTGAACCTGCCCGACGGCACTTCTGTCTGCCTCAACTCCGGTTCCACACTGAGTTATCCCTCCCGCTTCACAGGCGACACACGTTCCGTCAGCCTTTCCGGAGAAGCCTACTTCGAAGTGGCTAAAGATGCGGAACGCCGGTTCATTGTCCACACCCCCGACCAGTCGGCAGTCGAAGTCTATGGTACCCACTTCAACCTCGAGGCCTACCCCAACGACCCGAACATCACCACCACACTGACCGAAGGCAAGGTCGGCTTCCTTTATAAAGAAGGTACTACCACCCGACGGGCGATGCTCGAACCCGGCCAGAAACTGGTTTACGACACCTCCAGCAAAAGTCTGTCCCGTCACCGGACTTCCGGCATCGCCGAACTATCCTGGACAGAAGGGAAAATCATATTCGAAAACACTCCGCTTCCCGAGGCCCTGCGCATGCTGGGCAAGCGGTTCAATGTAGATTTCATCGTGAAGAATCCCGGCCTGAACACAGACCGTTTTACGGGTACCTTCACCACCCAGCGGTTGGAAAAAATACTGAGATACTTCGAGATTTCATCCCGCATCCGCTGGCGTTATCTGAACGATCCGGACATCAACCAGGAAAAGATCCGGATAGAAATCTACTGATCCAGTTGACACTTGTGACTTTAAGATGTAAATACTCAAACATTAACAGAAAAGCCCATGAAAGACAGAGACCCGTAGCCCTACAAAAAAACATACGGAAACATGCGCCAACATCTTTCCGTATGAAAAAAGTCCATGAGACACGAACTTTATTTTTTTACTAAATTCACTACAAAGTTATGAAAAACGACCGTAATTTCCAAAACATGGAAATCGGAAGGTCATTGTGGACCTTCACGAAAAAAATTCCTTTAGTTATGAAACTGTTTATTTTTTATCTCTTCTGTTCCATCGGCATGCTGCAAGCCGTAGAGACCTACGCGCAGAACGCCCGCCTGTCCCTGAATGTGGAAGAAGAAACCGTAGCCAATGTCCTCCGCCAGATTGAGGATGCCTCGGACTTCGACTTCTTCTACAACAACTCGCATGTAGATTTGAACCGCTGTGTATCCGTTTCGGCACAAAACAGCGACATTTTCGCAATCTTGAAGGAAATATTCGAGGGTACGGAAGTGCGCTACACCGTGCTCGACAAAAAGATTATCCTTTCCACCCAACTGGAGGCATCCCCCCAAGGTGTGCAACAAGAGGGTAACGTAGTGAAAGGAAAAGTGGTGGATGCGAATGGAGAACCTGTTATCGGCGCTACCATCAAGGAGGTTGGCACCGATAACGGCACCGTTACCGATGTCGATGGTAATTTTACCATCAAGACACAGGCAGACGCTACTTTAGAGGTTTCGTTCATCGGGTATCAATCGCAGACATTAAAGGCTGTTACCGGTAAGGAGCTGACCATTACATTGAAAGAAGATACGGAGATGCTGGATGAAGTGGTTGTAGTTGGATATGGTACACAGAAGAAAGTGAATCTGACAGGAGCTGTTGCCAGTGTCAGTATGGAAAAAACTTTGGGAAATCGTCCAATATCTAATGTTGCAGCTGCTTTACAAGGAGCTGTTCCGGGTTTGAAGGTTGAGTCTTCTTCGGGCGCTCCTGGCGATGCGCTCTCATATAACATTCGTGGAACAACATCTATTAATGGTGGTGCTCCGTTGGTATTAGTCAATAATGTACCAATGGACATTAATATGATTGATCCTCAGGATGTAGAATCGGTTTCCATATTAAAAGATGCGGCTTCTGCTGCAATTTATGGAGCGAGAGCGGCTTTTGGAGTTGTTTTGATTACGACAAAGCAAGGTAAGAAAGATATGACACCGCAATTCAATTATAACAATAATTTTTCTTTCTCTCAAGCTTCAGAACTTCCACAAAAAGCAACTCCATTGGAATCTGTTTTGGCGTATAAAGAAATGGGATGGCCTAATGACACTTATGTAGATGGAAAAAATATCACTCGTTGGGAAGAGTATATGCTTGATTATCAATCAAATCCATCTAAATACCCCAATGGATATGTCTTTGATGAGCAAGGCAATTTGTTTTTGATGAGAGAAAATGACATGTTTGATGATATGATGGATAATTTTGGTTTCATGCAAAATCATAGTTTTTCCGTTTCAGGTGGAAGCCAGAAAACCACTTATCGCCTTAGTTTGGGATATACAGGTGAAAATGGTATTCTTATAACTGACAAAGATAAATATAATCGCGTAAACATGTCAAGCTTTTTAAGTGTTGATGTTAATAAATGGTTGACAACACAATTGGATATTAGATATGCTAACTCTACACAGAATAAAGTGGAACAAGGTGGGCGAAGTGGAGTTTGGGGAAGTGCAATGTCGTTACCCTCTTATCAAAACACCTCAGATTATACAATGAATGGAATAATATATCCAGCAGAGACTTCTGCTACGTATATTCGGTATGGTGAGCCACGCACAATAAAAAAAACAGATTTACGTGCTTTAGGACGAGTTGTATTATCTCCGTATAAAGGGCTTAAGCTAACAGGAGAATATACCTATAATCGGATTACCAATTACAATCAAATGTACATCAATAAATATCAGTATGTAGGTTTGAATTTCACAGGTATAATAAATAATGTGGAGAATTCAAGTTATGAACTCACACAAGGTTTTACCAATTATAATGCTGTTAATATGTATGCCAATTATGATTTTTCTATAGGTAAACATAGCATTAATTTAATGGGAGGATACAATCAGGAAATGAGTCATGATGAATCTCAATGGACTAAACGAATGGATGTATTATTAGGAAATTTACCCTCCATTTCGGGGGCAACAGGTACTATATCAGCTTCAGACAGCTTTAATGAATATGCTATCCGCGGTTTATTTTATCGAGTGAACTATTCGTATAATGGTAAGTATTTGTTTGAAGCGAATGGACGTTATGATGGTTCTTCTCGTTTTCCTAAAGAGAACAGGTTTGGTTTCTTTCCTTCTTTTTCGGGTGCATGGCGAATCTCAGAGGAGGCATTCATGCAAAAGACACGCGATTATTTATCTAATTTGAAATTACGTGTATCCTGGGGAAGTATTGGTAATCAAATAATTCTTAAATCAGATGGGACTCCGGACAATTATCCTTATATTCCTTCTATGGAATTGTACGAAAGTAGTTGGCTCGTTGATGGGAAAAAAGCAATTTCACTGAATTCTCCTTTGATGGTCAGCAGCACTTTTTCCTGGGAAAAAGTATATACTTTAGATTTTGGAATTGATGTCGGACTGTTTGATAATCGTCTGATGGGTACATTTGATTGGTACCGTCGTGATACGAAGGGTATGTTGGCACCTGGAATGGATTTGCCTTGGGTGATAGGTACTGCTGCTGCAAAACAAAACGCCGCTGATTTGAAAACTTATGGTTGGGAATTAGAATTTAATTGGCAGGATAAGATAGGTAAAGACGTAAGTTATAATTTAGGTTTTAATTTGTATGATTCACAAAGTGAAATAACAAAATATAGCAATGAAACCAATTTGATAGGCGACAATATATATCGTGAAGGAATGAAAATAGGAGAAATTTGGGGATATGTGACAGATCGCTTTTATACAGAATCGGATTTTAATCCAGATGGAACTTTAAAAGAAGGCATTCCTATCCCTAAAGGGGTTGATCGAGTATATCCGGGGGATATCTTGTATAAAAATTTTGACGAAGACAAAGAGACAATATGGAGTGGTAATGGAACCGCTGATAACCCAGGTGACCAACGCATTATAGGAAATTCTACACCTCGTTTCCATTATGGAATTAATGCAGGTATTCGTTGGAAAGGATTGGATATATCTGTCTTTCTGCGAGGAGTGGGTAAACGTGACTATTGGCGTACCGACCAGATTGCTTGGCCTAATGGTTCTTGGGGAAGCTTGTTTAAGGAAACGTTGGACTTTTGGACTCCAGAAAATACAGATGCATTTTATCCACGTGTATATGCTAATAATGCGGGCAATACGGATAAAAACAGATGGAAGCAGACCAAATACTTAGCAGATGCTTCCTATTTAAAGCTTCAAAATATTACCGTTTCTTATACTTTACCTAAACAATGGACAGAACATATGTCTTTTGATGATGTAAAAGTATTTTTTAGTGGTGAAAATTTGTATACTTGGGATCATCTCCCTGAAGGGTTGGAAACTGATATGTTATCTAAAGGTATGTGGGAGTATCCTTTTATGAGAAAGTTTTCTGTTGGATTTAATGTTACATTTTAAATTATTATGATATGAAAGACTTGTTTGTATATATATTGCTTTTGGTTACTTTTTCAAGTTGCCTTAATAACGATTTTTTGGAAAAATATCCATTAGGAGATCCAACGGCTGAAACGGCTTTTCAGACTTATGAAAACTTTAAAGCTTATAGTTGGGGATTATATGAAACATTTTCCATTCCTGGATATGGAGCAGAAAATTCTACCGATGACATTTCATATAATCAGACAAGAGGAACTAGTGAGAGTGAATGGATTAGGGGAATAGTAACTATACCTGATAGTAGAACAAATACTGATTGGGATTATTATAGTTATATACGTCGTGTGAATTTGATGCTTGATCATATTGACGCTTCACAAATGAGTGACACGGAGAAAGCAAATTGGAGATCTGTTGGTTACTTCTTTCGTAGCTTAAGATATTTTACATTATTGTCTACTTATGGTGGGGTTCCTTGGATAGATCATGTGTTGAGTGATGATGAAAGTGATTTAATTTACGGTCCAAGAGCTACGAGAGACGAAATTGCCAATCACATTTTAGAAGATTTGCAGTATGCTGAACAAAATATTAATCCGGAGGGTGAAGGAAAAAATACAATTAATCGTGCATGTGTACAAGCTTTGATGTCTCGCTTTTGTTTGTTTGAAGGAACCTGGAGAAAGTATCACAAATTGAGTGGCGCGGATATATTTTTACAAGAATGCGAACGGGTTTCCGCGGAATTGATAGAGACTTTCCCGACGATAGCAGATTGTTATGACGATTTGTTTTGCTCTTTGGATTTGTCTGGCGTTCCGGGTGTTATTTTATATAAAGAATATCTTGATGCCGCTAATGTTGTTCATGCAACAAGTATTGGAGGAACAACGGCTTTGTCTTATTATAATCCGACACGTGATTTAATGGATAGCTATTTATGTTCGGACGGTAAAACTCGATGGAATAGTCCATTATTTTTAGGCGATCATGATGTTTATTTGGAATTTAGTAATCGTGATCATCGCCTTTGGCTTCATGTTACTCCACCTTATCGTATAGACCGTTCTGAATCAACCACAGCTTGGGATACCAAATGGAAGTTTACAGAAAATCCTAAAGACCGAAGTTTTATTGATAGTTTGAATTTACGTATGGGGATAGGTTATGGTTCTGCTAAAGAAAGGCAAAAAACATTGCCTTTCCGACAAGGTTATGATGGTGGAATTTTAGGAGCAATTCCTCACTTTGATTTTTATTTGGAAAACCAACCTTGGTATCCGTCTGCTTTTGGATATAATAACTGGAAATATTATTGTTGTTATTTGAGCCAAGGTAGTCAACGTAATGAAGAAACAGATTTACCTTTGTTTCGAATTGAGGAAATTATGTTGAATTATGCTGAAGCAATGTATGAGTTGGATAAATTCAACCAAGAAATTGCGGATAAAACGATAAATAAATTACGTAAACGAGCTAATGTGGCTCCTATGAGAGTAGAAGAGATTGGTGTAAATTTTGATCCGAATCGCGATAAGGGGAATTCTGATTATTTGAATGATTATGAGGTAAGCCCTTTGTTATGGGAGATTCGTCGTGAGAGACGTATCGAGTTGTTCTCAGAAGGTTTCCGATATAATGATTTGAGGCGTTGGAAAAAATGTCATTATGCCCTTAAAAAGAAATTAGGGCAGTGGGTCTCTTTTGATGATTTTCCAGTAGGTACGAATGTGACTATTGACAATGGAGCTTCAGAAGGATATTTGGAGTTTCATCCTCAGCAAACGCATTTATGGCCGGATTATTATTATTTGTACCCGATACCTCGCAAGGAGATAGTATTGAATCCACAATTGGAACAAAATCCTGGTTGGAAATAATAATAAACTAAAAGAAGAACCATATATTTGCCCTGAGTAAAATATGGTTCTTCTGAAAAATAGATAATTATGCTATATAAAAATTGTTTTTGTCTGTTTGTCTTTTGTTTTTGTGTTGTAGCTACAATTTCCGCCCAAATAGTTCTCCCTACTCCACAGAAAATAGAGAAGACCGAAGGCTATCTGTTATTTGATGAGGCTAATGTGTCAATATGTACTTTTGATACGACCTCATTTTATTTACGTTTCTTTCAACAACAAGTTCTTGGCAAAAAGAGGATAATATGGGAGGAAAATCACGAGACCGCCGACATTTATTTGTTTCCTGATTCTACGTTGTCACAGGATGGATATATATTGGATATAACAAAAAAACAAATACGAATAACCGCTGCCAATTATGGCGGTTTCTTATATGCAATTCAGACATTACGACAATGGGTTATAAAGGAGGCTGATAACCTGTATTTTAAATGCGGTAAAATTGTAGATACCCCCCGTGTAAATTGGCGTTGCTTTATGTTGGATTCCGGTAGACAATATCAACAGGTAACGACATTGAAGAAATATATAGATATGGCTTCAATTTTGAAAATGAACTATTTTCATTGGCACTTGACAGAAGGATTGGGATGGAGAATTGATATTAAAAGATATCCACGCCTTTCCCAAATTGGTAGTAATGTCGCTGATGGAGTGGAACAACAAGGATATTATACTCATGAAGATATTAAGGAAATAGTTAGTTATGCGGCGGATCGGAATATAACCATTGTTCCTGAAATTGATATGCCAGGGCACGCAGAAGCAGCTCTTTTTGCATATCCGCAATTGGGTTGCTTTAAAGACTCGGTAGAGATTCCTAAAACTGGATTTACCCAAAATATCTTTTGCGCGGGTAAAGATTCAACTATTCTTTTCTTGAAAAACGTGTTGGATGAAGTATGTAATCTTTTTCCATCTTCATATATTCATTTGGGAGGAGATGAGGCACCTAAAGGAAACTGGGAAAGATGCTCAGACTGCCAGCGTAGGATAAATTCTTTAGGTTTGCATGATGAGCACGATTTACAACTTTGGTTTTCTGCAGAAATGGCAACTTATTTAAAGACAAAAGGTAAGAAGGCCATTTTCTGGGGAGATGTTGTTTATCAGGATGGTTATCTGTTACCGGATAATGTAACAATACAATGGTGGAATTATCGTGGGCATAAAGACTTGGCTCTACGTAATGCATTAAAACATGGTTATCCAGTAATTTGTAGTACCAATACTTTTTGCTATCTCAATTTTCCTATAACACCTTGGCGAGGATATGGTGTAGAACGTACATTTGACTTTAAAGATGTTTATTTGCATAATCCTTCAGATGTCGCTTTGTCAAAAGGAGATTC
>ENA-UONW01001486-UONW01001486.1-human-gut-metagenome-genome-assembly--contig:-CS52-NODE-1486-length-27576-cov-6.820900_pt1 | contig 27576 bp, 19 predicted proteins | sample MGYA00242463_ERZ724010 | MGnify/ENA metagenome assembly ERZ724010 | reverse complement strand
CTTCCTCATCTTTCATGATAGAGGGTGAGGAAGCCCTTTACTCATCACGATTTTTCCAGTCAGAGACGAATGAACGGGCGAAAGGACAGAAATCCCTCATGCTTGACGATACTCATCAAATAGAGCTTTCCGCAGCGGCCGGAAGCGAACCTGTGTGGGTGATTGACGACGACCGCGCGATCCGCTGGGTACTCAATCGCGCGCTTTCGCGCGAAGGCATCGGCTGCCGCACCTTTGAGCGCGGTCAGGATGCGCTCGCCGCGCTCGAGGCGATTGAAGCCTCCAAAGCCGAGCGTCCCCTCGTGCTTGTTTCCGACATCCGGATGCCGGGGCTTTCAGGGGTTGATCTCCTCGCGCGCGTGAAGGAAATCGCGCCCGATCTGCCCGTCATCATCATGACGGCCTTTTCGGACCTCGACAGCGCCGTTTCGTCCTTCCAGGGCGGCGCCTTCGAATACCTGACGAAGCCCTTTGACGTCGCGAAGGCCGTTGAGCTCATCAGCCGCGCGATGGAGGATGCGAAGCACCGGGCGGCCGCCTCGCTCGGCGAGGAAGCGCCTTCCGGGGAGCCGCAGCCTGCCGTTCCCGACCTGATCGGTCAGGCCCCTGCCATGCAGGAAGTCTTCCGCGCGATCGGAAGGCTCTCGCAGAGCAACGTCACGGTGCTCCTCACGGGCGAATCGGGCGCGGGGAAAGAAGTCGTCGCCCGCGCCATCTGGAAGCACAGCAAGCGAAGCCGCGCGCCCTACATTGCGATCAACATGGCGGCGATTCCGCGCGAACTCCTTGAGAGCGAACTCTTCGGACACGAAAAAGGCGCCTTCACGGGCGCCACGGCTACGCAGCTCGGGCGCTTCGAACAGGCCAAGGGCGGAACGCTCTTTCTCGATGAAATCGGCGACATGCCGATGGAACTTCAGACGAGGCTCCTGCGCGTGCTCTCGAACGGCTATTTTTATCGCGTCGGCGGCCGTCAGCCCATCAAGGCGGATGTCCGGGTCATCGCCGCCACGAACCAGAATCTTGAGGAGCGCGTGAAGGCGGGGCAGTTCCGCGAGGATCTCTACCACCGCCTCAACGTGATCCGTCTGAGGCTGCCGCCCTTAAGAGACCGCGTTGAGGACATCGCGCCCTTGTCGGCGCATTTCCTGAGGACGGGCGCGCGCGAGCTCGGCGTTGAGGAGAAGGTGCTGACCCCTCAGGCGCTTGAGGTTGTAAAGCGCTTTCCCTTCCCGGGAAACGTGAGGCAGCTTGAAAACCTCTGCCGGTGGCTTCTCGTCATGGCGCCCTCGAAGGAAATCCGCGTCGAGGATCTGCCGCTTGAAATCAGGAGCGCCTCGGAAGCGCCCGAAATGCGCCTGATGGCAGCTCCAGGGCTTCCCGCGGACGAAGCGTCGGGAGCCGGCGCCGGAACCTGGACCGGGCTTCTTGCCGAAGAGGCAAGGAAGCGCCTTCAGGCAGGCGAATCCGGCGTCTGGCAGACGCTTTCCGACGAATTCGAACGCGCGATCATCCGGAGCGCCATGGAGGTGACGCGCGGCCGCCGCATTGAGGCGGCCGAGCGTCTCGGCGTCGGCAGAAACACGCTCACGCGAAAGATTCAGGAGCTCGGGCTCTCAGACGAACTCGCCCAAAGGCTACCGCCCCTGAGGCGCACGGGCGAAGACCTTCCCGGAGGCAGGGACAAGTGAAGCTCAATGCCCCGGGGACGGCGGATGCGCCCGAAAATCTCGCGCGAGGCGTGCTGATCGTGATGCCTCCCGGGTTCGGGCCGGAATTGAATGATGCGGAGCTCCCTCCCGAGGGGGAGGCGCGCCGCGCTTTTCTTCAAAAAATCATGCGCCCGAGGGGCGTCATTACGGCGTCCCGCATCGACCGGGGGTTTGCGGTCTCCGAGACCCTTCGGTGGCTGGCTGCCGCCGGGTTTCCCGTGGAGGAGGAGGCGAAGCGCTTTTCGATCTTCACCTGGCCCGCAGCATGGGACGGCCGCGCGCGGGACGGCCACGTCGCGAGGGATGCCGTTCGCGAGGCCGGGAGGCTTTGGGACGAATTTCACAAGCGCTCGCCCCTCATTGCGGTTTTCCTCTCAAGCCAGCTCCTTGATGCGGCGAACGACCCGGCCGTGAGGGAATTCCTCGCGCCCGTCGCCGGGCATCCGCTCGAACCCGCCTTCCGGCTCTCGGGCGAAAGGCTTCGGATTCTCGGGCAGCGCTGGGAGAAGACCCTCATGATCGGGCTCCCGGTACCGAGAAAAAGCATGCGGCCGGGGTTTCCCGAAGAAGCCGCACGCGCGATCCGCACGCTCTTCGTGCGCGAGGAATTTCTCTAGGGAAATTCGACTAAAATCCCGGGTCTTTGCCGTATTTTTCCGCTTGGCGAGCGAGGAAGCGCCTTCTCTCATGCCCGATCTGATTTCAACGCCCGATTCGCTCCCATCTCTAAATTCGCTCGAGGAGCTCCATCAGCTCCTCATGAGTCTCGGCGCCGGGCCCGCGCATGAGCGCCGGGTGCTCCGCGCCTGGCTCGGGCAAATCGGCTGGGAAGAGGCGGCGGAAAGCCGCAGGCTTCGCCTTCCGAAAGCGCTCGCTCAAAAGCTTCCCGCCATCCGGGAGGCTCTCGGGAAGACAGCCGCCATCCGCTCCCGCCATCCGGGTGCGGATCCCGAAAGCGAGCGGCTTCTCATTACGCTCGCGGACGGCCAGACGATTGAATCGGTGCTGCTTCCCCGGCAGGGCGTCTGCGTTTCGACCCAGATGGGCTGCGCCGTCGGGTGCGTCTTCTGCATGACGGGGAGATGCGGGCTCGTGCGGCAGCTTTCCGACATTGAAATTGTCGCTCAGGCGGCGATCGCCCGGGAACTCCGTCCCGCAACGAAGAAGGTGGTCTTCATGGGCATGGGAGAACCTTCGCACAACCTCACAAACGTCATGCGCGCGGTGGAGTTTCTGGCTCAGTTCGGCGACTTCGGCCACAAGGACCTGGTGATTTCGTCGGTGGGCGACGAAAGGCTTTTCGACCGCCTCTTCGCTTCGGCCGCGAAGCCCGCGCTTGCGCTCTCGCTTCATACGACGGATGACGAAAAGCGCGGCAGGCTTCTCCCCAAAGGCGCGCGCATGACCGTCTCCCGCATCATCGAGCGCGCTGAAAGCTGGGCGCGGGCCACGGGCTATCCCTTTCAGTACGAGTGGACCTTGATGAAGGGCGTCAACGACTCCTTCGAAGAGATCGACCGGCTCGCCGGGCTCCTTAAGGGGAAATACGCCATGGTGAACTTTATTCCCGTCAATGCCGTCGAGGATTCGCCCTGGGTGCGGCCCGACCGCGCGCATGCGGTGGAGCTTGTGCATCGTCTGCGGGGCAAGGGAATCATTGCGACATTGCGCGATTCGGCGGCGCAGGATGTGGACGGCGGCTGCGGGCAGCTTCGCGCCCGGGTGCTTAAAGGGGAAACGAAGTGACTGAAAAGAAAGAGAAGACCACGCTCGAGCGCGCGGAAGCCGCCGTAGAAACGCCTATTCCGCAAAGACGCAGAAGACGCTTCTGGCTCCTCTGGTGGATCTGGGCGGTCTTCGGCGCCGCCGTCTCCTTCCGGGGCACGCTCTCGGGCTCGTGGATCGCCATTGCGGCGATCCTGACGGCGCCCTTCTGGGCGATGTTCGTCCTCTGGCCCTTCTTTGCGCTGAGAGACCGCCTGAGGGCCAAACGCCTCTGGGCGGCCGAGGTCCTCGTGCTCCTCGCGCCTGAAGTCCGGGGAAGCGATGAGGAGAAGACGGCGCTTCCGGTCATCATCGGCAGAAACGGCGGCGTCCTCGTACCGCTTGAAGCCTGGGAGTGCGCTTTCCCCACGATTAAGGCGGCCATGATTCCGGCGGAAGCTGCGGCCCCCGGCACCTATCCCGGCGTCAATCTCCCGGTCCTGAGGGAAGAGGATCTCTTTGCCTCCGGACTCTGGTCGGAAGAGAAAAGGAAGCCCGCTCGGGCGTCTCTTTCCGATCTTGAATCCTCAGGACTTTGGGTCGAGCGCCTGAGGCTCGCAAAACGCAGTTAGAAAAAACACCAGAAAACAGAAAACCCCGCCGGAAGCCAAACTTCCACTGGCGGGGTTTCTTTTTGTCCTAGAGGAGAAAAGTGCCTTTAATCCTCAACGAACGCCTTCTCGCGGCCGGAGCGCACGGAGGGGAGAATCACGAGGAGAAGGAGAACCGCCGAGACGGCAAGGAGCGACCCGGAGATCGGTCCCGTCACGAAGGTTGAGAGGTCGCCCCTCGAAAGAAGGAGCGCGCGGCGCATGTTTTCCTCCAGCATGGGCCCCAGGATGAAGCCGAGAATGAGCGGAGCGCATTCGCAGCCCAACTTGTTGACGATCCACCCGAAGATCCCGAACCCGATCGTGATCCAGATGTCGAAGGGGTTGTTGTTGATCGAATAAACGCCGATGGCGCAGAAGACGAGGATCGCCGGGTAGAGGAGCCGGTAGGGTACGCGAAGGAGCTTCACCCAGAGGCCGATCAGGGGAATATTGAGGATGACGAGGAAGACGTTGCCGATCCACATGGAGACGATGAGGCCCCAGAAGAGCGACGGGTTCGTCGTCATGACCTGCGGGCCCGGAGCAATGTCGTGCAGCATCAGGGCGCCGATCATGAGCGCCATCACGGCGTTCGAGGGAATGCCGAGCGTGAGCATCGGAATGAAGCTCGTCTGTGCGCCCGCATTGTTGGCGGATTCCGGTCCCGCCACGCCGCGGATATTGCCTTCGCCGAAGGGCGGATTGGCGTTTTTGCCGGCGAGCTTCTTTTCAAGCATATAGGACGCAAAGGAGGAGAGAAGCGCGCCGCCCCCGGGGAGAATGCCGAGAAGCGATCCCAGGATCGTGCCGCGGGTAATGGCGCCCGCGCTGTCCTTCAGGTCCTTCGCGCTCGGAAGGACCTTCCCGACGGCAGCCGGCACGGCTTCGCGGCCCCCGGCCGCATCGAGATTGCGGATGATTTCCGCAAAGCCGTAGACCCCCATCGAGAGCGCGACGAAGTCAAGCCCGTCCATGAGTTCGTCGACCCCGAAGACGTAGCGCAGCGCCCCGGAATTCACGTCCATGCCGACGCAGCCGAGGAGAATGCCGATGAAGATCATGCCGATCGCCTTCAGGAGCGACCCGGAAGCGAGCACCACCGCGCCCACGAGGCCGAGCACCATGAGGCTGAAGTATTCGCGGGGACCGAATTCAAAGGCGACGAGGGTGAGCGGTTCGGCAAAGGCGGCGATCAGAACCGTCGCGAAGCACCCGGCAATGAAGCTGCCGAAAGCGGCAACGCCGAGGGCCGCGCCCGCGCGTCCGAGCTTTGCGAGCTTGTGGCCGTCGAGACACGTGACGACGGCGGCGGCTTCACCCGGAATATTGACGAGAATCGCTGTGGTGGAGCCGCCGTACTGCGCGCCGTAATAGATGCCCGCGAGCATGATGAGCGCGGACGAGGGGTCGAGCGCATAGGTGATCGGAAGGAGCATCGCCACGGTGGCGACGGGGCCCATGCCGGGAAGCACCCCGACGAGCGTGCCCAGGGAGACGCCCACGAAGCAGTAAAGAAGGTTCGTGAGCGTGACGGCGTTCTGAAAGCCGATGAGAAGATTATTGAGGAGATCCATCCCGTACTCTCCTTATAGGAATGTCGGCCAGAGCGGCACGATGAGCCCGAGGCCGCCGATGAAGAGGAGCGCCGAGAGCGTGGTGAGGAGCACTGCTGAAATCAGGGCGTCGCGCAGCCTGAAGAGCGGGTGGGCAAGGGAGGAAATGACCACCATGAGGCCGATCGAGAGCACGAAGCCGAGGGTGAGGAGCGTTGCCGCATAAAAGGCGGCGCTGCCGAGAATGAGGAGCGCCGAAAAGGGTTTGCCGAAGTCGATGCGGGCGTTCTCTTCAGAGACCCGCGTCGTGAGGAGCGCCTTCACGACGATGACGAGGCCCGTGAGGATGATGGCAACCGAAATAATGAGCGGGAAGTATCCCGGCCCCATGCGCGCGAGGGTTCCGATTTCGTTCTCTCCGAGTGTTGTCGCGCCGAAGAGGCCGATCGCGATGTAAAAGAGCCCTGCTGCGAAATCCTTCTGGTTTTTGAGCATGTTGATTCGTGTCCGGGGCCGCGCCAAGGGACCGGGCCCGATCGGACGGAAAAGGAAATTCGTTGTTGGATGCTGGAAGAGGAGCCCCCTTTCCGGAAAAACGCCTGTTTTTTTCAGAAAGGAGTCCGTGAAAATCCGAGGATTATAAGTAGGCTTTCTTCCCTGACGCGCCGTCCCCAAAAGAGAAAACGCGAAAGCGGCCCGAACTTTGCCAATCAATGGAAAAGCACGGACCGCTCTCATCGCAGCCGCCGGGGGGCTTCAAGAAGCGCCTTCCGGAAGGCTGCGGGCGCCGCCTGGGAGGCGTCAGTCGACGCGGGCGCCGGCGATCTCGACGAGCACCTTGTACTTCTTCGCCTCTTCGTCAATGAGGCTCTGGTATTCAGCAGGCGTCGTCGGGGCGGGAAGCGCGCCGAAGGCGCGGAACTTCTTGTCGGTGGCCGGGTCCTTCAGAACCGGAACAATCGCATCGTTGAGCGCCTTCACGACGTCGTCGGGCGTTCCGCCCGGCACCATGAGGCCGAACCAGGTGTAGATGTCGAAGTCGGGAACGCCCGCCTCCTCCATCGTGGGCGCATCGGGAAGGAGCGGCGTGCGGGTCTTCGTCGTCACCGCGAGCGCGATGAGCTTGCCCGCCTTGATGTTGGCCGCAGCCGAGGCAAGGTTGTCGAAGATGAGGTCGGTCTGGCCGGAAATCACCGAGAGGAGCGCCGGGGAGGCGCCCGCAAACGGAATGTGCACCATGTCGATGCCGCACTGGCGCTTCAGGAACTCGCCCGCCATGTGGCCCGCCGAGCCGTTTCCGCCCGAAGCGTAGTTGAGCTTCCCAGGGTTCTTCTTCGCATAGTCGATCAGGTCCTTCACCGTCTTCACGCCCGTCTTCTGAGAGAATTCCGGCGTGATGACGAGCACGTTCGCCGCAGTGGCGACGAGCGTCACGGGCTTGAAGTCCTTTTCGGGATCGTAGGGGAGCTTCTTGAAGAGCGAGGGGTTGATGGCGAGCGTTGCCACTGCGCCCATCACGAGCGTATGGCCGTCGGGACGCGCATGGCTCACATAGCTCATGCCGACGTTGCCGCCCGCGCCGGGACGGTTTTCAACCACGACGGTGCCGAGAACAGGCGTCACGGCGTCGGCAATGGCGCGCGCGGAAACGTCGAGCGGACCTCCCGGCGGATAGGGAACCACGATGCGGATGGGGTTGCCGCCCTCACCCTTGAGCGCCGCGGCGCAGGCATTCATCGGAAAATAAGAGGCGCTCGAGAGTGCCACCGCTCCGATGGCACCCAGTACAGTGCGACGCTGCATAAGGGATGCTCCTTTCTTGATGCAAAAATAGTCTTTGATTTCAGCAAAGACTATGAAATATATGGCGCTTCCTTTGCAATTCAATTTGCGAAGTGGCGCCTGAGACCTGAATTAGAGCACGCCCGAGAAAGGTGCGCGCATGCTCCGGAGGAGCGACTTGCGGCGTTCTTGCCGAATCTCATTTCGACTAGGGAGAGGAACCTAAGAAAATGGCTCGAAAGTCGGAAAAGCCCGGAGAGGCCCGACGGAACCCTCCCGGCGGGAATCGGGATGGAGCCGGAGGAGGTGCGTTAGAAGTTATGCGGCGTTTTGCGTCAGCTGCCGAGCCACTTGTGGGAGAGCTCGGCCAAGAACCCTGCGCGCTCGAGCCTTCCCCAGGCGGAGAGAAGCGACGTGATGAGAAGTTCTCCGGGAAGGCTTTCCCTCCCGGGGAGCTGGGGCTTTCTGACGCCGCGGCGCACGAGAATGGTTTTCCAGCTTTCGGGGGTCAGCCCCTTCCCGCCGAAGGCGAGCGTGAGGCGCACGTCTCTCGCCGAATACCAGCGCGCTTCGAAGGAGTCGGTAATCATGACGTCGCCCACTTCGGACGCAATGCGCGCCGGAATCGAGGCATTGTCGGCGACGGTCGCGACCGATGCGCGCTTGAGGTGCGTATTCACGAAGACTTCATTCGTGCCGCCCGGGTTCTTGATGACGCGGACCGAAGGCTGGTTGAGGTCTTCCGGGACGAGAAAGCGCTTTTCATCGGATTTTCTGATGAGCGCCACTTTTGCAAAGGGCGCGTAGCGCGGCAGGTCGTCAAAGCGCCTTGCGCGCTCCGGAAGCCAGGAGACGCCGCCTGCGGCGACGTCGAAGCGCCCGGCGGAAAGCTCCTCAAAGAGCGCGGGCCAGCTCGTCAGAATGAACTGCGGCGCGAGGCCCGCTTCCCGGCAGAGTCCCTCCATGAGGTCGATGTCGTGCCCGGCAAAGCCCGCCTGAGAGCCTTCGTCGATGATGCCGAAGGGCAGGTAGTCGCCGGGAATGCCGATGCGGAGCCGGGGTTTCGCGTTGATCACGATCAGTACTCAAGGAGAAGCGTGGCGGGGGCGTGGTCGGAGGGCTGGGCATTCCCTCGGGGACGAGCGTCGATGGCTGCTTCCTTCACGAAGGGAACGAGGGCGTCGGAGACGAGCATGAGGTCGATTCTGAGGCCGTGATTCTTTTCAAATCCGCTCTGGCGGTAGTCCCACCAGGAGAAGGTTTCCGCGGGCTGGCTGAAGAGCCGGAAGCTGTCGCGAAGGCCCAGGGCCTCAAGTCGCCGGAGCGCCGCGCGCTCCGCGGGCGAACAGAGAATCTTCCCTTCCCAGTAGGCCGGATTCCACGTATCGGCTTCTGCGGGCGCAATGTTGAAGTCGCCCCCGAGAATGAGGCGGGGCGATGCTTCAAGAAGTGCGCGCAGATGCCGCGAGAGCGTGGAGATCCAGTCGAGCTTGTAGAGGTACTTGCTCGTGCCGATCTCCTGCCCGTTCGGGAAGTAGGCGCCGCAGAAGCGTATCGGCTCGCCTCCGGCGACGGGCGTGAGAAGAGCGCTCACGAACCGCTTCTGGTCGTCGGGGTACCCCGGGATGTTGAGTTCGACCGCCCCGGGCGCCTTGACGGTGCTCCGGCGGGAGATGAGGGCAACGCCGTTATAGGTCTTCTGTCCCGTGAAGACCGCATCGAACCCGGCCTCGAGGAAGGCCTCCGTCGGGAAAAGATCGTCGGTGAGCTTCGTTTCCTGAAGCACGAGCGCATCGGTTCGGGAGAGTTCGAGCCACTCAAGCACCTGAGGCAGGCGGACCTTGAGCGAATTGACATTCCAGGAGGCAAGACGGAGTTGAGGCATGGCGGAGAAGAGTCCTTTCAGACGAAAACTTCAGGCGCCATAGTTTGCCACAGCGGATCCTTCGGGGAAGAAGCACCGGGCAGCGTTTCTGTTCAGGGACAATCGGTAATCTTCCGCACTTTGGAATAATGCACCGCACAGCCTATCATTGGGAGCGGAGGATCCCCGCGGAGGTCCCCGCTCAAACTCCGAAGCGTTTCCGTACGAACAGAAGACCGAATTTCGATCATGGGAAAAAAAGACTCAGCAAAGGCTGCCGGCAAAGCCCCTTCCAAAGGAGCGGCAAAATCCAAATCCGTGCTCAGGCTCATCAAAAAAGCTCAGGCGAAGCGCACCCCCGGGACGCCGATTGATCTTCGTCCTGAGGAGGCGAGAAAGAAGAGCGTGGAAAAGGAAGAAAAAGGGTATCTGCGCTGCTCGGCGCGCCTCACGGCCGAACAGCTGGCGTTCTGGCATGCCGCGGGCGGTTCCGAATGGACGAGGCGCCTCCTTGCAGAAGGCATGCGGATGAAGGAAATGGCGAAAGCGGCTCAGGCGCCGATTGAAAAAACGTCAAAGTAGCCTCAAAAGCACAGCCGTCTTCAACCGTTTGAATGCATTCGGTTGTCTTTTTGCGCCTTGGTTCATGTCATCCTGTGCCATTGGTCGACAATAAGAAACATAATAAAAACAATATGTTATGGTCTTCGGGCGCGTCACGGAGCCTAGGTAGAAAGTACTAGCGGAAGGCCCCTGCCTCCTCCTAGAATGAAATGCGCCTTGCCTCGACGAGCTTCCGAAAAGCGCTCGCCGGAGGAAGGCGAAGAGCGAATTTCTCATACACCTTTCTATTCCTGGAGCATTCCATGCCGATGAATCTTCGCGGCCGCAGCCTTCTCAGTCTCGTTCACCACACGCCTGCCGAGATCGACTATCTCATCGATCTCGCCATTGACCTCAAGAAGGCCAAGCGCATGGGGACGGAAGCGCGCCGACTTGTCGGCAAGAACATTGCGCTCGTTTTCGAAAAGACCTCCACCCGCACGCGCAGCGCCTTTGAGGTTGCCGCCCACGATCAGGGCGCCGGCACGACCTTCTTTGACCCCTCGTCCTCGCAGATCGGCCACAAGGAAAGCATCAAAGATACGGCCCGCGTGCTCGGCCAGATGTACGACGCGATCGAATACCGCGGCTTCTCGCAGCAGGTTGTCGAGGAGCTGAGGGACTATGCGGGCGTTCCCGTCTACAACGGCCTCACCGACGAGTGGCATCCGACCCAGATGCTCTGCGACCTCATGACGATGAAGGAAGCGAGCGGCAAGGCCTGGAAGGACATTTCCTTCGCCTACATGGGCGACGCGCGCTTCAACATGGGCAATTCCCTCCTCATGGTCGGCGCCAAGATGGGCATGGATGTCCGCATCGGCGCGCCGAAGGAATGCTGGCCTTCCGAAGAACTGATCGCGCTCGTCACTGAAATGGCTGAAAAGTCGGGCGCGCGCATCACGATTACCGAGGATCCCGTCGAAGCCGTGAAGGGCGCCGACTTCATCCATACCGACATCTGGGTCTCGATGGGCGAGCCCGCCGAAGTCTGGGCCGAGCGCATCAAGCTCCTGAAGCCCTACCAGGTGAATGCCGCCCTCATGGCCGCCTCGGGGAATCCCAACGTGCGCTTCATGCACTGCCTCCCGGCCTACCACAACGCCGAAACGAAGGTGGGCGCCAAGGTGATTGCGCAGCATCCCGAACTGAAGGACGGCGTTGAAGTCACGGAAGACGTGTTTGAATCGCCCGCCTCGATCGTCTTCGAGCAGGCCGGAAACCGCATGCACACCATCAAGGCGCTGATGGTGGCGACTCTCGCCTAAAGCAACGCCTTGAGCGCTTCGGGGACGCGCATCGTTCCCGGCGCTTCATCCGCAAAAAAGAGCCGCCCGCAGCTTTCTAGGAACTCCGGGCGGCCTTTTCTTTTTCTCCGGATTGTCTTTTAGGCCTTCGCGGGCGCCTCCACAATGCCCGAGAGCCTCAGGAGGGCATCGAGCTCAGGCTTTCTGCCGCGGAAGGCGACGAAGTTCTCGATGGCATCGCGGCTCGAGCCGCGCTCGAGAATTTCCGCGAGGAACCGCCGGCCCGTCTGCGGGTTGAGAACGCCTTCCTCTTCGAAAGCGCTGAAGCAGTCGGCCGAGAGCACTTCCGCCCATTTGTAGCTGTAGTAGCCCGCGGCGTAGCCGCCCGCGAAAATGTGCGCGAAGCTCTGCGGGAAGCGGTTCCACTTTGGCGGAAACACCACGGCGACCTCTTTGCGCACGGCGTCGAGAAGCGCCGGAACCGAACCCGTCTTCGGGTTGAATTCCGCATGAAGGAGCATGTCGAAGAGCGCGAATTCGACCTGACGCACGCAGAAGGCGCCGGCTTCAAAGTTCTTCGCCGCGATCATCTTCGAGAAGAGCTCGTCGGGAAGGGGCTCGCCCGAATCGGCATGACGCGAAATCGCCTTCACCACATCGTGCTCCCAGGCGAAATTCTCGAGGAACTGGCTCGGGAGCTCAACCGCATCCCATTCGACGCCGTTGATGCCGGAAACCTGCGCCTCTTCCTGGGCCGTGAGAATGTGGTGGAGCGTGTGGCCGAATTCATGAAAGAGCGTCGTCACCTCGTCGTGCGTCATCGTCGCTTCCTTCCCTTCGACCGGAGCGGCAAAGTTGGTGACGAGGTAGGCGACGGGCGTGACGAGCGTGCCGTCTGAAAGACGCCGCCGCGTGCGCTCGCCGTCCATCCAGGCGCCGGAGCGCTTCCCCTCGCGGGCGTAAAGGTCCGCATAGAAGGCGGCAATCTGCTTCCCCGCGCGCTTCACTTCGAAATACTTGACGTCCGGGTGCCAGACGGAAGCGCGCTTTTCCTCGATTTCGATTCCGAAGAGCGTCTCCACCATGCGGAAGAGCCCGGCGAAGACGGCATTCTGCGTGAAGTAGCGCTTCACCTCGGCGTCCGAATAGCTGTAGCGGGCTTCGCGGAGCTTTTCAGCCGCATAGGGACGGTCCCAGGGCTCGACCTCGTCGATCCCGAGGGTCTTCTGTGCAAAGTCGTCGACTTCGCCCGCATCCTCGAGCGCGCGCGGGCGCGAGCGCTTCGCGAGGTCGCGCAGGAACGCGAGCACTTCCGCGGGGTCCTTCGCCATCTTGGTGGCAAGCGACAATTCGCCGAAATTTTTGAATCCGAGAAGCTCCGCCTCTTCGCGGCGCAGCTCCAGAATGCGCTTGATAATCGGCGTGTTGTCGTACTTCCCGTCGTCGAATTCCGCCGCGCGCGTCGAGAAGGCGTAGTAGAGCGCCTCTCGAATGCCGCGGTCGGCGCAGTACTTCATGGCGGGGAGGTAGGAGGGGAACTGAAGCGTGAGCCTCAGGCCCGACTTTCCCGCCGCCTTCGCGCTCGCGCGGTAGAGCGCAATCGTCTCGGCGGGCACGCCCGCGAGGCGGCTTTCATCCGGCAGAAGAAGCTCGAAGGCGTTCGTTGCGTCAAGGAGATTCTCGCTGAATTTCTGCGAGAGCTGAGAGAGCTCCTGGCCGATCGCCTTCACCCGTTCGCGCTTCTCCTTCGGGAGTGCGGCGCCCGAAAGCTCGAAATCGCGGATTTCGCGGCGGATGATGCGCTGCCGCACGGGCGAGAGCGCTTCGAAGGCGCTGCTTTTCTCGATTTCAAGATACTTGTTATAGAGCGCTTCGTCCTGGGAGATGCGCAGGTAGAGGTCGGTCGCGAGGGGAAGCGCCTCATTAAAGGCGTCGCGCAGCGCCGGCGTATCGACGACGCTCTGCAGGTGGCCGATGGCGCCCCAGGAACGGGAAAAGGCGAGCGAGGCTTCTTCAAGGGGCGCGACAACCGCGTCCCAGGTCGCGGGCGTTTCGGGGGCGGTCGCCCGGGCGAGCGCTTTTTCAAGATCCCCGGCAAGCTTTTTCACGGCCGGCATGACGTGTTCGGGGCGTACAGCGGCGTAATCAATGAGATCGGTAATGTTGAGAAGCGGGTTGTCCGCTTCCTGAGGAGCAGTCGTCATTCTGAAGAAGCAGTAGGAATAAGGGAGAGAAAGGGCCGTTCTTGCTGAAGAACGGCCCGTCGTGATTCAGGCATCAAAGTGTATCGCCTTGACCGAGATGCCGTTCGGCCGCGAGCACCGTGTTGGAGATCAGCATGGCGATCGTCATGGGGCCGACCCCGCCCGGAACGGGCGAAAGGGCGCGTGCGACTTCCGAGACGCTCTTTTCGTCGACGTCGCCGCAGAGCTTTCCTTCTTCATCGCGGTTCATGCCGACGTCGATCACGACGGCGCCGGGCTTCACCATGTCGCCCGTGATCATTCGGGCGCGGCCGGCGGCCGCGACGAGAATGTCGGCGCGGCGCGTGATTTCGGCAAGGTTGGGCGTTCTGCTGTGAGCGACCGTGACGGTGGCGTGGTCCTCAAGGAGCATGAGGGCCTGGGGCTTCCCGACAATGTTGGAGCGCCCGACCACGACGGCTTCGAGTCCCTCGGGGTTGACGCCCACGGATTCGAGCATCTTCATGACGCCCGCAGGCGTGCACGGGCGGAAGCCTTCGTCGCGGCGGCCAACCAGGAGCGCGCCCGCAGAGAGCATGTGAAAGCCGTCGACGTCCTTCCCTGGATCAATCGCCTCAATGACGGCGCTCGCGCGGATCTGTCCGGGGAGCGGGAGCTGCACGAGGATCCCGTCGACCGTCGGGTCGGCATTGAGCTCGCCGATGAGCTTGAGGAGCGCCTCCTGGTTGGTGTCGGCGGAAAGACGGTATTCGCGCGAGGAGACGCCCGCACGTTCGCAGGCGCGGGTTTTGTTGCGCACGTAGACGCAGCTCGCCGGGTCTTCGCCCACGAGCACGACGGCAAGTCCGGGGCGGCGTCCTCCGGGGAGCTGAGCGAGTTCCTCGCTTCTCTTTCTGGCGCGCGCTTCAATTTCGCGGGCAAGCGCCTTGCCGTCAATAATCTGTGCTGTCAATTCTTCTCTCCTCTTTGTATCAGAGTGATGTGTCGGGTCGGGGACGCTTCAGGGATCCTTCTCCCGGGAATGTCCATTATTGCCCGGAAACGCCCGCAGCCGATTTCTTCTCATGGAAGAAATCCGAACGCGCTTTTGATGAAGCGCAGGGAGCGGCGTCGACAACCGCCAAAGAAAAGCGCCCTGACGGGATATCCGGCAGGACGCATTCTTCAGGGGCTGAAAGCCCGGGACCTGAGGGAATCGGCTTAGACGAGTCCGCTCGTGGGGCCGCCGATCGAGCTGTTGATGCCCGTCACGGTCGCTTCATCCTCGCGGCGCTGGCGTTCGGCTTCCGCTTCACGCAGCTCCGTATCGAGGCGGCGCAGGTGTTCGGCATTTTCTTCCGTATGGGGAAGTCCCGTTTCAGCGAGCCGGCTCGGGAGCGCGGCGACCGCCTCAGCGAGGGTCGAGGAAATCTTCGGATAGAGCTCGGACTTGACGACGACGCGCATCAGGTCGGCAACGGTGCCCGACCCCGTCTTATCCATGATCGAAGCGCGGTGCGCTTCCACCGTCTTGATGGAAATGCCGAGGTCGTCCGCGATCTGCTTATTGAGGCGTCCGTTCACGATGCGCTCGAGCACCTGCTGTTCGCGCGGCGTGAGCTTCTCGATCAGCGTACGGTTCTGCGCGAGCGTCTGGCGGCGCTGGAAGAGCTCCTTGGCGGTCTTCATGGCGCGCTCGACGAGCTTCTGGAGCTGCGGCTGCTGGAAGGGCTTCTGGATGAAGTCCATGGCGCCCTTCTTGAAGGCCTGAACCGCCTGAGGCACGTCGCCGTGACCGGTGATGAAGATGAAAGGAGCATCAATGCGGCGCCTGAGCAGATGGTCCTGCACGTCGGAGCCCGACATGCCGGGCATTCTCAGGTCGCAAAGAATGACGGAGGGAACATTTTCATTGAACTGGGCAATGAAGGTCTCTCCGCTTTCATAGTCCTCAACGCGGTAGTTCGTGGACTCGAGAAGCCATTTGATCGATTCACGAACATCTGCGTCGTCATCGATTACGTAGACGAGCCCGTTCTTGTTTTCTCCGGAAAGCTCGTTGGTGTAGTCGTAGCTGGATAGCATTTTCTGGTTGTCTCCTTTCGGGAAATTCTATTTTAGCCAAGTTCTAATAGGGCGAAACACGAAAAAAGACTTTTGAAATTGTCGTTCCTTATGCCTTTTCGCTTCCCGGTCCGATGACGGGCACCGTGAAGGAGAAAGTGGAACCGCCTCCGGGAGTAGTCTTCACAATGAGTTCTCCGCCGTGAAGCTCGGCAATCGAGCGGCAGATGTTGAGTCCCATTCCCATGCCCTCGCTCTTTGTTGAATAGAAGGCGTCAAAGAGCTTCGAGCGAAGCTCCTCCGGAATGCCGGGCCCGTGGTCGACGATCGAGAAGCGGATGCGCGAAGCGTCCTGCGGGTCAATTTCCGCATAAAGCCTCATGACGCGGCGCTCGGGAGGGAGGTTCGCCCCGGCGCAGGCCTCCATGCCGTTTTTGAGAAGATTGAGAAGAAGCTGCTCGAGCATCACGCCGTCGCCCATCATGAGGGGGAGATTCTCCGGAACATGCAGCTCAATCGAGCTCTCGAGCTTTCTCGCCTGAATGTTGGCGAGTTCGAGCGTTTCCTGAATCACGGTCTGCACGGCCACGGGCTCGAGCTTGGCGTCGGTTTTTTTCGCAAATCCGCGGATGCGCTGAATGATGCGGCCCGCACGCTGCGCCTGATTTTCAATGCGCGAGAAGCTCTGCGCCTCGCGCTCCTTCGAAAGCGTGCCGGCGGCGAGCATCGTGGCGGCCGCATTGGCGTAGTTGGCGATGGCGGCGAGCGGCTGATTGAGCTCGTGAGCGAGGGAGCTTGCCATCTCGCCCATCGTCACGAGGCGGTGCGTCGATTCGGCGCGCCTCAGCTGCGCCTCGCGGGCGAGCTCAAGCTCGCGCCGCTCGGTAATGTCGGTGGCGATCATCATGACGGCGGGTTCGGAGCGCGTCCAGACGATGGGCTGCAGGCGTACGTCGAACCACCGGCCCGATTCCTCATCGAAGATGCCTTCGCTCTGTACGGACGCAGGCGTTGCCTCAAAGCGCTTCAGAAGTCTTGCGCCCCCGTAGGGGAGGTCGTTGAAGAGCGTCCGGTAGGAGCGGTTGGCAAAGAAGAGCGTGCTGCGGTCGGGTTCGGAGAGCACCGCAATGGCGCTTGCCATCGACTCCACCACGCGCGTGAAGCGCTCGTTCGCGTCCTCGACGCGCTGCCGGGCGGTCACGAGCGGCGTCACGTCAAAGAGCGCGCCGATCGTGCCGAAGGCGCGTCCGGTCTCGTCAAGAATGGGGGAAAGCCGGAGCTCCGCCCAGAAGAGGTCGCCGTTCTTCTTCTTTGCCTGAAAGCGCAGCGTCTGAGCCGATGAGTCCGCATGCGAGAGCGCGGCATCGATATGGGGCATCAGATTTTCGATCCAGTAGGGATAGGGCGGTTCGCGCCCGAGAAGATCCTTCGCGGGGTAGCCCACAATCCTCGGGAAGGTTTCGTTGACGTAAAGGATTTTTCCCGAGAGATCCGCAACCCGGAGGCCGACCACGGCGGACTCGGACATGGCGCGGCGAAGCGAATATTCCGTCGCAAGGAGCCGGTGCGAGCGGTGCTGCTGGCGCTGGTAGTAAAAGACGATGGCGACCGCGAGAAGGAGCATTACGGCGAGTCCCGCAACCGCAAAGTACTGCACGCGGTTCGTCGCAAAGAGCGCGTGTTCGTAGCTTCTCGCCTCGATCATCATGTTGGCGCCCTTCGCGTGGTGAAGGAACGTGATGGGCGCGCGGTAGTGAATGGGAGCGACGAGGGAGGAGGAGGCAATGGTCGAGCGCTGCCCGCCCGACGCGAGTACGGGCCGGTCGTTGAGGAGAAACTGGAACTGGTAGCGCGACGAGGAAAGGCGCTGCTCGGCTGTTGAGAGAAGCCACGAGAGGTCAAGACGGGCCACAAGCACATGCGAGCGCGTGGGGGTCGGAACCACGAGGTTGATGAAGACCCGGTCGGACGATTCCGAAGAGTAGAAGGTCGTGCTGGCCGACCGGTCCTCGAGGAGGACCTCTTCAATGGCGCGCAGGGTCGGCGCGTCCCGCACGTCGGAAGCGGAATTGAAGATCGCCTGCGTCTGAAGCGACACCGAGCGCCAGCCGTGAATCACGTCGCCCTCGCGGGAAACAAGCGCGATTTCAATCACCTCCCGGCGGTCGGCCATGAGGGTTGAGGCGGAGAGATCGGCCGAGGCAAGGGAATAGTTCCCTTCGGGCGAATGCATGAGGCGCATCGAGAGCTTCTGCAGAATTTCGGCCGTGCCGGTAATGCGGGCTTCAATCGACTGAATGACGAGGTCGGTCGACTGCTTGAGGCGGATGGTTTCCGCCTCCCGGTCGGCGCCGATCACGAGCCAGGAGATGCCGAGAAGAAAGGCCGCCACGAGAAAGAGCGCCGCCCAGGAGGCCCAGAGCGCGCGCTGCGTGATGGCCGGGAGCCTGTCGGAAGCGTTGAGGTTCTTGAAGGCGTCTGTAATCAGCGGGTCCGGACGTGGTGTGGACATGATGGATGCGTTCGCAGAGAAGGCTCAAAATGGTGACGTTCGCATTGTAGAAGCCTCAGGCGGGAAGTCTCTCTTTTAAAATGAGGAAAGATCAGAATTTTCGCGAAGGCTCAGGGATTCCCATGCGATGAAGGACCGCATGAGGACCTCCTTGAGAAAAGCCCTTCTCTTCGCGCCCTTTCCCTTTTCTCTTCTTTCAGGACGAACCCATATGACGGAAAAACAGCCCATGAGTCAGACGGAACTGAAGCGCCTTGTCGCGCGCGCTGCGCTCGACTACATCGTGCCGGGCGAAATTCTCGGCGTCGGCACGGGCTCGACGGTCGACCAGCTGATCGACCAGCTGCCCGGCATCCGCGAGCGGATTCCGGCCTGCGTCTCGAGTTCCGAACGGTCGACGAAGCGCCTTGAAGTGCTCGGCTTCAAGGTGCTCGACATGAATGAGGTCGAATCGATCGGGGTCTACATTGACGGCGCCGATGAAATCGATCCGGGCTTTTCGATGATCAAGGGCGGCGGCGGCGCGCTCACGCGCGAAAAGATCGTCGCCTCCATTTCGGGAAAGTTCGTCTGCATTGCCGACGCCTCAAAGAAAGTCGACGTGCTCGGGCGCTTCCCGCTTCCCGTGGAGGTGATTCCCATGGCGGCGGGCGCGATCCGGCGCCGTCTTGAGGCGCTTGGCGCCAGCGTGAAGCTGCGCGACTTTGTGACCGACAACGGCTGCAGCATTCTTGATGCGGCCGGTCTTTCCATTTCGGATCCAAAGGCGCTCGAGGATGAAATCAACAGCTGGCCCGGCGTCGTGACGGTGGGGCTTTTCGCGCATCGCGGCGCCGACGTGCTTCTGCTCGGCACGTCCGAGGGCGTGAAGACCTTCAGAAAAGGGGAATAACCTTTTTTCAAAAGGAAAGCCTCCCGAAAGGAAACTTCTCCCGGGAGGCTTTATGCTTCTGGCGAATCTTCAGGCGCTTCAGGCGGCTCAGGCCTTGGGCGTGTAGTTGGGAAGGTCGCCCGTCTTCCCGTCGCCGAAGAAGTAGCGCTCGCACTGGCTCATCAGGTGCTTTCTTGCCGAAAGGTCGGCGAGATTGAGCTGATACTCGTTCACCATCATCGTCTGCAGGCGCGTCCACTCGCCCCAGGCTTCCTTGCTCACATTGAGCCAGATGCGCTTGCCGAGCTCGCCGGGAAACGGCGGGTAGTCAAGACCTTCGGCTTCCTTGCCGAGCTTCACGCAGTGGACCATACGGGCCATTGAAAGATCTCCCTATAGGTTTTTCGAGAGGATGCCGCGTCTCAGAATTGCAGACGCGCACTCCAGTAAAAGGCATCAGGCGTCTGCGCCGGAATCCGCCGGGGAAAAATTCCCGGGAAGGCGCAGCCCCAAGCGAATCAGTCTACACGATTGCCTCCCGGACGCGTGCGGCGGGGGATCATCCTCCGGGACTCCGGCATTTCTATAATGCAACACTCTTTTCCGAAGAAAACCTTCGGAGAGCCTTCGATTTTTTCAGGATTCTCATGGCGGACAACCGTGCTCTTTTTGCGGCCTTTCAGAAGGTGCGCGCAGATGTGGATCAGGCGCTCGAGGAAACGCGCCGAAAGGAAGCTGAAAAGCGTGCGGCCGAGGAGGCCGCGCGCCTTGAGGAACGGCGCCGCAAGCGCGCCGGCATCCCCGGGGAGAAGCTCGCCGCGAAATCTGTCCCGCAGTCCGTAGAGAAGGCGCCTGCAAAGCCGCTTCTTAAGTCCGCCCCGAGACCTGTCGGAAAGCCTTCCTCGGCGTCTTCTCCAAAGCCTCAGCCTTCGAAGGAGCCTCAGAGGTTTTCGACGCCTAAGGGCGCCTTCGGCTCCATGCTCGCCGATGCGGCCGCCGCTTCGGGCGCTCGATTCCGCGAGGCGAAGGGGCGCGATTCGGCACAAGAACGGAAGAACCCTGAAGTCCGGGAGGCTCCGAAAAATCAGAACGCTTCCGTCGTCGGGGAGCCTTCGAAGGCGGTGCGTGCGAATCCGGCGCGTCGGGAAAGCCCCGCGCCTCAGCGCAGGGGTTCGCCCAACGAGGAGAAGCGCCCGGCCGCAAGGCGGCCCGAGACGCGTCCCGGAAAGGGAACCCCGGCGCGCGAGGGCCTTCGCTCGCAAAAGAGGAAGCCTGAAGGCGCGGACCGAAAGACGGACGGGCGCTCGCGCGGGAGGGAGAAGCTCAGCTTTCTCGAACGCCGGACCCCCATTCCGCCTTTTGAGCTCATGCCCGGACTGCCGGTTTCCGAGCGGGCGCCGGAGATCATCCGCGCAATTGAAGAGAATCAGGTGATCATCGTCTGCGGCGAAACGGGTTCGGGCAAAACCACGCAGCTTCCGAAAATCTGCCTCATGGCCGGCCGCGGTCAGACGGGGCGGATCGGACACACGCAGCCGCGCCGCATTGCCGCGAGCTCGATTGCCCGCCGCATTGCCGAGGAACTTAAAACGGAGCCGGGCGATGTTGTGGGCTTCAAGGTGCGCTTTACGGACCATACGGCCCCGGGCGCGACGATCAAGCTCATGACGGACGGCATTCTCCTTGCCGAAACGCAGGGGGATCCCCTGCTTCGCGCCTACGACACCATCATCATCGACGAAGCGCACGAGCGTTCGATCAATATTGATTTTCTCCTCGGATACCTGAAGCGCCTTCTGCCCAAGCGCCCCGACCTCAAGGTGATCGTGACTTCGGCCACGATCGACGCCGAGCGCTTTGCAAAGCACTTCGCGAAGGACGGGAAGGACGCGCCGGTCCTCACGATTTCCGGGCGCACCTATCCGGTGGAAATCCGCTACCGGCCGATCGAGGATCCGGACGAAGACGACGATCAGATCCTTTCGGCAATTGACGACGCCGTGACGGAACTTGAAATCGCGGGCCGGGGAGACATTCTGGTATTCCTTCCGGGCGAACGCGAAATCCGGGATGCGGCGGACTGGCTCAGAAAATCCCGCGTCGGGAAGGCGGACATCCTCCCCCTCTATGCGCGTCTTTCCGCTTCCGAGCAGGATCGGGTCTTCAAGCCCTCGGGGGGCCTGAGGCGCATCATTCTCGCCACCAATGTGGCGGAAACGTCGGTCACGGTGCCCGGGATCCGCTACGTCGTCGATACGGGGCTCGCGCGCGTGAAGCGCTATTCATACCGCTCAAAGGTCGAGCAGCTTCTCGTCGAGCCCGTGAGCCAGGCTTCGGCCAATCAGCGCGCGGGCCGCTGCGGCCGCGTGGCCGACGGCATCTGCATCCGCCTCTACGACGAAAACGACTTCAACCGCCGTCCGGCCTTCACGGATCCGGAAATCATGCGCTCGAACCTTGCCGCCGTGATCCTGCGCGCGATTTCGCTCCATCTCGGCGACATCCGGGAATTCCCCTTCGTGCAGGCGCCGCCGCCGAAGGCCATTGCCGACGGCTACGCAATTCTGCAGGAACTCGGTTCCATTACGGATGCGGGAGAACTTACCGAAGTGGGCCGCGCGCTCGCTCGTCTTCCGGTCGACCCGAAGCTCGGACGCATGCTGCTTGCCGGTTCGGAAAAGAATGCGCTCAGAGAGCTCCTCATCATTACGTCGGGACTTTCCGTGCAGGATCCGCGCGAACGCCCGGTCGATCAGCAGCAGGCGGCCGACGAGGCGCACAGGAAGCTCGCCGACGAGCGCTCCGACTTCCTTTCCTTCGTCAAGGTCTGGGACTTTGTCGAAAAAGCGCGGTCCGAAAAGGAAAGCAACCGCAAGTTCGATCAGGAAATGAAGCGGCGGTTCCTGTCGCCGAGGCGCCTTCGCGAGTGGCGCGAGGTCGAGGGGCAGCTGAGAATGCTCGTCACCGATCTCGGCTGGCGCATGAATACGGCGCCCGCCACGTACGAGGAAGTGCATCGCTCGCTTCTGACCGGTCTTCTCGGCAACATCGGGTCCAAAACCGTTGAAAGCGACTTCCGGGCGCCTCCCTATGCGGGGGCCCGGGGGATCAAGTTCTGGATCTGGCCGGGGTCGGTGCGCGCCAAGAAGGCGGGACGCTGGGTGCTCGCGGGACAGATCATTGAAACCACGAAGCTCTATGCGCGCTGCGTCGCGGATATTGATGCCGAATGGATTGAAGCCGCGGCGGGCAGCCTCATCCGCCGCGCCTGGAGCGAACCGCATTGGGAAAAGCGCCGCGGCGAAGTGGTGGCGATGGAACGCGGAACGCTCTACGGCCTCACGATCTATCAGCAAAGGCGCGTTTCCTTCGCGCCCCATGATCCGAAGCTCGCACGAGAACTCTTCATCCGCGAGGCGCTCGTGGCGGGCGAACTCGACGCGAAGCTCTCCTTCTTTCAGCACAATCAGCGGCTCGTGCGCGAGATTGAGGAGCTCGAGCACAAAACCCGGCGTCCGGACGTGCTCGTCGACGACGAATTGATCTTCAGCTTCTACGACCGGGAGCTTCCTCAGGATGTGTGTTCCCTGAAGACGCTCGAGAAGTGGCTTGCGGAGGAAAGAAAAAAGAACCCGAAGGTGCTCGAGCTCACGAAGGACGAACTCATGCGCCATGGCGCCGAAGGCGTCACGAACGAATGGTTCCCGAAGTCGATCCGCATGGCAGGGATCGACATGACGCTTTCCTACCAGTTTGAACCCGGCAGTCCCCGGGACGGCATCACCATGACGGTGCCCCTCTTTGCGCTCAATCAGCTCGATCCCGTGCGTGCGGAATGGCTGGTGCCCGGCATGGTGAAGGAAAAAGCGCAGGTGCTGCTCAAAAGCCTCCCGCAGAAGATCCGCCGCAACTGCGTGCCGCTCGCGGACTATGCCGCGGGATTTCTCACGCGATCGGGGGGCGGCGCTCCGCAGCCTCGCGGCTTCCTCGAGGTTCTCGCCGACGACGTGCGTTCCGAAACGGGCGTTCCCTGTACGCCCGCCGACTTCAAGGTCGAGCAGCTCCCCGCCCATCTGATCCTCAATTTCAAGGTCATCGATGAGCACGGCCGGCAGCTCGCCATGGGCCGCAACCTCGCGCAGCTTCGTGCTGAACTCGGTGCTGAAGCGCAGGAAACCTTCAGAAACGTCGCGCAGCAGGATGCAGAGGTCGCCAAGGACCTCGCGGATCAGATCACCAACTGGACTTTCGGCGAACTGCCGGAACTGATGGAGATCCAGCGCAGGGGCGAAACGCTTATCGGTCATCCTGCGCTCGTCGACGAAGGCGACGCCTGCGCGATCGAAGTCTTCGACGATCCGCTCGAAGCCCAGAAAGCGCACCGGAAGGGATTGAGAAAGCTCTTCCGCCTCACGCTTCGCGAACAGGTGAAGTTTGTCGAAAGGAGTCTGAGAGATCTCGGGCGCGTGCAGATGCAGGCCTCAGTGGTTCCGGGACTTGCGAAAAACTTCGAGAATTTCGACGACCTCGAAAACGACGTGGTCGACTGCGTGCTTGAAGCGACCGCCATGGCGGATCCGCTGCCCACTGACGAAGAGTCCTTCCAGGCGCGGCGCGAGGATGCCCGCGGACGGCTTTCGCTCGTTGCGGGCGAGGTCTCGAGGCTCCTCACGGAGGTCGCAACCATTGCGGGGACGATTCCGCTGAAGCTGAAGCGCATGACGCAGGAAAAGTCGCTTTGCGAGGATGTGACGCGCGAGCTCGAGGGGCTCTTTCCGCCGCACTTTCTCCTCTCGGCGCCGCTCAGTCAGCTCATGCACTATCCGCGATACCTGAAGGCTGTCGTCTACAGGCTCGAGCACTTCAGCGACGATCCGGAGAGAGACGCCGCGCGGCAGGCCCAGATTGAAAGGCTCTCCGTGCCCTGGCAGCGGGCCGTGGCCGCCCGCCGCGGTCAGCCCGACGAGCATCTCGAGGAGTTCCGCTGGATGCTCGAGGAGCTTCGCGTCTCGCTCTTCGCGCAGCAGCTGAGGACGCCGATGCCCGTGAGCGTGAAGCGCCTCGAGCGCATCTGGCAGTCGATTTCAAGACTTTGAGCGGCTGTTTCCCGGCGGACGCAGGCGGCTTTCTTTCCCGGGAAGGAAGGTCGTCTGCGCTGCTTCTCGGCAAATGTAAGCGGATTGTTTCTCTCGTTTCTCCGGGCTTGTCGGAACTCGCTGATCTGCAGGAAAATAATAAGATTCTTCAATTAGACTCATTTGCAGAAAAGAGTGCGGGAAAAGCGCGCTCTTTTCCTTCTTTTCGGTCCGGGCCTCCCATCGCGCGGATCGACGGCATCGGGACATGCGTTTTTCCTTCAAGCATCTGATTTTCGCGGCAGCTGCCGCTGCGTACGCTGTCGGCGCGGCGCTTCCGGCTCAGGCTGCCGCCTCGAACGCGGCGACGGTGAAGACTGCCGCTAAGACGGCAAAGGTCGCCAAGGCGGCGCCCAAAAAGGCAACGGCGAAGAAAACGTCCGTCAACCGCCAGAAAGCCTCAGCAAAGAAGGTTGCCATTCAGAAAAAACGCCCCGTGAAGCGCTCGAAGGTGCGTCGCGCCGGCATGTCGCCTTCGCAGGCAACGCTCGCGGGCCTGAGAAAAACCGAGGATCCCCTGATGCTCGGCAGTTCCGTCGCTTACGTGATGGACCAGGATACGGGCGAAGAGCTCGTCGTGAAGAATGCGGACGTGCCGCTTCCCATTGCTTCCGTCACGAAGCTCATGACGGCGCTCGTGATTGCCGAGAGCGACCTCAGCCTCGATGAAAAGGTGCGCATCACGCGCGAGGACTATGTTCGCTCGACCGCCCGCTCCAAGATGGCGAACGGCATGCGGATTACCCGCGAAGCGCTCCTCAAGGCTGCGCTCATGTCGAGCGACAACCGCGCCGCGCATGCGCTCGCCCGCACCTACCCGGGCGGGAAGCGCGCCTTTGTGGCGAAGATGAATGAGCGTGCAGAGGAGCTCGGCATGTCGGACTCCCTCTTTGCGGATCCGACGGGGCTCGACAACCGCAACCATTCGACCGCCCGCGATCTGGGCAAGCTCGTCGCCGCTGTTTATCAGTATCAGGAAATCCGGGAAGCCTCGACCCAGCCTGTAGCGAGAATTACTGCCGGGAAGAGAAGCGTGCGTCTGGCTACAACGAACCGCCTCATCGGCGACCCGTCCTGGAAGATCGGCATTCAGAAGACGGGCTTCACGACGGCCGCAGGCCGCTGCATGGTGGTTCAGAGCGACGTGGGCGAACGCCGCCTCGTCATGGTGGTGCTTGATTCGCCGAGCAACGCCAAGCGCGCGAACGACATGCGCACGATGCGCGACTATGTCGCAGCGGAAAATCGGTTCAGTCAGGAATTTGCTGCGGTCGCGCCCTGGGTGATCTTCTGACCGGCCCTCAAGCGGAAACATTCCCGGCCCGAAGCCTCTGCATGAAAGCGTGCGGAGGCTTCTTCGCATCTCGCGCTTGGAAAGAACGAAAAGAAAAGGCCCGCTTCTCTCCGCAGAGGAGAAAAACGGGCCTCTCAGACTTCAGTCTTTCAGTACCGGCGCCGGAACTCAGGCGCTTTTTTCTTCGTCCGGAATGGCGCTCGCCACAATTTCAGCAATATCGGCAATGCGCATGTCTTCGGCTTCCTTTCCGCTCACGGCGCGGGCGCTCTCGAGCATGGTGAGGCAGTGCGGACAGGCGGTTGCAACCGAATTCGCCCCCGTTTCCCGCAGGGCTTCAAGACGGATCACGTTGATGCGCTTTTTGCCGTTCTGCTGATCGGTCCACATCTGACCGCCTCCGGCGCCGCAGCAGAAGGTTTTTTCTTCCGCTTCCTTCGGGAAGGTCTTATTCGGCCGCAGGGTGCCCAGCACTTCGCGGGGCGCCTCGACGATATGGTTCTGACGCGCGAGGTAGCAGGGATCGTGCCAGACGGTAAGTTCATCGGTCACGCCGCCCTCGAGCCTGAGCCGTCCGGACGTCATGAGCTCCCGAATGAAGGTCGGGTGATCGATGACGGTGAACTTGCCGCCCTCGAATTCCGGGTATTCATTCCCAAGCGTATTGAAGCAGTGCGGGCAGGCCGTAAGAATTCTTTCAAACGTGTAGCGCGAGAGGTTTTCAATATTTTCCTGTGCGGCCGTCTGGTAGAGATATTCCTCGCCCAGGCGTCTTGCGAACTCCGCGTGGCAGCGCTCTTCGGCAAGCACGGCAAAGTTGACGCCGGCGGCGCGCAGGATCTTCACCATGCTCCTCGCAATACGGCGCGCACGGCGGTCGTAGCTTGCGGCGCATCCGACCCAGTAGAGCACGTCGTAGCGTTCGCCTTCCTCGGCCACCGGAACGTCAAGGTCCTTGGCCCAGTCCATTCGTTCATAGGGGTCGAGCCCCCAGGGATTGCCGACGCTTGCGGTATTTTCGAGCGCCGCGGCGGCGCCTTCCGGGAATTCGCCGGCTTCAAGCGCGAGATGACGGCGCATGTCGACGATGAAGTCGGGCGTCTGAATTTCGGCCGGGCAGGCTCGCGCGCAGGCGCCGCAGGTCGTGCAGGAGAAGAGCTCCTCGTGCATGACGATGTCGCCCACGAGCTTCTTTCCGTCGGCTTCGCCTTCCTTCGCGCGGTCGCGGAGCTTCATCACGATCGTGCGGGGCTTGAGCGGCGTACCGGCGCGTACGGCCGGACAGACATCGTTGCAGCGGCCGCATTCCACGCAGGCGTCGAGCGCGGCACGGTCCGTCCAGCGAAGCTGCGCGACAGAGGAAAGTCCGAAGGTTTCCTGCTCTTCAATGTTGTCGATCTTTTTCAGGGCGCCGTTGGGGCCGGGCTTTCTGACTGCGATCCCCATGGGGGTTCTGTAGAGATGCGCATAGAAAGTAAAGGGGATGGTCGCAATGAAGGCGAGCGCAGCCAAGCCGTGCACCACCCACAGAATGATGTGCGCGGATTCCAGTGCGGGCGTACCGGCGCCCGTTGCAAGGAAGAGCTTTGCGAGAAGCGCGCCGACCGGCGAAAAATTCATCCACTGAGGCTGCTGCACCGCAAGGCGAAGACCTTCGATCACGTATCCCGAGAGAATGATGAAGGCGAGACTCGAATAAGCGCAGACAAAGCGCGCGTCGCGGGGAAGGTCCGACGGCGTGTACCAGCGGCGGTAGACGCCGAAGCCGATGGCAAGGAGAACCGCCAGACCGGCGATGTCGAGCGCGAGCTTATAGAAGAGGTAGACGTTCCCCTTCAGAAACTGCGTTCCGAAGACGTAATGGCCCACGTCCCAGTCGAGCGTCGCAGTGGCAGTTCCGAGAAAGAGCACGAAGAAGCCGAGAACCAGAATCGCATGCATGCGTCCCGCCTTGGTTTCGCGGATGCGCGACTGGAGGGCGGCTTCGCTCACGAGGCGATTCCTGCGCTCAGGGTCGGAGGCGAGCCTGTCGCTGCGGGACTTCTGCCAGCGTTTGACATTGAGGCAGACGCCCCAGGCGCAGAGCGCGATGGTGACGGCGGCGAGGAGGTAGACGCCGATTTCGCCCCAGAGCGGGACGTTCCAGAAAGCAGGGCGGATGGGAAAGTCCGCGGGCATAGGAGCGGTCATTCTTCTTCTTGGTCGAAAATGCGGATTGGCCTCACTAACCAATTGAGAGGCCGAATGAAAACGTCACTTTAGCGGGCTTTATTGAGATGCGCCTGAAGAAACGTATGGGGAAACCCGGATTTCTTGTCGGTGGGAATTTCAGGCACTCGACGTGCAGGCAAATCGGGTAGAGGGCCCCTTTGCAGGGTGCCCCCTCCCACACCGCATGG
>ENA-UONW01001482-UONW01001482.1-human-gut-metagenome-genome-assembly--contig:-CS52-NODE-1482-length-27622-cov-5.525157_pt1 | contig 27622 bp, 23 predicted proteins | sample MGYA00242463_ERZ724010 | MGnify/ENA metagenome assembly ERZ724010 | reverse complement strand
TACTCAGGTGGTGCAGGAAGTCGCTCATTACAGGCATAACTCCTGCGTCATAAGTCGGAGCTGCAACAACAAGTCTGTCATATTTGAAAGCTTTTTCAACTGCAATAGACATATCTGTTCTTCTGAGGTCGACGGCTTCTACGACAATGTCGTTGTTTTTATTTTTCAGAATTTCTTTGAGCTTCAGGGCAGCTGATTCTGTGTTGCCGTGCAGTGAGCAGTATGCAATGAGTATACCTTTTTCTTCTGCTTCATATTTGCTCCATGTATCATATTTGCCTATGTAGAAGCCGAGATTCTCTTTAAGAATAGGTCCATGAAGAGGGCATATTATTTTTATGTCAAGTGTAGAGGCCTTTTTCAGAAGTCCCTGTACTGGAGCTCCATATTTACCACATATATTGAAATAGTATCTTCTAGCTTCGTCTGTCCAGTCTTCATTGCATGACAGAGCACCGAATTTTCCGAATCCGTCGGCAGAGAAGAGTATTTTTTCGCTTGTTTCATAAGAAACCATCACTTCAGGCCAGTGAACCATAGGCGCCATGAAGAATTGAAGTGTGTGCGAACCGAGTTCCAGTGTTTCCTTTTCTTTAACGACTTTGAGTCTGTTTGATATGTCGATGTCGAAGAATTGAGGAATCATTGCAGCCGCCTTAACAGTACATACAGCAATGCAGTTAGGGAATTTCTCAAGTATTGTCTGGATGTTGGATGCATGATCCGGTTCCATGTGGCTGATGATGAGGTAATCTATTGGGCGTCCGTTGAGAACTTCGTCTACATTGTTCAGCCATTCGTCTGTTTTTCTTGCATCTACGGTGTCAAGCAGAGCTATCTTTTCATCATCAATGATGTAGGAATTGTATGATACTCCATTTGGAATAGGGTATTGACCTTCAAAGAGATCCAGGTCAGTATCATCTGCTCCTACGTATTTCACGGAAGGTGTAATGTTGATTTGTTTCATATAAATGCATTTTTAGATTTCAACATGCGAATTTAGCAATTTTATTTGTATAAAACTAAAAATACAGCTTATAGCATTTATATGATTTGGACTTGTGATATCAATTTTTGATTTTGTTTGTTGCACTTTATGAATGTCATGTTTTTCATGTTCCGAAGGTGCTGCTGTTTTATATAAAATAAAAAAACTGTGGAAGGAACATTGGTATGTAATTCCTTCCACAGCATTATAAATATTTTTTTGTATTTTCTGAACTTATATGTTATCAGAAGTAAAGATAACGGTTGTCTTTAACGTCTGCTTTAAGGTAAAGATCGTTGAAGATGCTGCTTGATGCTATACGCATTGCCATATTTGACAAGTACATCATTTCATTCTTTTCATCATACTTGTCTGCAGTCTTTGACTTCTTGATTACCTTGAATACATATACACCGTTTTCGCCTTTTACAGGACCTCCGAACTTACCGTTTGCTGTAGCAGATACGCTGGCGCTGAGGAGAGGTTCGCTTGAGTTTGTAGCTCCGATAAATGCAGGGTTTGCAAATGTAATGTGTGTAACAGTGTCAGTGATAGCGTTCTTTACTTTTGAAGCCTTTTCGATGCTGTTGACGCCCTTAAGTTCAGCGATGATATTGTCAGCTTTCTTGTCTTTCTTGATTTCGGCCGCAATGATATCCTTTACCTTGCTGACATCTCTGTATCCTTCTTTGTTTACGCCTGTAACAGCAATGAGCATCATGTGGTCATTGTCTCCACATTCGTAGAGCTGTGACAAATCGCCTGGTTTAGCATCTTCGAATACCCATTTGAGTGCTTCACGTGTATTGTGTACGCCTGAAATATTGTGCATGTTGCTTGTGATGTCATATCTTGTCTGGATTCTGTATCCGTTTTTCTCGGCGTTGGCTTCAAATTTGTCGACAGTGTTGTTGGCAGCAACGAAAGCGCTGAATTTGTTGTAAGCTTTGCTGTAAGTATCATCACTGAATTTGAGTTCATGCATGATAGCTGCAATGTTGTATTTTTCTACCGGGTTCTTTGCATCGATTACCTGAAGAACAACAGTTGCACCGTTTGAGAGAGTCAGCTGCTGAGTACTTCCTTTGCCCATAGAGAAGAGTGTGTTGATGAATTTTGCATTGTCTGCATCGAGTGCACCATTCTCGTAGTTGCTTGTCGCAATCCAAAGAGAGTCACCAGTCTGGTTGTATTTCTTTGCTATGTCTTTGAACTTGGCTCCAGCATTGAGTGCTTTCACAATGCTGTCTGCGGAAGCTTTTATGCTTGCTTCGTCTTTTCCGATGACCTGAAGCTGTCTGTAAAGGATAGAGTCGGCCTGCATGCCTTTGTTTATAACCTTGAATGTGTAGTATGAATTTGAAACAGCATCATATTCTGGTTTAACTGTTTCGCCCGAAGCTACAGAGTCAAGCTTGCTGGCGATGACGTTAGGGAATGCAGCTTTTGATTTCATTACGTTTGAGTAAGGTACCATTGAAGAATTAGAGCGTACTACAGCGCCAGCTTCGTCTGCATTTGCAGATGCTGCAAGTTTGTTGTAGCATTCGTTCATATCCTTTTCAGTTTCTGCTATATCAGCTTTGCTGGCCTTTACCTGTACGTCGATGAATTTGATATCGCGTGTTTCTACAAACTGGCGATATTTCTCTTTATCCTCGTTGTATTTTTTGTTTATTTCTTCGTCTGTAACGTTGATTTTGCTGTCGTCATATGCAGAATAAGGGAAAGAGGCAAGTATGATGTCGCTTTCTTCAGTTCTGGATGCAAATGATGATTTTGCTTCAATCTTGTTTGAAAGCATGCACTTGGCGAGCAGGTTCTGGTATTTAGCCATGAGGTACTGGTCGCGAAGGTTGTTCTGAACGAATACATAATATTTGTATACTTTTTCATAGATGTCAGGAATCTGTGAACCTTCCTTCTTCATTCTGTTGTATTCGTCAACGAAGCTTTTTACTATTGAATAGTCGTAGCGTCCTGTCTGCTGATTCATGAACATTGGAATCTGGAGCAGCTGGCTTGCACCAGCTTTAACGAGCTCTGCAACCTCCTCGTCAGTCACAGTCAATCCGAGCTTTTCGCATTCGTCCTTTATGAGTGTGCTCTGTATGTAAGTGTTCCATGCCTGGTCTTTGATTTGGTTGAGCTCGTCTTCATTGACCGAACTGTTGCCTCTTTGGATTTCGTATACAGTCTGGAACTCGTCTACCATGTTCTGATATTCCTGCACCGTAATAGATTTTCCACTTACTTCTCCTACGTTTTGTTTTGATTGATTGATCAGTGCTGAACCGCTTTCAAAATACATCTGTACGATGAACAGCACCAAAGCGATTGCTATCACTGTTACCAGCAATACGCTTTTGTTTCTGATTTTTTGTAATACTGCCATTGTTTTTTATTTTGTTTTTTCATTTATTCCGATAAACCGCACGAAGATACGAAATTTTAAATAATTGTAAGACTTATACATTTATATTTTTCGTATCGCGCGTTTACAATCGTAAAAATCGGCGTCATATTTGTGACGTATCAGCGATAGGGCGTTGTTTTATATGGCCGGCCGACGTTTGTGCATGTTTCCGGCTGTGTGTTTATCGTGGTTTATTGTGCTTTTCACGATTTGTCTATTTTTTGCTGCCGTCAGCCGTTTTTGTAGTGTCTGCATATTCCTTCATTTTTGCTGGATCTGGTGCCGGTGTCTGTTTTTCTTCATTCAGAGGAAAGGCTCCAACAGAATTGTGTATGCTGTAATTGGTCATCTGCTCGTTTGATCTGAAGTCATATCCGCTCAATTCCGTTTCTCCATGTATCTCCATGTATCTGTCAGAATAAATTTCGTGTTTCATCTGGTCCCAATAGAGAAGTGATGTTTTGAAAGTCTCTCCCTTCAAATTTTTCACGAACACTCTTCCTCTCAGTTCCCACAGTTTTTTTGTATCAAAATAGTATGCCGTGTCACAAGATATGAAGGCTTCTACATGATAGTTTTCGTCAAACTTTTCAATGAACATGCCTTTTTCGAATGACCAGTAAGGCGGTTCCTTCTTGTCGTATATGAACCAGTCCTCTGATATTATTTTATATCTTATTATTCCTGAGTCAGATATCAGAGTTGATACTCCGACAGATTTAAGAATCGGCAGTGAATCTCTGTTTGTGATGGCTGGAGCAGTTGCTCTATCGTTGTTTGAGCAGGCCTGTACTGAAATCAGCATAGCAACAGTTGCAGAAACCGTTGCTATGCTGAATATTCTAGTAAATGTTTTGTCTGAAAGTCTAATCATCGTTTTCTTCAGGCTTCATTATCTGAAGCGCATTGTTGTTGTTTCGCCCATAACGGTAACTCTTGTACCTTCCATGATTCCCTGGAAGAATGCTTCTGATTTAGGATAGAGACCGCTTCTGTAGCTTGCAATCTGTCTGTTGGCCTGTGATGCGCAAGACGGGTCGACTGATTTAGCCTTATAGCACTTGTCGATGGCAAGACAGTAGTATTTGCTTCTTTCGAGTGCGTTGCCTGATGCGCTTCTGACAATGCAGTTGGCAATGAGAAGCCATGCTTTTCCGTTTGAAGGCTGATATCTGAGAGTCTGGTTGCAGTACTGGCGGCACTGTCCTATGCTTCCCTTACGGTAGAGGATGGCTGCGATGGTATATGATATTTTTGCCTTCTTTGCATTATTTGTTTCAAGGTCGATAGCTTCCTGGAAGTATTTGAGTGCTTCGTTGGTCTTTCCGTCCTTGAACAGTTTCTGTGCTTTACCGATAGCTGCGTTAGGAGTTTTGTTGAGCTCGTAAGCATAGTCTGAAGCCTTGTAATAGATGTCGCTCTTGTCGCACTCGAAGAATGTAAGAACGCCGAGCACGCTGTTGAGGTATTCAAGATTTGTCTTGTTGGCTTCAACCTTCTCGCTGTATATCTTTTCGAGAGCGTCGCAGTCAGCAGCTCCTGATTTTACGAAAAGTTCGTTGCATTTGTCCTGTGTCGGCTGATAGTTGGCAACAATCTTCTGAGCCATTACAGTATCTGTCTCAGCATAGTCCTTTGCTGTTTCGAGCAGTCTGTCGCAGATGTCGTTGCATTCCATATAGTCTCTGATGAACTCCTCGCGTATGGTTGTATTGTCTTTGTTGTCCAGGTATCTCTTGTAAGAACACTGAATGAATGAGTAGAGTACAAAAGCTTCAGTGTTAGGACCCATGTCGTTTATACCTGAACGGAACATGTCATAGGCAACTTCATTGTCTGTTCCGCCGTAGTTTGCGTAGTCATAGGCCTTACGGCACAAAATATTTCCGCGTGTAGTTTTTGTTTTTTCAGTAGCAAAAGAGTTGAGGGCATCCAGGTTCTCAAGTCTCTGGTCATAAACTTTCATGAGCAGGTCGAAGTATTCCTTTTTCTTTGCCGCATCTGTTTCCTTATAGATAAGGTTTTCAAGAATCCAAGCTCCGTCTGTATATATTCTTATCTGTGCGAGCGGTGCATGTTCGAATACGTATTTCCAATGAGGCAGTGCTGATGCATAGTCTTTCTGCTTGTAGAAGTCCTGATAGAGGCTTAGGTTGTTTATCACCTCGATACTGTCTTGTCCATGGCCTATTCTGTCATAGAGTTGTGTTCCTGAATAATCTGTCGTAGTCTGAGCCGTCATCGAAGCTGTACAGATCAGCGGTAATGCCAATGCTACTAAAAATTTACATTTCATATTCTTCTTCATTTTATAATTTTACCTTTTTCTTCCTTTATAGTATAAATATAATGTTTTTATTGTGGTACGTGTAATATTTATTTCGAATCAGTTTAATGCTTATTGGACTTTCCATTTGTAGAACCATCTTTCGCTGAAGGTCAGTCCAAGTGAAAGTCTGAAATAGTTTTCAGTGAGATTGGCCTTTCTGTTGGTTTGTGCGCTCAAGTAAGGTATATTGCTGTGCACCCATTGTACGCTTATGTTGATTTTAGGGCTGTTGTGCCATATGTTTCTGTTTGTTATCGGCAGCGACACTCCAGCAGACAGTCCATATTCATAAGGTTTTGATTTTACAGCTCCTGTTATGTCTGCCTTTGCATACGAAGTAGAGTAGTATCCTCCGAGTTTATAAGCTATTCTGCTGAAGTAGCTTCTACCGTTTATGTTAGGAATATAATCGCCTCCGACGGCAATTTTCATGCGGTCGTTGAGTTGACCTTTTTCTGAAACATATGCACCCTCGCCTGATTCAATGTTTTGCGACGGAAATTTGACATTTCCCCATTTTTCCAGTGTGAAGTCAGCACCGACTCTCCATTTGTTGCCGTGATAGTATGTCACTCCGGCACCGAACGAGTGAGGCAGCTGAAAAGCATTTTTTATAGTATCGATGTTTTCAGCTTCGATAGAGTTGCTCGAGTTTATTGTCTGGGTATATCTGTATGCATCATTGTTTACGTTGTGTCCCAGTGAATATGTGAGTCCGAACGTAAGCTTGTCCTTTTTGTTTAATATCACGTCATATTGCAGACCGAAGTCGAGCATGTATGTGCTGATGTCTGCAGTATAGCTTCTTTTTAGTGAATAAATCGAAGTTTCGTTGTACGATAAAGTCATACCATGGTTGTATGTTCCGTACAGGTATGAGGCATTAAATCCTATTGACAAGGGTTTGAATATTCTCCAACCTCCACCTAGGAACACCTGGTGAAGACCTCCGTCGCCGGTGAATTTCTGACTGTACGTGATATCGTTGTCGATTTCTGTAGACGTTGAAGAAAAACTGTAATTGATGTTGGTGACAGGTAGTATGCCGAATGTTACACCCACGCCGCGTGCGGCTCTGAATTGGAAAGCCGCATAGTCGAATGATGAGTTTTTCACGTTTTGCTGAAGATTGTCCATCTTCAGGTTTGCATTATGTACTGAGAAACCCAAGTCAACCAGTGCTGTCAATGAATCTACCGCTGAATAAGATGCTGGATTGGAAGGATTTATTTCTTGTCCGTTTCTGAATCCAAGGCCGACGCCTCCCATTGCCTTGTTGAATCCCATTGCTTTGTCGGACATCATTCCGAATCCATATCTGGAATATGGTGAGTTTATGCCGTTTTGCGCTGTTGCTGCAATAGCGTAAAATGCCACTGCCGTTGTGCAAAGTGCTTTGTTAGATAGTGTCATCAGTGGTTTAAAATTCTGTTAAGACCTTTTAATACTAGAAATCTGTCAACAAAAATACGTCTTTTTATGCACTCATCAAAATCAAATCCATCTCCTCCAGTTAAAAAAATCAAAAGATAAGGGTATTTAACGATTTGTGCAGAGATGAAGCCTTCGATTTCGTATTTGACTCCGTCGGTGACGCCGCATCTTATGGCTGTATCCGTGTCGTAGCCTATTTCCGGTTTGTCGCCGTCGGCATCAACCATCGGAAGTTTTGCCGTTTGTTGGTGAAGAGCTTTCAGGCGCATAGATATGCCTGGAGATATGTTGCCTCCGAGATATTCTCCTTTAGCATTTATTATATCGTATGTGATGGCTGTCCCCATGTCGATGACAAGGATGTCCTTACCGGGCATGGCATCGAATGCTCCAACGACTCCTGCGAGCCTGTCTGTACCAAGCGTTTCCGGAGTCTTGTACAGATTTTTTATAGGCAGCGGTGTTTTGCTGGTAAGGTATTCAATGCTGCATTTCATGCTGTTAAGTATCTGTCTCGTAGATTCTTCCATGTTGGCAGTTGAACTTATAATACATCTGTCCACACAGTATGTTTCAGCCATTTGTCTTACGATGGCTACGTTTTGGCCGTCTTCCCGCCTATAGTCCACCATCTTGTCTTCATCAAATACAGCGGCCTTGACCGCCGTATTTCCGATGTCTACCACCAAGTTCATTTTTTTATGCGTTTTGAGGTCCTTCCGATGATTGTGTTTGCTTTTCCTTGTCGTCGGTCTTTGTTCTGCCGTTGAATTTTCTGTTTCTTCTGTATTTCTTGTTTTTCTGTTTATCTTCCTGCTTGTCGTCTGCCGTTGTTTTGTTTGCATTGTTGCCGGCGTGTCTGTGTCCTTTGCCGTCGCCTCTGCGTTTGCCGTTTCTTTTGCTGTTTTTATTGCCTTTGCCTTCGTTTCTGCTGGCAGGGCTGTATTCAGGTGATTTTCCGCATCCTTCAGGAAGTTCAGGCTTTTCGATAGAAGCCCCGATAAGCCTTTCTATTTTGTCAAGATATTTGAAGTCGTGTGGACATACGAGCGTGATGGCCTGTCCGGTTCTGTTTGCTCTGGCCGTTCTTCCTATTCTGTGTACATAGTCTTCTGCGTCTCTAGGTACGTCATAGTTTATGACCATCTGGATGTCGTCAATATCGATTCCTCGTGATATGATGTCTGTAGCGACAAGAATATTAATTTTGCCGTTTTTGAAGTTGTACATGATATCGTCGCGTTCAGCCTGTGTCAGGTCAGAATGCATAGCACCGACGTTCAGGCCGCATCTTGACAATGTGCGGGCCATTTCCTTGACTTTCAGCTTTGAGGATGCAAAGACTATGACCTTGTCCAGTTCATCTTCTTTCAGAATCTTTTCGATGATTTTCTGTTTCATGTCCTCGTAGCACAGATAAGCGCTCTGCTTGATGTTCTTTGCCGGTTTCGATACGGCAATCTTTATTTCTTCCGGATTGTTGAGTATGTTCTTTGCCAGTTTCTGAATATTTTCAGGCATGGTTGCAGAAAACATTACAGTCTGGCGGTCCTTTGGAAGATAGCTTACAATTTTCATTATATCATCATAGAAGCCCATGTCCAGCATTCTGTCCGCTTCGTCAAGGATGAAGAATGAAACTTTCGAAAGGTCTACATTTCCTGTAGCGATATGGCTTATGAGTCGTCCTGGGGTGGCAATGATGATGTCAGCCCCAAGCGAGAGTCCTTTTCTTTCCTGTTCGAAACGTACGCCGTCGTTTCCTCCATATACGGCTACGCTTGATACAGGCAGGAAATACGCAAATCCCTCTACCTGCTGGTCAATCTGCTGCGCCAGTTCTCTTGTCGGAGACATTATCACGCAGTTTATGGCATCCTTAGGATAGTTTCCGTCGCTGAGTCTGCTCAGTACAGGCAGCAGGTAGGCCGCAGTCTTTCCCGTTCCAGTCTGTGCGACACCTATAAGGTCCTTGCCTTCGAGCAAAACCGGAATGGTCTTTTCCTGAATAGGAGTGCACTGTTCGAAGTTCATTGAATCCAGTGCATCCAGTATCTCGTCGGCTAGTGGTAATTCATCAAAATACATATATATGTTGTTTTTTTCTATTAGCTTATTTGTTGTTTTGCAGATAACTCTTTTTCCTGCATGCTTTTATTGCGGTGCCTGCCTGTACATGTAGATAGCTATAAGCAGAAATATTATGTTTGGAATCCATACCGCAATCACAGGAGGCATATTTGCATTTATCGCGAATGTTGATGATATTGTCTGGAACAATATGTATGCGAAGCTGAGTGCCAGACCAATGCCAAGTGATATACCCATACCGTTTTTACGCTTTTTTGCCGAAAGCGACAGACCTATTGTGGTCAGGATGAATGATGCAAATGATGTGGCACCCCGTTTCCAGTATTCCACTTCAAATTCCTTTATATTGGCAAAGCCTCGCTGTTTCTGTTTGCTTATGTATTCTTCCAGTTCCGGCGAAGTCATTGTTTCCTGCATGCCCTTTGTGATGAGGAAGTCTTGAGGCTCCATCTTTATTACCGAATCGCGTCGCATTCCGTTTGACAATACTTCGCGCATGCCTCTCATCTCGCGTATTGTATAGTTTTTCAGTACCCAGTGATATGGTTCGGCCGACAGCGTGTCGTATTGGATGGCGTTGGCCTGAAGATGAGATACAAGTTTTTTGTTTTCGAATTTGTCTAGGGTGAAGCCATATCCGGTTTTCACGTTGTCTTCATACCTTTGTATATAGGCTATCACGCCTGTGTCTACTTCGAGCTGTACGTTGCTTGTGAATGTCTGCACATTCTTTCGCTTGTACGTATTTTCGAATTTCACGCGTTCCACGTTTCCTTTCGGTATTACATATGCTCCCAGTCCGAACGTCAGTGCTGCAATGACGGCCGCACTTATCATGTAAGGCCTCATCAGTCGTTTGAAGCTGACTCCGGTCGACATCATTGCTATGATTTCTGAGTTTTCGGCCAGCTTCGTCGTAAAGAATATTACGGATATGAATACGAACAGCTGGCTGAACAGGTTGGAGTAGTAAGGTATAAAGTTCAGATAATAATTGAATACAATCTCCTTGAATGGTGCATTCCTTGACAAGAACTTGTCGATATTTTCGTTGAAGTCAAATACAACTGCAATGGAGATTATCAGTGCTATTGAGAAGAAGTATGTACCCAGAAACTTTTTTATAATGTAAGAGTCCAGTCTTGATATCGGCTTGTGTCTGCCGTACCACATCTTGAATCTGGTCCATGCCGAGGCTTTTTTTTCAGCAGGCTTCTTTTCCGTTCCTTCGCCTCTAGGCACCAGTTTGCCGTCTATGACATCGTATATTATCATGTTGAATCTGTACTTTGCTAAGTTTCTCCAATATCCTGAACATCAACTTCTTTTCTTGTGCTATAATCTTGTCTGCAACGTTTCCACCATCTTAGGCTTCCATGTACTGAAGTCGCCGGCGATTATGTGGTTTCTGGCTTCACCGACAAGCCATAGGTAGAATGCCAGATTGTGTATGGATGCAATCTGCATTGCCAGCAGTTCTTTCGCCTTGAAGAGATGGTGCAGGTAGGCTTTCGTGTAGTCTGTATCGACATACGAATCGCCTTCGGCATCGATAGGCGAGAAATCCATTTCCCACTTTTTGTTGCGCATATTCATTATGCCGTGCTTCGTGAAGAGCATGGCGTTGCGTCCGTTTCGTGTTGGCATCACACAGTCAAACATGTCCACTCCGCGCTCAATAGCCTCGAGCAGGTTCACAGGTGTTCCTACACCCATGAGATAACGCGGTTTGTCTTTCGGCAGAATCTCGTTGACCACTTCTATCATTTCGTACATGACGTCGACAGGTTCACCTACAGCCAGACCGCCTATAGCATTGCCTTCGGCACCTTTCGAGGCCACATTTTCGGCGGCGCGTCTTCGCAGGTCCGGGTATGTGCATCCCTGGACGATAGGGAACAGAGCCTGACTGTAGCCGTACTTCGGTTCTGTTTCATTGAAACGTTTGATGCATCTGTCGAGCCAGTTCTCTGTCAGGTCGAGAGATTCCTTTGCATATTGGTAGTCCGACGTGCCAGGAGGACATTCGTCGAAAGCCATCATGATGTCTGCACCGATAGTTCTTTCGATGTCCATTACTTTTTCCGGACTGAAGAAATGCTTTGAGCCGTCAATGTGCGACCTGAATTCAGCACCTTCCTTGCTCAGCTTCCTTATTCCGGCAAGTGAAAAAACCTGAAATCCGCCGCTGTCGGTCAGCATGGGACGGTCGAAACCGTTGAACTTGTGCAGACCTCCGGCCTTCTCCAGGACTTCAAGTCCCGGACGAAGGTAGAGATGATATGTATTTCCCAGAATAATCTGAGCTTTGATGTCGTTCTTGAGCTCGTGCTGGTGTACGGCCTTCACGCTTCCGAGAGTGCCGACAGGCATGAATATAGGCGTCATAATCTTTCCGTGGTCGGTGGTGATGACTCCTGCTCTGGCATTGCTTTTGGGGTCGGTATTTTGAAGTTCGAATGTCATGTCAGCTCTTCTTTTCTTCCTCTTTTATTGTCAGGTCAATAGCGTTGTCCACTTTCTCGTCGAGCAGTGCATACTTTAGCACGTCCTTGACGTCCTCCACATAGTGGAAGCTTACTCCCTTGAGATATTTTTCAGGAATCTGTTCGATGTCCTTCTTGTTTTCCTTGCATATCAGGATGTCTGTTATGCCTGCACGCTTGGCCGCGAGAATCTTTTCCTTTATTCCGCCCACAGGGAGCACCTTGCCGCGCAGAGTGATTTCGCCTGTCATGGCAATATTGGCACGTACCTTGCGCTGTGTGAGCGCCGAAGCAATGGAGGTTGCAATGGTTATTCCGGCAGAAGGACCGTCCTTAGGCACAGCTCCCTCAGGAACGTGTATGTGGATGTTCCAGTTGTCGAATATCTTGTAGTCTATACCGAGTTTGTCGGCGTGTGCCTTCAGATATTCCAGTGCCAGTACCGCCGATTCCTTCATCACGTCGCCCAGGTTTCCGGTGAGCGTGAGTTTGCCTGCTTTTCCGCGGCTGAGGCTTGTTTCGACAAACAGAATTTCGCCTCCTACAGCTGTCCATGCAAGACCCGTCACCACGCCCGCATACTTGTTGCCCTGATATTTGTCGCGTGTGTATTCTTCAGGACCAAGATATTTGGCAATGTCGCCGGCTTTGAGCTCATGGTCTGGCAGTGTGTCGTTCTTTGCATATTCAAGGGTGATTTTCCTGAACAGCTTGTTTATTTTCTTGTCCAGTTCTCTGACTCCCGATTCGCGTGTGTACGATTCTATTATTTTTTCTATTGCTCCCTTTGAAATCTTTAGCTCCTTCTTTTCCATGCCCAGATTTTCGAGTTCCTTAGGCACGAGGTGGCGCTTTGCAATTTCTATCTTCTCTTCGGTCAGGTATCCGCTCACCTCTATGAGTTCCATTCTGTCGAGAAGCGGAGTAGGGATGTTGCCTATGTTGTTGGCCGTGGCGATGAACATTACCTTCGAGAGGTCGTAGTCAATGTCCAGGAAGTTGTCGTGGAACGTGTTGTTCTGTTCCGGGTCGAGCACTTCCAGCAATGCGGCCGACGGGTCGCCGTTGAAATTGGCCTGCGAAACCTTGTCGATTTCATCGAGGATGAACACCGGATTTGAACTCTTTGCCTTTATGAGGCTCTTGATTATTCGTCCCGGCATGGCACCTATGTATGTTTTTCTGTGTCCGCGTATTTCGGCTTCGTCGTGGAGTCCGCCGAGCGACACTCTGACGTACTGTCTCTTCATGGCTCGTGCTATGCTCTTGCCGAGCGAAGTTTTTCCAACTCCAGGAGGGCCGTAGAGGCAAATGATAGGGCTTTTGAAGTCGCCTCTCATCTTGAGCACTGCCAGGTGTTCTAGTATGCGTTCCTTAACTTTTTCCATGCCGTAGTGGTCCTTGTTGAGCACTTTTTCAGCGTTGGCAAGGTTGAAGTTGTCGCTTGTATATTCGTTCCACGGCAGGTTGAGCATGGTGTCGAGATAGTTGTACTGCACGTTGAAGTCAGGGCTCTGCGGATTCATGTGCTCCAGCTTGCCCAATTCCTTGGTGAATGTTTCTCCGACCTCCTTGCTCCATTTCTTTTTCTTGCTGCGCGCAACGAGCTCTTCTATTTCGTTGTCGCTGTTGTCGCCCAGTTCCTCCTGGATGTTGCGCAGTTCCTGCTGCAGGAAATAGTCGCGCTGCTGTTTGTCCAGCTCTTCACGTGTGCGCATCTGTATGTTTGCCTTAAGCATGGCAAACTGGAACTCTCTGTTGAGTACGGTCAGGAGCTTGTATGCTCGTTCCGAAACAAAGTCCTCATTCAGAAGAGAAATGCGTTCTTTGTTGTTTATTGGAATGTTTGCGCACAAGAAATTGATGAGGAACACTTTGTTGGATATGTTCTTCAGTGCGAAAGACGAATCTATTCTGTTGTTTTCAGATGTCTTCAGTACTTTTTCAGCCATTTCCTTGCAGGCTTCGACAACAGCAGTAAATTCTTTGTCGTTCGGCGACGGTATTTCGTCGTGCAGCTTCTCGACCTTTCCTCTGAGGTAGGGCGATGTCTGTGTGAGGTCTACCAGCTTAAGCCTGTTGAAGCCCTGAAGGATGGCGGTTTTGGAGCCGTCAGGCAATTCAAGGATTCTAAGAACTTTGGCCGCAACTCCTGTGTGGCACAGGTCTGTTGCTTCTGGTGCTTCCACACTGTCATCCTTCTGGCAGAATACACCGATGAACTGGCTCTGCTTGAATGCTTCGTTGAGCAGCAGCATGGATGATTTTCTGCCTATTCCTACCGGCAGTATGACGCCTGGGAACAGGGTCATGTTCCGAAGCGGCAGTATGGCTATGTCGTCTTTGTTGATTTCTGCGTCTGGAATCTGGTCTTCAGCTCCGTCAAAGTCAGCTATCAGTGAGATGGAACTGTCTTTTGTCTGTTCGTCAACGCCGTCTAGCTTAAATTTTTTCATTTCTTCGTATTATCTTTCTTTTTGTGGAAAAAACTTCCTGCACGGATGTATGTGCAAAAAACGGTGCAAATCTACAAATAAATTATGACATTTCTGTTATCGAATCTTTTGCATTTACTCACAATGCTTCATTTTATGCGGCATTTTGCTCGCATTTTCATTGTCTGTCGCCGTCAGAAGTTCAGGTAGAACTCTTTTGTCAGCTTCTTGAATTCGTCGGAATAGCCACCTGCGCTGTCGCGGATGTTCATTATGGACAGTTTTGCATCGATGTTGCATTTGCCGAATTCAAGCATGGATCTCACCGGTGGTTTGTCTGCCTTGTCCGATATGTCGGTTCTGCGCATGAGATACAGACTCTCCGATGCTGCTTCAACTATGACAGTACGCGCCGCTCCATATGGTACTATCAGGCTGAATGTACCTCCAGGCTTAAGCAGTTTTGATGTCCCATGTATGAGTTCGGCGAACGTTAGCGACGAGGTGTGTCTGGCCATGTTTCTGCTTCGGTCGGGCGAGAACGTGTCTTCTTCGTAGTATGGAGGGTTGCTCACTATATTGTCGAATGTACAGTGTGCGGTTCTTTCCGCAAAGGTGCAGAAGTCTATTTCATGCACCTCTATCATGTTGCAGTAAGGTGAATTTTTTATGTTTGTAACAGCTTGTATTACAGCGTTTGCATCATTGTCTATTGCAGTAATGCTTGAATGTTCTTCCCTCTGTGCAATCATCAGTGAGATGATGCCGCTTCCGGTGCCTATGTCTAGCACATGGGCATTGTGGCTGATATTGCACCAGCTTCCCAGCAGTACGGCGTCTGTACCGGTCTTCATGGCGCAGAGTTCATGATTTATGGTGAATTTCTTGAATTTGAAATATTGAGTGCCCATATGTTTGTTTTTTGTGCTTTATAAAAATGTAAGGAACTTTCTTACGAAACTGATAATAGTCCTTCCATTTTGCAAATATAGGATTTACGGTTGTAACAACCTTTTGTGTTGCACGTGTTTTTGTGCTGTTCAGCTTTGTTTCCGCCGGCACATAGCATGCGAAACTGCCGCTTGGGGTGGGGTTGCGCAATTAAAAATGCGAGGGCTCTGAATGATTGTTTCGAGCCCCCGCAGTGTTTGTCGCGAGCTCTCGCACTATTTACTGCGGGCGCTCGAAACTGTTGGTTCTTTTGACATGTCAGAGCCATGTGGCTTTCTTCCATAAATATTCCAGCGGACCGTGTCTGTGGCTCTTCATCCACCATCTGCAAAAGGCAAACTGCAAGACGAATATTACGGCTCCTACTAGTATGCTTGCCGTTATACCTAAATCGTCGTGAAGACTGAATCCCCAGTGGTAGAAGAGCATGGAACCGATGATGCTCTGTGTTATGTAGTTTGTAAGACTCATCTTTCCGTATGACGTGAACTTCATGAGGCTGTCGTGCAGTGTGGTGCGGTAAAAAGCCATGAGTACTCCCGAAACGAGGATGAGCATGAATGCAAACTTGTATAGTGAACTGATAATCAAAGATAAAGGTGCCAATATGGAACTGTTGGTTATGAAGTCTGGGAGCATGTTGCCGAGTCCGTAGAGCGGGAAGAAGGATATGAGAGAACCGCACAGCACCTTGTTCCAGAACGGCAGGTGTTCACGGCAGAACAAACTGCGGCGTCCTATCAGAAGACCGAAAATGAAGAGCGAGGCTGTCTGGAACACACGGCCGTTGTCCCAGGCCCACGCAAGGCTGGCAATCTGGCCTTCGTAGAGGTTGACCTTGAGCGTTTCGAGAAACGTGCCGTTGGTCTGAACTTCACGTGCCGCGCCCCAGTACTGTGATGTCGGAATGGCCGGCGTGATGTATGCCGGATCAAGCGACGCTCTTATGACATGGTAAAGCGGGATGGGCTGTATAAGCAGTATGCAGGCTATGGCAAGAAGCCATTTGTCGTTGAGACGGCACACTAGAGGCAGTATGAAGCCTACGAGAGAGTAGAGCACGAGGACTTCGGCGGTGAAGAATGATGCATTTATGTTTCCGAATATGAACAGCAGAACCAGGCGCCAGCAGAAGCGGAGACGGAAATCATGTCCGCGCAGGCGCTGGTTGTCGTCCTGTATGTAGAAGCTGAAAAGCAGGGCGAATACGGCGTAGGCCTTTCCTCCGAACATGAAGAACATGCCGTCCCATATGGCGCGGTCGCTGAAGTTGAGCCATGCATTCTGGTGGCTTGTGTCGGGAAACGAATAGAAATTGAAATGTTCGATGCTGTGTAGCAGAATGATGCCCATAACGGCAAGTCCACGAAGCACGTCGGCTACATCGATGCGGGCGTGTACCTTGAATTTGTCTACCATCATGTTTTTGATTTTTTGTTGGGTTTAGTTTCGCTTTAATGTCTTTAGGTGTCGCGATTTAAGAGTTTACGGCTGCAAAAGTAGACATTATATTTTGTATTGCCGCAATGGTAGCATATTTAAAAATGATTTGCAGCTTGTCGGTGCGTTTTGTAAGCCTCACGGACTGTTTCACGACATGCGGAACGTTTCTGGTGCAGACGCCTTTCCATAAATTCTTCAATAGCCTCGAAGACCTGTTATTTTGACATATTTCCCATTAAGAACATATTTTGTACATTAGTTCGCGACCTGTTTTATGTGCGCGAAAAAAGTTTCCCGCAACGGCTAAAATACTTTCACAAACTTATTGTTTTTCATTAATTAATACTATTTTTGCGTGATAATTGTAAAGTGCAGTTTGCAAAAATATGAAAAACCAGATAGAACATCTTGGGGTCGTTGAGGACGTGGATGGTTGTAGAGTGAAAGTCAAAATTGTTCAGTCGTCGGCCTGTTCCTCATGCCATGCAAGATCAATGTGCAATTCATCTGAAAGCAAAGAGAAGATTGTCGACGTGACCGCAGAAGAAGACGATTCCTATGAGGTAGGCGACAAGGTTGTCGTGTGTGCATCCATGTCTATGGGACGAAAGGCCGTGATGCTGGCTTTTGCTTATCCAATGGTACTTATGCTTGCATGGATAATAGTATGCTCGTCGGTGGTACATGCCGCCGAGGTCGTAAGCATGGTCGGGGCGTTGGTTCTGCTTGCAGTATATTATTTCATTCTTTACCTGCGCAGGGACAGCATAGACAGGTCTTTCTATTTCAGTCTTAGACATTATTAATAATTAACAAAAATAAAAAATTGCTTTATGAACGTAATTCTTATTGCTGTAATCGTATTGGGCGCAATAGGTCTGATAGCGGCACTCGTGCTGTACATTGTGGCCAAGAAATTTGCAGTTAAGGAAGACCCTCGTATCGGTAAGATATCTGAAGTTCTTCCACAAGCCAATTGCGGCGGATGCGGTTTTCCTGGATGTGGCGGCATGGCCGCTGCATGCGTCAAGGCTGCAGATGCCGGTTCGCTCGAAGGCTTGTCATGCCCTGTTGGAGGCCAGCAGGTGATGGACAAGATTGCCGCGATACTGGGAATGGAGGTAGAGGCCGCAGCGCCAAAGCTTGCTGTGGTCAGGTGTAACGGAACGTGTGCCAATCGTCCGAAGGTGGCTGTCTATGACGGTGTGCGCAGCTGTCGTGTGCAGAACACGGTGAGCAGCGGCGAGACTGCCTGTGCATACGGATGTCTCGGCTGCGGCGACTGCGTTTCGGCATGTCAGTTCGGTGCTATAAGCATGAACCCTGAAACTGGTATACCAGAAGTAAATGCCGACAAGTGTACCGCCTGCGGGGCATGTGCAAAGGCTTGTCCGCGCAACATCATCGAGATTCGTCATGTTAAGGGCTCGAAAAAGATGGGTATATATGTTGCCTGCATGAATCAGGAGAAGGGTGCGGCTGCCATGAAGGCTTGTTCTGCCGCCTGCATCGCATGCGGCAAGTGTGAGAAGGTTTGTCCGTTCGATGCTGTACATGTTCAGAACAACGTTGCTTATGTCGACCCAGACAAGTGCAAGATGTGCCGCAAGTGTGAGGATGAATGTCCTAAGAACGTCATACATGCACTCAACATGCCTCCGCGTCCTGCAAAGCCTGCGGCTCCGAAAGCTGCCGCGGCTCCGAAAACAGCAGAGACCGTTAAACCAGCGGAGACTGCGGCACCAGCGGAGGAAGCTAAATGAAACAAGAGAACTTGAACATTATTTAAGAACTTATATAAACTTATATAGAAAGTGAAGACATTTAGAATTGGTGGAGTGCATCCGGCAGAGAACAAGTTGTCGGCCGGTGAACCGATAAAGGTTGCCGAACTGCCAAAGGTGGCTGTTTTCCCTTTGAGCCAGCATATTGGTGTTCCTGCAAAGGCTATCGTGCAGAAGGGCGATAAGGTAAAGGTGGGACAGATGATTGCAGAAGCCGGCGGTTTCGTTTCTGCCCACATATATTCTTCTGTTTCGGGTACTGTGCAGAAAGTTGACACAGTGGTCGATGCCAGCGGATACAAGAAGCCTGCCATATATATAACTGTGGAAGGTGACGAATGGATGGAAAGCATTGACAGAAGCGACAAGCTTGTCAAGATGTCCGACAAACCGGAACTTACAGGAAAACAGATAATAGAAAAGATAAAGAATGCAGGTGTCGTTGGTATGGGTGGTGCGTGCTTCCCTTGCCACGTGAAGCTTATGCCGCCTCCAGGTTCAAAACCTGAATGGGTCATAATCAATGCTGTCGAGTGTGAGCCGTATCTCACAGCCGACCATAGGCTCATGCTGGAGAAGGCTGACCAGATTCTTGTGGGTGTGCAGCTTCTGATGAAGGCTGTCAACGTGACAAAGGCTTTTATAGCTATTGAGAACAACAAGCCTGATGCTATTAAACTGATGACGGAGAAGGCAGCTGCTTGTCCTGGAATAGAGGTCGTTCCTTTGAAGGTCAAGTATCCGCAGGGCGGTGAGAAACAGCTCATCGATGCTGTTGTCGGCCGTCAGGTGCCTGCACCTCCAGCTCTGCCTGTAAGCGTTGGAGCAATAATCCAGAATGTAGGTACTGCATATGCTGTATATGAAGCTGTTATGAAGGATAAGCCTTTGTTCGAAAGAGTCGTTACAGTGACAGGCAAGAGCTTGGCACATCCGAGCAACTTCCTCGTGAGAATGGGTACACCGATGAGCCAGCTCATAGATGCTTGCGGCGGTCTGCCTGAGGATACAGGCAAAGTCATCGGAGGAGGACCAATGATGGGTAAGGCACTTATGAATACAGAGGTGCCTATCTGCAAAGGTTCGTCTGGAGTGCTCATCATGAACCAGAAAGAGGCCCGCAGAGCTGAACCTCAGCCGTGCATCAGATGTGCAAAGTGTGTGGGCGCTTGTCCTATGGGACTCGAGCCTTATCTCCTGGCTACATGTTCAGGTGCAGGATTGTGGGAAAAGGTTGAGGACGCAGGCATTACAAGCTGCATCGAATGCGGTTCGTGCCAGTTCACATGTCCTTCAAACCGTCCTATGCTTGATCTTATCCGTCTTGGAAAATCAACAGTTATGGGCATAATCAGAGCCCGAAACACTAAAAAGTAAATAAGTAGATTATGGCAAATAAATTAGTAGTATCTTTATCACCTCACGTTCATAGCTGTGACAGTGTGAAAAGAAATATGTATGGCGTAATCATTGCACTTATACCGGCATTGATTGTTTCGTTCATATTTTTCGGACTCGGAGCTTTAGTGGTGACGGCCACGTCTGTGATATCATGCGTGTTCTTCGAATGGTTCATCAACCGCTTCATGCTCGGCAACAAAAAGCTGACCATAACTGATGGTTCTGCTATCTTGACTGGTATACTTCTGGCTTTCAATATGCCTTCCAACATCCCTGTTTGGATTGTCATCATCGGAGCTTTGTTCGCTATCGGTGTCGTAAAGATGACTTTCGGCGGTCTCGGTTGCAACCTCTTCAATCCAGCTCTCGCAGGACGTGCATTCCTGCTCATATCTTTCCCTGTACAGATGACAAGCTGGCCTGTTGCCGGACAGATGAGCTATCTCGATGCAACCACAGAGGCTACTCCGCTTTCTTTGGCAAAGCAGCTCTTCAAGGTTTCAGACCCGCAGGAGCATCAGGCAATCCTCGACAAGATAAACAGCATCGACTGGTTCGATATGTTCATCGGTAATCCTGGACAGCACTTCGGTGCAGGTTGCCTTGGTGAGGTTAGTGCAGCCGCTTTGATAATCGGCCTTATCTTCATGCTTTCGCGTAAGATTATCACTTGGCATATCCCTGTTTCAATCATAGGAACAGTTTTCGTATTCTCAGGAATTCTTTATCTCGTAAACCCTGAAAGTTACGTTTCTCCTGTATATGAGCTTCTGACCGGAGGACTCATGCTGGGTGCCATTTTCATGGCAACAGACTATGTCACATCTCCAATGTCGGCCAAGGGACAGATTGTCTACGGTATAGCAATCGGATTCCTGACTGTTGTGATACGTAACTACGGCGCTTATCCTGAAGGTATGTCATTTGCGATTCTCATAATGAACGCTTTCACACCGCTCATCAACAATTATTGTAAACCTAAAAGATTCGGGGAGGTAGCAAAGAAATGAAAAAGTTAAGTTCTTCAATTACCAATATGACGATTGTATTGACGGTGATAGCAATCGTCGCAGGTGGTGTACTGGCATATATCAATGATATGACTGCACCGCAGATTGAGAAAATCAATGCTGAAAATCTTGCTGCCGGAATAAAGAAGGTCATCGGTAACGACAAGCTTGTTGTAGCAAGTACTGATACAGTCCTTAAACCTGAAGCAAAAGGCAAGGAGAGCATCACTGACGATGATATCAGTTTCGTCGTATATACTACTCAGGATGAATCAGGCAAGGAACTCGGCAAGGCAGTCAGAGCTTCGAGCAACGGATTCAGCGGTCCGCTCAAGGTGCTGGTAGGTTTCGACAACAACGGAGCAATCCTCGGTTACACTATTCTTGCAAGTTCTGAAACTCCAGGTTTGGGACAGAAGGCTTCACTCTGGTTCCAGAAAGGCAACAAGGGCGATGTCATCGGCAAGAATCCTGGCAAGTGCAACTTCACTGTAAGCAAGGACGGCGGCGACATCGATGCCATCACAGCTTCAACAATTACTTCAAGAGCTTTTCTTGCTGCTGTAAAGAGTGCTTATGATCAGCTTTTTGCTGGCGGTGCTGATGCTACTTCGGGTGCAACATCGCAGAAGGGCAAGTATTCGGCCGACGACAAGCAGGACGAAAGCAAAGAGAACGCAAAAACTACTGAAAACTGATAAAGGAAAGGAGATACAATCATGAACAACTTTAAAGTTTTGATGAATGGCATCATTAAGGAGAATCCTACTTTTGTCCTCCTTCTTGGTATGTGTCCAACACTTGGTACCACTTCATCTGCCATAAACGGTTTGTCTATGGGTATCGCGACGATGTTTGTCCTCATACTCTCTAACCTGATCATTTCATTGATAAAGAATCTCATTCCTGATATGGTCAGAATACCTTCGTACATCGTTGTGATAGCATCGCTCGTAACGGCACTGCAGATGCTCATGCAGGCTTATGTGCCGGGCGTGTACGCCACTCTGGGTCTTTACATACCTCTGATTGTGGTGAACTGTATTATATTGGGACGTGCTGAGGCTTTTGCGGCCAAGAACAATCCAATATCTTCTATATTCGACGGTATAGGTATCGGCATAGGTTTCTCTTTGGCGCTGACTCTTCTAGGAGCTGTCAGAGAGTGGCTCGGTACAGGCGTCATTTTCAAGTCTGACGATTTCGGCATCAGCGGCATCACGCTTCAGGGCGAAGACTACGGTATGCTGATGTTCGTGCTTGCACCTGGTGCTTTCATTGTGCTTGGATACCTCATTGCTATCGTCAACAATCTGAGAAAGGCAAAATAATAAGGATATAAACAGAAAAAGTACATATGGAATATATATTGATATTTATCACGGCAATATTCGTAAACAATATTGTCCTCGCTCAATTCCTGGGTATATGTCCGTTTTTGGGTGTATCGAAGAAAATCTCTACCGCATCAGGTATGGGACTTGCAGTAACATTCGTGCTGCTGCTTTCTACAATCGTGACTTACGCCATCCAGATTTATGTCCTGAATCCTCTGCATCTCGAATATCTTCAGACGATAGCCTTCATTCTGGTCATCGCCGCTTTGGTGCAGATGGTGGAGATTATTCTCAAGAAGCTTTCTCCATCTCTCTATCAGGCGCTGGGTGTGTTCCTTCCGCTTATCACAACAAACTGCTGTATCTTGGGTGTCGCAATCCTCGTAATCCAGAAGAACTACACATTCGGTGAGGGTATAGCATACGCCGTTTCTACAGCATTAGGTTTTGCCTTGGCAATGGTTCTGTTTGCCGGATTGCGCGAACAGCTTGCGATGGTCAAGATACCTAAAGCCATGAACGGTATGCCTATTGCACTCATCACAGCCGGTTTGCTTGCAATGGCATTCATGGGATTCAGCGGTGTCGACGGAGGTCTTAAGATTTTGTTCGGTCTTCAGTAATCTCTCAGCTTCATGCAAGGATGCAGACATGGTTTTTTCTGAAGACTACCTGCATCCGGATTTGAAAAATGAAATAATTTTAAATGGATTTTGTAGTGCGCAGTTGCCGATTTTCAAGTCGCCGCCGCGCACTGCTTTTTTATTATATATAGTGTTTAGGTATATATATGTATATAACGCGTCTGCTGTATTTTTCTTTTTGTTGAATCTTGCTCAGTCGATTTTATTTAGCGTATAATTGAGCTTTGATTTTATTTCTTTCAAATCTTGGTCCAGCATCAGAAGGTCGTTGCCTTTTTTCTTGAAATACATTGTCTCTGTTCCATCAAAAGATATCAGTTGTATGATTGTGGAGTTTTTGTCTGATGCATCACCGCGCAATGTATATTGTCTTCCGTATATGTCAAAACATTCATCCTTGCCGTTTTCCGCTTCTAGGTAATTAAGCGAAGCATGGAATACACCGTCACCGCTGTATGTTTGATGATGGATTGTTATTGTATATTCTATTCCTGGACAGGATGCTGCTGGTAATGTTCCTTTATAAGTGTCTTTTACGACAATTCCCGCATCTGGTTGCTTGTGGAGGGAATCAAGAACGTTGAATGGTTGTACGGATTCAGGATTGTCGACGCGGTAATAAGTGCGTTTGTACATTCCGTCTTTACCTAATGTCAGTGAGTCAGCCGTAAGACTTATTATTTCCAACGTATCGCTGAACGTTATGGTTTGTCCGTTGCCGACGCTCTTGCCGTTAAGGATGATGCAGTCGTCATTTTTCTCCCAGCTTTCATAAAGAAGCGTAGCCATACCTATTGACGATGCTGTGCCGTCTGTGTTCAGTGTGACACCTTGTATTATCTGAGGATTTGAAGGCATGACTTCAATCCAACTGCCGGTCAATGATTCTTTCTCGGTTTTAGGGCTTTGTCCGCATGCGACTGCAATCAACAGTGCTGCCAATGGAATTGTTTTTTTCATAGATGACAGATTTTAGATTTGTAAATATATTTCTAATATTGAAGATTCGTGCTTATGTCGTTTATCTTCATACACAAAAATATGGTTTTGAGCATAACGTTCAAAACCATATCTGTCCGTTTGTATGAAATGTCTGTCTTGTTGTACGAAATGTCCGTTCCGGCATTGATTCTTGTCTTTATCGAATATTTCGCTTGCGGAATATTATGAAATTGCTGTTCGGGCAAATGTACTCTTTTGATTGTCCTAGGTATACAGTCTTGCCATTATATCTGTAGAAACTGTATGGGTCTCCTCCGGGAAGATATATGGCATTGCTGAATCCGATATCTGCCAGAGCTTCTGAAAAGTCATGCATGGATTCTCTGTTTTGGCTTACAATCAGATATATATTGTTGTCGTCATTTTTGTCTGCCAATGCACGTCTGATGGATTTTCCTTTCAGTCTGTTTTCAAATGTTTTTCCTTCGATTACAAGCGGATATTGTCTGAACATTGAAGCTTTGTGTTTTATGCAATAATTGCATGCAGTGTCTGTTGCAGATGCTCCAAGCCACACATCGCCGTCCTTTATGATTACGCAGCCTTCTTTGCGTTTGCCGTAACTGAATTGTTCGCCGTCAATGAAAAAATCGCCTAATATATTTTGTTTATCTTTTCTGATGTCGGCGGCACCCAGCATCATTACAATGTCTGTATCATTTGTGTCGGGCATTCCAATTTTCAGTTCTGCTTCCATATCTGTCAGCGTGAATATTCTTAGAGGAACGTCGTATATTGTGTCGTCGGCAATGTCCATCTTGCTGTTGCTGAATGAGCGCTTAGGTTCTATGTCGGGAGCATTTGGTGAGAGTGCAGTATGTTCAGCTTGTTTGTTTTCACAACTTTCTCTATCTGTTGTAAGAAAGAATGTTGCCGCTGTTAACACCGCAAGAATCAGTATAGCATACAAAATTTTTGTATGCATGGAAGCATTTTTCTTTTTTGTGTTTTTGCCTAAAATCTGTATCTCATCGTCTTCATTCATATTTCAATACCGGATTCAATGTAAATTTTCAATTGTTTCAGCGCTTCTTTGGATGCAGACAGTGTGAACGTGCCGTCAATGTTCATGTCGGCAAGCACGAGACTCTGTTTGGTCAAATTGATTTTGTAAATATAATTTTTGTTGATTATCAGACTTTTTCCTATTCTTATGAATTGTGAAGCTTCATTGTGTAGCTGTTCTTCCATAAGTTTCTGCATCCGCGACAGATTGAACGTGACCACCTGTTCGCTGCGGTCGTGCAGGGTAAGGGTAGAGTAGTTCCCATCCGAAGAGATGAAAACTATTCTTTCAGGTTTTATCCTGACGAGCTCGTTTACGTTTGATAATATCAGTGTGTGTTCCATTTCGCGTGAAGCAGTATGCGACAAATTTACGAAAAGAACTTTGTCATACAAATCAGTGCCGCACAATACTTGTGAACTATTGCAAATAATTCCTGCATGGAGATTTTCTTAAAGGTTCTGGGTACTACTGACGGCGGACCTGCTTTAATAAGTGATGGCGCAGATTTTATTCTTAGGATAAAGCAATGTTCTAATTGCACGGCTATAATGTTATTAATGTTATTGACTGCACATGGAGACATTCAGAATGGAGTAAAAATATGATTGTAAGATGGTTGATTCATTTTCTTCAACAACCGTTTACAAGCAATAGATAGAGGTTGTAATATATATGTTTATAAATGGTTTTTATGAAGAAATATGTATGATTATGCTTTTAAGCGTAAGGTGAAGCAACTTCCTTTTCCTACTTCGCTTTCTACAGTCAAAGTACCGCCATGTGCTTCTACAAAGTCTTTTGAAATAGATAATCCAAGTCCGCTACCTTGAACTTTTGTACCTGGCACTCGGAAATAATGATTAAAGATACTTTGATGGTAACGCGGGTCTATGCCCTTACCGAAATCACGTACATACATTTCAATATAATTGTCATCTGTTTGACGGGCACCGATGATTATACGTCCGTTTTCAGGAGAGTAGCGGATTGCATTCGAAAGCAGATTGGTCAGTACCCAGGCAATCTTCTCGCTGTCCACGAACAACTTGCCTATTTTATTTTCAGGGTATTGTACTTCTATTTGTATGTTGAATTTTTCAGCTTGTACCCGGTTGGCTTTTATGGCATAGTCTATTAATTCTACCGGTCTTGTAATACGTGGTTTGAGCTGCAGTTTTCCAGACTCAACCTGCGTCATATTAAGCAGTTCGCCGGTTATATTAAGCAGTCGTTCACTATTGTCCTGAATACTTTGCGCCAATTCCTTTTGCTCGTCGTTCAAGTCGCCTATTCGGCTGTCTTCGAGCAACTGAAGACTCATCATTATTGCAGAAATAGGGGTTTTCAGCTCGTGTGATATTGTAGAAATGAAAGTGGTCTTGGCTGAATCAAGTTCTTTGAACTCTGTGATATTTTTTAGCATAATAACATATCCGTCGTTTGTTGAACTGGATTTATTATTTCCAGACTTATTGATTTGCATATATTTCATCTGAAAATAACATTCCTTATTGTCTGCATATATTTTTAAAGCTTCCTTCTTGCTGTTTTTATCTCCTTCTTGTGATTCCATCAGTTCACGTATGAGTCTTCTCAGCAAGTCATTTCTCATAGAAATGTCTTGTGCAGGTTTTTGCAGTACTTCTTCACGCTTTAAGTTAAGGACATTGAGTGCTTCATCGTTTATAAATAAAATGATAAGTTCATTATTCAAGCCTATGATAGGTTCTTTTACACTATTAATAATGGCTTCCATATAATTCTTCGAAGCTTTAATTTGTGCAAGTGTGCTGGAGTGGTAATCTGACAGCCGTTTTGCCATTCGATTGAAGTTTTCCGAAACTTCTGTAAATTCATGGTTTTCCAAGTTTAGGCGGCAATCATAATTATGATTGGCAATGTCGTTGATTCCATCAATAATTTCTTTTATGGGTTTATTGAAATGGGACGGAATAGTTGTCAGCATAAAAATGCCTATAACAATACAGATACCTCCTACAATGGAAATCCACAGCAGCGCTCTTTGAAGGCCTGGGCCGGCTGCGGGACTGTCTGGCTCCGTTGCGGTCAAGATTTGCAGATTTACGATAGAAAGGGACACAAGAAGTACAATCATGGAAACAAGTACTCCTATTACTAATGTCAATTTTGTCTTTATATTCATAATGCATGTTTTATTGTGTAGAAAGATAATTAATTTTAAATTCATTCCCGAAAGAGTCCGAATAAAATATTCATAATAATGTATTTTCATAGTTTTCCTGAATTTCAAATCATATTACCTGATGTACACATATATTATTTTTCTTTTCAATATTCATTCCAGAAGCGTTTATAGAATAAAAGCAGAATGCCGAAAATTTCCAATCGCCCATTAAGCATTAAGGCAGAAAGAACCCACTTGGCTGCGTCAGGCAGAGAATGCCATGAATAGACGGGACCATAAGTCCCCAAACCGGGACCGACGTTTCCTATTGCAGATACGACAGTGCTCAGAGACTCTGTCAATCCAACTCCAAAAGCCATCAATAACGTCCAGCCAATAAATATACAAATCAGGTATGTAACAAAGAATGTATATACTATTGCAGATGTTTGTACAGGAATTTGCCCGTTGTTTACATGTACTGATAAAACTGCTCTAGGATGTATCATTTGTTTGAATTGGTTTCTTATATTTTGAAAGATAATCAATAAACGTAAATTCTTAACCCCTCCACTGGTAGAACCGGTGCAACCTCCGGAAATCATAGCAAAAATAAGCAGCATCCACGTAAAAGGTGGCCATAAGTTGTAATCGTCTGTTGCAAATCCGCATGATGTATGTACCGTTGCTACTTGAAATAATGCTTTGCGGAA
>ENA-UONW01001472-UONW01001472.1-human-gut-metagenome-genome-assembly--contig:-CS52-NODE-1472-length-27783-cov-6.994482_pt1 | contig 27783 bp, 18 predicted proteins | sample MGYA00242463_ERZ724010 | MGnify/ENA metagenome assembly ERZ724010 | reverse complement strand
AATATCAATCAGAAGTAAAACTAACCAGTATCTGTCTATACGAACTCAAGAGACCTGACTTGGATATAAATCCGACGAAAGTACCGTTTTCATCTTCAACCGGCAGATTCCAAGCCTTAGTCTCCTCAAACTTGGTCGCTACGACCTTCATTGTATCTGTTGTAAGCAATATTGTCGGCGGTTCCTCCATGAAATTGCTTACAAGGTAACGATGATAAAGCTCCGGCCGGAAAATATATTTACGCACTTTGTCAAGATAAACGACACCGACCAAAGCCCCGCTCTTGTCCACTACCGGAAAGATATTTCTCTTTGATTCAGAAATGGCACTGACAAGTTTTCCAAGATCCATATCAGGATTCACAGACTTATAATTGCGCTCTATCAAAGCGCTTACGCTCATGAGTGTCAATACTGCACTGTCCTTGTCGTGCGTCAACAATTCGCCCTTCTTGGCTAGACGCATGGCATATATGCTGTGGGGCTCGAATATGTTTATTGTAAGATACGAAACAGCCGAAACAATCATAATCGGCACAAAGAGCTGATAACCTCCGGTGAGTTCTGCAATAAGGAATATGCCTGTCAATGGAGCGTGCATCACTCCAGACATAAGGCCAGCCATTCCGTAAAGAGCGAAATTCTTTGTAGACAAAGGACTGTACATTCCACCGCAAATATTCCATAGGCACGAAAAAACATAACCGGCAATACATCCCATAAACAGACTTGGTGCAAACACACCTCCGCATCCGCCTCCACCATTAGTGGCTGTAGATGCAAAAGACTTGAATACGAGAACTAATGTAAGATAGATAAGTAAAGTATTCAAAGTATTGTCAGTGTCGTAGAATATGGAGTTATGCATGATGGTCGAAGCATCGGCATTATTGATGAGCTGAGCTATAACATCATACCCTTCACCATACATGACAGGAAAAAGAAATATCAGTACGCCCAATACTGACGCCCCGACAACAAACTTAATCCATGGACTGCGCATTCCTGCAAAAACACCCTCAAACCAATTCATAGACCTGATAAAATACAACGAAACCAAACCGCAGAATACACCAAGCATTATGCAGGCCGGTATGGCATGTATAGAGAATACTCTGTCTATAGAAAAAGAGAACATTGATTCCGTGCCATAGAATGCATAAGACACGCATGTCGATGTAACACACGTTACAAGCAACGGAAGCAAAGATGCCATGTTAAGGTCGAGCATAAGAACCTCCAGCACGAAAACAAGTCCAGCTATAGGAGCCTTGAAAATGCCGGCTACCGCACCGGCGGCACCACAACCGACAAGAAGCAGAAGGGTGTTCGGACGTAAATGGAAACGACGCCCTATTTCTGAACCTATGGCAGAACCGGTAAGCACAATAGGCGCCTCGGCACCAACAGACCCTCCAAAACCAATCGTAATGGAACTGGCAAAAATGCTCGAAAACATATTGTGGGTCTTGATTCTTGCTTTTTTCTGCGAAATCGCATACAGAATCTTGGTAACACCGTGGCTGATATCGTCCTTTACGATATATCTTACGAACAGCGATGTAAGAAGTATTCCAACTGCAGGATACAAGAGATACAGACCGTTGATATTGCCTACACTGAAGCCAGCAGTAAGAAAAATCTTGATTTCTTCAACAAGATATTTAAGCAAAACAGCAGCAAGCGCTGTCAGTACTCCAACCAGAAGACTGAGCAGCAAAATCAATCTTTTCTCACTGTTATGCCTCTTTATCAATTCTGTAAAAGCATTCAAGAAATATAGACGCTTTTTACGGTCTGCGATACTCATGAAATTCATATCAAGATCCTTCCTACATTTAATTCTACAATAAAGAAAAAAATCACTTCCTGATTATCGTAAACTCTCCGTCAGCATTGATTTTTATTATGCTAGACGGCTGATGCTTCTCTTTGCATCTCTGACTGTACTTGACGACATAGTCAACGGCATTCTTTATTTCGTCGCTTATCTCATCAAAAGTCTGAGGTGTCGGTTCGCCGCTTATATTGGCGCTTGTTGAAACAATAGGTTTCTGAAAGCGGAAACACAATTCCTTTGAGAATTCCTCCTTTGTAATTCTGATGCCTACGCTGCCGTCCTCTGCAAGAAGATTCGGAGCCAGCCCTGTAGCATTGTCATAAATTACGGTAAGTGGTTTTGTTGCAAGCTCAATCATGTCCCATGTCACATCAGACACACGCCTTACGTATCTCGTCAGCCTTGCTTCCGAATCAACAAGACAGATGAGCGCCTTGCTGTCACTTCTTCTCTTTATCTCATAAACACGCTTTACGGCCTCCTCGTTGGTTGCATCGCAACCGATGCCCCATACCGTGTCGGTAGGATACAGAATCACACCGCCATCACGCATCACTTCGACCGCTTTTTTTACTTCATCCTGTAACATATGACTTTATTTTTTCTAAAAGATTCTTATTGATTAAATTCCAATATCACACGCCATCAGAATTCGCTTGTGAAATGGAACCTTATATGTTCGAAATCGTGCTGAGCCATCTGAAGGACGTAGTTGCTGTCAGCTAGGAATACATCCCTACCCTCACGATCTTTCGCCATATATTGATACTTGCGTTTCTTGAAAGCCTCAAGCTGTTCTTCGTCGTCGCTTTCAATCCAGCATGCCTTATAAAGACTGGCAGGTTCCCATCGGCATTTTGCATTATATTCATTCTCGAGTCGATACTGTATGACCTCGAACTGAAGCTGTCCCACAGTTCCGATGAGTTTGCGGTTGTTGAACTGATTTATAAACAACTGCGCCACGCCTTCATCCATAAGCTGGTCGATGCCTTTATTCAGCTGTTTTGCCTTCATAGGGTCTGCATTCTCAATATATTTGAACATCTCTGGAGAGAAGCTTGGAAGTCCCTTGAAATGAAGGTTCTCGCCCTCTGTCAGTGTATCACCGATCTTGAATATGCCGTTGTCAGGCAGACCTATTATATCTCCGGCCCAAGCCTCATCAACGGTTGTCTTGCGCTGCGCCATAAACTGCGTAGGCGAAGAGAAACGCATGGTTTTGCCCTGACGTACATGCAGATAAGGTGTATTGCGCATGAATTTGCCCGAACAAACCTTACAGAATGCCACACAAGAACGATGGTTAGGGTCGATATTGGCCGTGATCTTAAAAATAAAGCCTGTAAATTTAGGTTCATCAGGAGATACAGTCCGCTCTTCGGCCTTTACCGGACGTGGACTAGGCGCAATCTCTACAAAACAGTCAAGAAGCTCCTGCACACCGAAGTTGTTGAGCGCCGATCCGAAGAACACCGGTGCCATATTACCGTCTAGATATTCCTTTACGTCAAACTCCGGGTATACGCCTTCAATAAGCTCAAGGTCATTTCTCAGCTTGTCGGCCAAAGCGCCGCCGATATGCTCATCGAGTTCCTCTGAATTTATATCCACCTGAACTTTCTCTGTAACAACCTGCTTCGAAGGCTTGAAAAGATTGAGATTGTGTTCGTATATGTTGTAAACACCCTTGAAACGTTGTCCCTGGTCTATAGGCCATGATAGCGGACGGACATTTATGCACAGTTCTGTTTCAAGTTCATCGAGAAGGTCGAACGGATCCTTACCTTCGCGGTCCATTTTGTTTACAAATATAATTACAGGAGTATTGCGCATACGGCACACCTCCATAAGTTTTCTTGTCTGTGTCTCCACACCCTTTGCACCGTCGACCACAATGATTACACTGTCGACAGCAGTAAGTGTACGATACGTATCCTCCGCAAAGTCCTGGTGTCCAGGCGTATCAAGAATATTTATCTTGTAGTCGCGGTAATCAAACTCCATAACCGAAGTCGTAACAGAAATACCACGCTGTTTTTCTATGTCCATCCAGTCAGAAGTAGCGGTTTTCTTTATTTTGTTCGACTTCACCGCACCTGCCACCTGTATCTGGCCTCCGAAAAGCAGGAATTTTTCAGTCAATGATGTCTTACCCGCATCCGGGTGTGCTATGATTGCAAATGTTCTTCTTCTCTCAATCTCGTTGTTCATCGGTCAATATGATATATGTATTATATTGTAATTCAGTGAATATGCACAAATCACAGAACAGCAATGCATTCCTTCAGGCTGTCCATCCAATAAGGAATCTCTATTGAATAAGTCTGCTTTATTTTTGTCTTGTCAAGCACGGAATAATAAGGGCGTTTTGCAGGAGCCGGATACTCATACGTATGCAGCGGTTTGAGATGTACGTCGTCTATTCCGGCCAAACGGTGAATATTCTTTGCAAAATCGTACCACGAAGTTACACCTTCATTGCTGTAATGATATATTCCAGGCACAATGCCCTTATCCAATATAGCCAAAATCGCACCGGCCAAGTCACGTGCATAAGTAGGAGTTCCAATCTGGTCAAAAACAACTCCGAGCTCCTTACGCTCACGGCCCAAACGAATCATAGTCTTCACAAAATTGTTGCCGAAAGAGGAGTAAAGCCATGCTGTGCGTATTATGACAGACGAAGCACATTTATCCTTAACGTTCTTCTCGCCAAGCAGTTTGGTGCGTCCATATACAGTGTTAGGACAAGTTGCATCATCTTCTCGATATGGAAGGCATCCGTTTCCGTCGAACACATAATCAGTCGACACATGTATCATCGAACCTCCACGTCCTGCCACTGCCTCGGCAAGATAACCCGGCGCTTCGGCATTTATCTTCATGCAAGCCTCTTCGTTGCTTTCAGCCTTATCTACGGCTGTGAATGCCGCACAATTGACAACGACATCTATCGAATTTTCCTCCACAAATCTTTTTACAGCCGCATCATCTGTAATATCCAGTGCATCAATATCGGCAAATATGAAATTGCGGGTACAGCCTTTGCCTGTAAGCAGACGCAATTCGCTGCCCAACTGTCCGTTGCACCCCGTTACCAAAACGTTATTCATCTTCAATTATCCTAGTCTAATAAAAACAAATAATCTTTTCTACTACAACAAAAAAGTGCCGACCGGATTCCGGCCACAGCACTTCACAACTGTTCAGAACTCGACCTCGCCGATCTTGTCCTTCTTGTAATATTCCGACAGCATGCCGAGCAGTTTGGCGATGCAGTCCATAGCCTGAGCTGTTTCCTTGCTTACAGGTCTGCCCTGAAGCTTAAGCATCATAAGTCCGTACATGGCGTCGAAGCAGTTTTCAATCTCCGACTCGTCCTTGTCGCATCCCTTTCCTCGGAGTTCCACGATGAAAGGCAGTGCACGATAGTACGCAGCAGAATAAAAAGGATGCTTCGGAGACTTAAGAAGCTGCAGATGCAATTCGTAGAGCGACGCCACGACATTCTTGTTTATCTGCAGATGGCCTTTCTCGGTCACCCCTTCGCTTCTCATCATGTCTATAAGATTGCTGTACCACTCCACAAGCTCTTTCTGCTTGTCGCCTTCAAGTCCGAACTTCGACAGATACGAATTAGTGAGTTTGTCTATATCAAGCCCGTTGGCACGGATGAGGTCTTCTACCTGCCACATGTACAGCAGATATTCCGCAATGTTTTCTTCTCTCAATTTATTTGCAGTAAACATAGCGCCACTATATAATATATATTAATGAGCAAAGGCCACAGAATGGCCTGTCAATGTAAGTACGATAACAACGACAGACACACAGATGACCAGTATGCCTATCACTCTGTTTATCATCCATATACCTCGGACATTAAATCTGTTGCGGACCTTGTCGACCAGCAGCGACAGCAGAAACCACCATGTCACGGCACCAACAACGACAAACAGATAACCTATCACCTGCGGCAACGGATTCTGAGGTACTATGAACGTCAGCTGACCGAACATTGCCACGAACAGGAATATAATCAATGGATTGGAGAACGTGACGAAAAATCCGGTAACAAAATTATGCACCAGCGTGCCTTTGTTGTGCGACACAGGGCGCATGGACTGTACAGGATTGGTCCTGAACGTATATAGGCCGAAAAGCAGAAGCAGGAAACTACCTGCAAGCTTTATCCAAAACAAAGTCCGCTGATTTTCAATGAAAGGAACTACGAACGACATGCCGTATCCCGTTATCAGTGCGTAGAATATGTCGCTCAGCGCCGCTCCAAGGCCCGTGGCAAAACCGTACCACCGTCCTTTATTCAGAGTGCGCTGAATGCACAGCACACCTACTGGTCCCATCGGAGCAGAGGCCACGATTCCTATGACAATGCCTTTGATGACCATTTCGAAAACGCCTATGGTCTGTTGCCATGGAATATATGGTAGATTTGGTAAATTGGCTAAAAACTGCATAATGTGTGCAAATTTGCGAAATTTTGGTGAAATTTCCGAATAAAGGCATCTAAAACTGACGCAACAGTCAACCAACACACCATGCACAACCAGATAATGCGAACGCACGGTTAGACACCCTTTCTCAACAATAATAAGCACTTCCGCCTGTAAAGAGCATTCATCGGAGACTGAAAGCCATGCCTCAAGACATGTCAAATTCCGACAGAGGACTTCCCCAGCAGGTCAGTCTGCCACCAGAGGCAAAACGACCGCTCATACAAATTGCATCTCCAACCACTACAGCCGCACATTGAGGCATGACCGTAATAAGCTCAACAAGAAGAGCATCTTCTCCATATCAGGCCGCTCAGGCGCCAGGGAAATATGCTCCGGCGACATCGGCAACATATTCTGCATTGATGTCAGTCTGCATCTTGCCGTCTTCCAATGTGTACATGACAAAATCGGCAAAAGGATATACATCCTCGTCATCCGATTCATCGGCGTTCTCGACAACCTCAACCCTTACAGTGTCATCGTCAACAACTACCACATGCACACCGTCGGTCTCCTCATGAGCACCGGCCGCGAAATCCTCAACAAGACCAAATATGCACTCCTCTAAATCCTTTTCTGTCCTTATGTCCATAATTTTACCTTGCATTTTTAGTAATTACATTTTTCTCAGACACACGCCACAACATGCATCCATAGGCAAATATAAGACAAAACCTGCAAAAAACAATGTATGCCCAATGTTATAAATATACAACAAAGCTAAACCGTTATCTCTCCGGCAATGGACTGATTCATGAGCGACCTCACCTCATCGGCCGAATATCCCTGGCCGAAGAGACACATAAGTTTCGTTATGGCAGCTTCAATTGTAGTGTCATATCCGCTCACGACTCCGGCATCCTGAAGATGCAATCCTGTCTCATAACGTCCCATGCGTACGCTTCCGGCCTGACACTGTGTGACATTGACAACCACCACGCCACGCTTCTCGGCCTTGCGCAGTGCATCGAGAAAACGTATTCTCTGCGGTGCGTTGCCCGATCCGAAGGTTCTCAGAATTATGCCTTTTATACCTTTTATATCAAGCACATCCTCTATAAGTTCCTGCCTTATACCTGGAAACAGAGTAAGTGCCAGCACACCTGTATAATATTCCCTGTGAGCCTTGAAAGGTTTCGAAGGATCGGGATGCTTTATCATCGGGAAATTGTAATTTATGTCTATGCCGACATGAGCCAATTCCGGATAATTGTACGAACAAAAGGCATTGAAATTCTCAGCATTCATTTTTGTCGTCCTGTTGCCTCGCAGAAGACGCTGTTCGAAAAATATGCACACTTCCGGCACCAGAGGTCTGCCATGGTCATCATGCGCCGCCGCTATCTCGATGGCGGTAATCAGATTCTCGCGGCCATCGGTACGGAGCATACCTATCGGAAGCTGGCTGCCTGTCAGCACTACAGGTTTGGCCACATTTTCAAGCATAAAACTGAGTGCAGAAGCTGTATAGGCCATAGTATCTGTTCCATGCAAAATCACAAAGCCGTCGAACAAATCATAATTGTATTCAATGACGCTGACAATCTTTGCCCAGTGCGACGGATCCATGTCTGACGAATCCAAGGCCGGTACGAACTGGTACGTACGGATGACATAATCGAAACGGTCTATCTCGGGTACATGTTTGCGAAGATGCTCGAAATTGAAACTTTCCAACGCACCTGTATCCGGATTCTGTATCATTCCAATTGTACCTCCTGTATAAATGATTAGAACTCTAGGACGTGGGGAGAATAAGAAGTTGTTCATCGTCATCATAAATTATTTTGCATACAAAGTTATATAATACGCTCTAAAATGTAAAATGGCGTTAAAAAAATATACTTAAAGCATGCAAAACTTTTTACAAGAGCACACATTCAGGCACTATTTTGCAAACTGCAGGCACTTGCGGCAGGCATTTCGGACACATTGCCGCAAGCACAAACAAATGTGGCCCGCTTCCACATAAAAGGAAACAGGCCACATGGTCAAACGTCAGAACTTTATCAACGTACGAAAAGCAGTTCTCTATATTTAGGCAATGTCCACATTCTGTCATCGACCATCAGCTCAAGCTTGTCGATATGATATCTTATCTGCTCGAGCATTGGAGCGATGATGTCGTGGTAAGCAATAGCCTTTTCTCTTTCAGAAACAATCTTGTTGGCTTTCTTTCGTGCCTCAACCATTGCATCGACATGCTCCTTGATATATGAAGTATGTTCGGCAATCTTGCGGATAATCGCAATATTCTCGGCAGAAAGCTTTTCAGCCTCTTCCTTAGAGAAGATGGCGGCCATCTTTGAAACGTTGTCGATAAGACGGCTCTGATAGTCAACTGCAACCGGAACGATGTGGTTCATGACAAGGTCGCCGAGCACTCGGGCCTCAATCTGAATCTTCTTTGTATACATGTCCCACTTGACTTCATTACGGGCCTCAAGCTCTTTCTTGGAAAGAACACCTGTGCTTTCGAACATTGCGATGCTAGAAGGAGAGAGATAGCTGTCGAAGATAAGAGGACAGCTTGTTTCGCAGTCAAGTCCTCTCTTTGCGGCCTCAGCCTTCCACTCCTCGCTGTATCCATTTCCGTCAAACCTGATTGGCTTGCAAAGTTTGATATACTCTCTCACAACTTCCACGATGGCAGAAACCTTAGGTTCGCCTTTGGCAATAAGAGCGTCAACCTTCTGTTTGAACTCTACGAGCTGTTCGGCCATTGCGGCGTTGAGTGCTGTCATGGCACTTGCACAGTTGGCTTCAGAACCTACGGCACGGAACTCGAAGCGGTTGCCGGTGAAAGCAAATGGCGATGTACGGTTTCTATCAGTGTTGTCGATAAGGAGCTCAGGAATCTGAGGTATGTCGAGCTTCATTCCGTGCTTGCCGGCAAGAGAAACGAGGTCATCGATGGAAGAATTTTCCATATGATCGAGAATCTTGCTCAACTGACTTCCGAGGAATGAAGAGATGATTGCTGGAGGTGCCTCGTTGGCGCCAAGTCTGTGCGCATTGGTTGCACTCATGATTGAAGCCTTCAGCAGGCCGTTGTGTCTGTACACAGCCATCAGCGTGTTCACGATGAAAGTGATGAAGCGCAGGTTCTCTTCAGAAGTCTTGCCTGGAGCCATAAGCAGAACACCGGTGTCGGTACCGAGCGACCAGTTGTTGTGCTTTCCTGAACCATTGATTCCCTTAAAAGGTTTCTCGTGAAGCAGAACCCTGAATCCATGAGCTCTTGCAACCTTTCTCATAAGCGACATGACAAGCATGTTGTGGTCAACGGCAAGATTGCATTCCTCGAAAATCGGAGCAAGCTCAAACTGGTTAGGTGCAACCTCGTTGTGTCTTGTCTTTACAGGAATTCCCAACTTCAAGGCCTGTATTTCAAGATCTTTCATGAAAGCGGCAACTCTTGAAGGTATGGCACCGAAATAGTGGTCCTCAAGCTGCTGGTTTTTAGAAGCTTCGTGGCCCATGAGCGTACGACCAGTGAGAAGCAGGTCCGGACGTGCGGCATACAGGCCTTCATCAACAAGGAAATACTCCTGTTCCCATCCGAGATAAGCAACGACCTTCTTTACCGACGGGTCGAAATAGTGGCAGACATCAGTAGCGGCCTTGTTGACAGCTCTTAGCGCCTTGAGAAGAGGAGCCTTGTAGTCAAGCGACTCTCCGGTGTAGGCAATGAAGATTGTAGGAATACAGAGAGTATCGTCAACTACAAATACAGGTGACGAAGGATCCCAAGCACTATATCCACGTGCTTCGAAAGTATTCCTTATACCGCCGTTAGGGAAAGACGACGCATCCGGTTCCTGCTGAACCAAAAGTTTTCCTGAAAACTCTTCAATCATTCCTCCCTTGCCGTCATGTTCGACAAAAGCATCATGCTTTTCTGCAGTACCTTCTGTAAGAGGCTGGAACCAGTGTGTGTAATGCGTAGCACCTAGTTCGCAGGCCCACTTCTTCATGGCAGCGGCCACAGCATCTGCAACATTGCGGTCGAGAGCTGTTCCGTTGTCAATAACATCCACCAGCTTGGCATAAACATCAGCCGGAAGGTACCTGAACATTTTTTCCCTATTGAAGACGTACTTTGCAAAATATTCGCTAGGACGCTCGGCAGGGGTTTCAACATTTGCGGGTTTAGTTTGAAAAGCTTTTTCAACAACCCTAAATCTCAAATCAGACATACAATAATAATATTACTTATAAATACGTAATTAAATCTTCAACTCAGGCCGGATTTCCACAAAGAGGCTCCGCCAGGCCTCTATATATAAATTCTATGCGAAACAGAATATCAATAAGCATCGTTGTGCACACCCTTGACAGCCCGACCGCTTGGTTCGTTTACACCTTTAAAGGATTCATCCCATGCAAGTGCTTCGGCTGTCGAACATGCAACACTTGGTACACTCGGCACACTGCGTGCAGCACTCTCGCTCGGGAACAGACTCTCGAATATGCTTCTATAATAATATTCCTCTTTGCACCTCGGAGTGTTGATAGGGAAACGTTCGGAGGCAGAAGCCATCTCCTCATCGCTCACCATCTTTGAAGTCAAATCCTTCAGAGAATCAATCCAACTATAACCTACACCATCGCTGAACTGTTCCTTCTGACGCCAAACGATACTCTCAGGCAAGAGGTCTTCAAAGGCCTTTCTAACAATTTTCTTCTCTATTGTATTGCCGGGGCACATTTTTTCTTCAGGGTCGATAGACATGGCCAAATCCAGGAATTCCTTGTCAAGAAACGGCACACGACCTTCAACGCCCCATGCGGCAAGCGACTTGTTGGCACGCAGGCAATCATAGAGATGCAGCTTTGAAAGCTTTCTGACCGTTTCCTCGTGGAATGCTCGTGCCGTAGGCGCCTTGTGGAAATACAGATATCCGCCGAACACCTCATCTGCACCCTCACCGCTGAGCACCATCTTTATTCCCATGCTTCGTATGACACGCGCAAGAAGGTACATAGGAGTAGAAGCTCTTACAGTTGTAACATCATATGTTTCAATGTAATATATCACATCCTTAAGTGCATCTATACCTTCCTGGACTGTATAGTGGATTTCATGATGAACTGTTCCAATATAATCAGCAACCTCCCTTGCCTTGGCCAAATCAGGCGATCCCTCAAGACCTATGGCAAAAGAGTGCAGACGCGGCCACCACGCTTCGCTGACGCCATCGGTTTCAATACGTCTAGGAGCGAATTTCTTTGCAATGGCCGATATGACAGAACTGTCCAGACCTCCAGACAAGAGCACTCCATATGGAACATCGCTCATAAGCTGACGCTTGACAGCTTCTTCAAGACCTTCACGGAGTTCAGACGACGGAACTGGATTCTTTACGACTTCATCATAATCGAACCATTTGCGCTTGTACCAGCGTACCATCTTTCCCTCGCGGCTGCTGTACATGTGGCCAGGAAGGAAAGGCTCATAGCTTGAACATATGCCCTCAAGAGCCTTAAGCTCACTTGCACAATATATACGGCCCTCCTCGTCATGTCCAATATACAAAGGAATCACGCCTATCGGGTCACGTGCAATAAGAAACTCATCGCGCGCCTCATCATAAAGCGCAAAGGCAAATATGCCGTTCAATTCATCCAGAAAGTCCAAACCGCGCTCCTGATAGAGTGCAAGTATGACTTCGCAGTCGCTGCCTGTGCTGAAATGATATTTACCTTCAAATCTCTGGCGTATGGCGCGATGATTGTATATTTCGCCATTTACAGCCAACACCACTTTCTTGTCTGGTGAATACAGCGGCTGGCCACCGCTTTCAGGATCGACAATCGACAATCTCTCATGTACCATTATTGCCGAACCGCCTGTATATATTCCGCTCCAGTCAGGACCTCTATGCCTTATCTTGCGCGCCATGCACAAAGCCTTGTCCCTCAACTGTTCAGTCTGTTCCTTCACATTGAAGATAGCTGCAATTCCACACATAAGCCATTTCTATTTAAATGGTGACTAAACTTTCATTATTCCTTACTCATCACAAACTTGTCTATATCGTCAGCGACCTTACGGCCTCCAGCTATGCACTTGACGACAAGGCTTGCACCAGTTGCGGCATCGCCTGCAACAAATACATTGTCAGCAGATACCTTTATATCCGGCTTCAGGAAGCCCATTGCCAAAAACACCATATCGGCCTTTAAAACTTCCTTCTTGCCCGTAGGTACCATCTTTGGCCTTCCGCCCTTATCATCGCTGACCCAATCGACCTCTTCGACCTCAAGTCCTGTGAGACGGCCGTCTTTACCTATAAACTTTGAAGTTGCAAGACTCCATCTGCGTTCACATCCTTCCTCATGGCTGCTTGTAGTCTTCAGTACAACCGGCCAATTAGGCCAAGGTGTTGCAGGATTGTTGCCTACAGGAGGCTTAGGCATAATCTCAATCTGAGTGACACTCAGCGCTCCCTGGCGGTTGCAGGTTCCGATGCAGTCGCTTCCGGTATCGCCTCCACCTATCACAACTACATGCTTGCCTTTAGCATTAACACGCTCCTCATCACTGAAAGTCTGCCCTGCAAGTACCCTGTTCTGCTGAGCAAGAAGATCCAAGGCAAAATACACACCTTTAAGTTCACGGCCCTCAACCTTAAGATCCCTGGCCTGAGGTGCACCGGTACAGATGCAATAGGCATCAAATCCGGCAGGAAGATTATTGAAATCTATCGGTGCATTGGTCTTGAACACAATGCCTTCTTGTTCCATAATGCGCACTCTTCGGTCAATGATAGTCTTATGCAATTTGAAATTAGGAATTCCGAAACGAAGCAGACCACCGACAGACTCCAGTTTTTCAAAAACAGTGACATCGTAACCCTTCTTGTTCAGGTTATTCGCCGCGGCCAGTCCGGCAGGACCAGAACCTATCACAGCCACCTTTTTTCCGTTGCGCGGATAAGTATGCGGAACAACGAAACCTTCCCTGAATGCGGCTTCGGCTATTGAACCTTCGTCTTCGCGTATAGTGACAGGTGCATCAAGCACAAGCTTTAGTACGCATCCTTTTTCACAGAGAGCCGGACAGATACGACCGGTAAATTCAGGAAAATCATTAGTTTCGCTTAATATCTTATATGCGGTTTCCCATTCTCCCTTATATAGAGCATCTTGAAACTCCGGCGGACGGTTGCCGAGAGGACAAGCCCAGTTACAAAACGGCACACCGCAATCCATACATCTTGAGGCCTGGCGCTTTCTGTCACTGGTATTCAAAGTCTGCTCCACTTCACTGAAATCTGCAATTCTATCATGAACAGGTCTGTAGCCGGCCTCTTGTCTAGGAACTGTCATGAATGCCTTAGGATCTCCCATATATCTATGTGTATTATTTTCTGTTATACAAATCGGATAATTAAATATCAATAATCACGCTGAACCTCTGCAATTCTCTGCTGCAGCTTACGCATCTGCTCTTCGGCCAGAACTCTCTTGTACTCTATAGGAGTAATCTGGATGAAGTCATCGACATATTTGTTCCAGTCGTCGAGAAGCTTTCTTGCCAGCTGAGAACCAGTGTTTAGATAATGCAGACGAATCAACTCATGAAGTTCTTTGCGTGACGCAGAATTCTCGAGCAAAGAAAGCTCCACCATCTCCATATTGCATCGTCCGTCAAAATCGTGGTTGCGGTCCCAGACATAAGCCAAACCGCCGCTCATTCCTGCGGCGAAGTTACGTCCGGTGCTTCCGAGAACAACGACACGTCCACCGGTCATATACTCGCAGCAGTGATCGCCAACACCTTCTACAACAGCAATAGCACCAGAGTTTCTGACAGCAAATCTCTCACCTACACGGCCGTTGATATAAACCTCACCGCTAGTTGCTCCGTACAACAATGTATTTCCTGCAATACTGTTGTTTTCAGCTTCAAAATTGCTTCTTACCGGAGGCAGTACAGAAATACGTCCTCCGCTGAGTCCCTTACCGAGATAGTCGTTGGCCTCGCCTTCAAGGCGGAAACTTATACCGTGTGCAAGGAACGCTCCGAAACTCTGACCAGCCGAGCCCTTGAACTTGACGTTGATGGTCTGATCCGGCAGTCCTTGTGCCCCATATCTTGAAGCCACTTCTCCGGAAAGCATTGCACCAACGGACCTGTCGGTATTTCCGATTGCATATTCCAATGAAATTTCACGTTTGTTCTCCAATGCATCTTTAGCATCAGATATGATGGCAATATCTTTCACTCCACCAATATCGTGTATCTGATTTGTGACATTGCATATAGCGGCATCGCTGTCTACCTTGTGAAGTATTCTGCCGAAGTCAAGCAGGCGAGTCTTCGCATTCATCTTTGAAGTTTCAACCTCTATAAGGTCTGTACGTCCAACGATGTCTTCAAGCTTCTCGAATCCCATCTCCGCAAGATATTCCCTCACTTCCTGTGCAAGGAATGTGAAATAGTTGACAAGATATTCATATCTGCCCCTGAAATGCTCACGCAGTGCAGGGTTCTGGGTAGCAACGCCTACAGGGCACATATTCGTATGGCACTTTCTCATCATAACACATCCGAGCACAATGAGCGATGCTGTACCGAAAGCAAACTCCTCGGCACCCAGCAATGCCATGCTTATGATGTCACGTCCAGTCTTGAGCTGTCCATCTGTCTGAAGGACAACCTGACCGCGCAAGCCGTTGAGCACCAGTGTCTGCTGTGTCTCGCTCAGACCTATCTCCGGCGATATACCTGCATAGCGCATAGATGATGCAGGTGATGCACCGGTTCCGCCTTCTGCACCAGAGATTACGATTATGTCGGCTTTAGCTTTTGCAACTCCGGCGGCAATAGTACCTATACCACTCTCGGCAACAAGTTTCACACTTATCTTAGCCTTCGGATTGACATTCTTCAAGTCGAAAATCAGCTGTGACAGGTCTTCGATAGAATAAATGTCGTGATGAGGTGGAGGTGAAATAAGCGAGATTCCAGGAATTGAATTACGAGTCTTTGCAATAACCTCATCAACCTTGAATCCAGGAAGCTGTCCGCCTTCGCCCGGTTTAGCGCCCTGTGCAACCTTTATCTGTATTTCTTCTGCGTTGACCAGATATTCGGCTGTAACACCGAAACGTCCTGACGCAACTTGTTTTGTCTTGCTCGAAAGAGATATGCCGTTGTATTCGGCTGTAAACCTTGCAGAGTCCTCACCGCCTTCACCAGTATTGCTTCTTGTTCCTAATTTGTTCATGGCAAGAGCTATGGCCTCATGCGCCTCCTTGCTTATGGCTCCGAACGACATGGCACCGGTAACGAAATGCTTTACGATGTTTTCCACCGGCTCCACCCTGTCGAGCGGTATAGGATTTTTCTTGAATCCGAAGAAATCGCGGAGGAATATCGGATGCTCTTTCTCATCGGCCGTATGAGTAAACTCCTTGAACTTCTTATAACTGCCAAGGCGTGTAGCAATCTGCAGTTCACTGATGGCCTCAGGATTCCAAGCATGTTCTATTCCGTTCTTGCGCCATGAATATTGTCCTACGTAAGGAAGCAAGCTGTCAGGTTCAACACCGGCAAAACCTTGATCGTGCAATTTTGTATAATCTTCGGCAATCTCGTCCAGACGGATTCCGCCTACTGTCGATGTTGCCGTTCCGAAATAAGTTCTCAGAAGTTCATCGCTCAATCCGACAGACTCAAAAATCTTTGAACCGCGATAAGATCGGATGGTACTGATACCCATCTTGCTCATAATCTTATAAAGTCCCTTGCGGATGGCGTTGATATAATTTTTCTCGGCTGTCTCGTAGTTCATCTGAACTTCACCGTTCTTGACAAGGTCGTCCAGTATAGCAAAAGCCATGTAAGGGTTGATGGCACTGGCACCGTATCCGAGAAGAAGAGCTGCGTGCATGACCTCGCGAATCTCGCCGCTCTCGACTATCAATGCTGTCTGCACACGTTTCTGAACCTTGATGAGATGATGGTGTACAGCACTCACAGCAAGAAGTGACGGAATAGCGGCATGTTTGTCATCGATGCCCTTATCCGAAAGGATTATGTAGTTGACACCGTCCTTGACCGACTGTTCGGCCTTTGCACAAAGTCCGGCCAAAGCCTCCTGAAGGGCGGCTCTTCCTCGTGTGACATCGAAGAGCATGTCGAGCTTGACTGTATTGAACCCCTTATATCGGATGTTCTCAAGCATGTCGATTTTTGTATTGTTCAGCACAGGATGGGTCAATCTGACCATCTTGCAGTGAGTCTCGTCAGGAGTAAGGATATGTGTTCCGACGGCGCCTATATATTCAGTCTGCGACATTACGAGCTCCTCACGTATAGGGTCGATCGCAGGGTTTGTCACCTGTGCAAACTGCTGTCTGAAATAGTTGAACAAAAGCTGCGGTTCGTCTGAAAGCACAGCCAGAGGAGTATCGTTGCCCATTGAAGCGACAGGCTCAGCGCCATTAACGCACATAGGTTTGATGATTCGCTCAACATCCTCGCGCGTATATCCGTAGGCTAGCAGCTTGCGCGAATAGTCGGGTACAGAGTTGCTTACCTTACGTCCGCTCTTCAACGCATCAAGATCAATGCGGTTATCAGCCAGCCAACGTCTGTATGGCTTCTCGGCCGCAAGACATTTCTTTATTTCGTCGTCATAATATATACGTCCTTCCTGAGTATCGACCATCAGTATCTTGCCCGGCTGGAGACATCCCTTTTCCTTGATGTCGCCAGGTTCGAAACTTATGGTTCCGGCCTCGCTGGCAACGACCATCATGTCATCCTTGGTGATAAGATAGCGTGCAGGGCGCAGTCCGTTTCTGTCAAGCATTCCACCTGCATAACGGCCGTCGCTGAACAGCAGTGCGGCAGGACCATCCCACGGCTCCATAAGTATAGAGTGGTACTCATAAAAGGCCTTCAGGTCTTCGTTTATAAAGTTCTTGTCATTGAATGACTCAGGCACAAGCATGGCCATCGCGTGAGGGAGCGAAAGTCCCGACATCACGAAGAATTCCAATGCGTTGTCGAGCGAAGCACTGTCGCTCATGTCAGGCTGCAGGATTGGGCGGATTTCGCCAACCTCGCCCAAAAGGTCTGTCGACAACACACTCTCACGGGCTTCCATCCATGCACGGTTTCCACGTATAGTGTTTATTTCTCCGTTGTGCGCCAACAGTCTGAACGGCTGAGCCAATCCCCATGCAGGGAAAGTGTTGGTACTGAACCTAGAATGTACTACGGCCAGTCCGCTGGTGAAATAAGGATGCGTCAAATCCAAGAAATAACGCCTGAGCTGAGTAGAAGACAGCATGCCCTTGTAGACAATGTTCTTGCTGGAAAGAGATACAATGTAGAAATCCTTATCATTTATGCACCTTTCAATCTTCTTACGCGCTACATACAGCTTTCGCTCCAATTCGTCAGGCTCCAAATCGCCCGTAACGAAAACCTGCTTGATGTCAGGCTCTGTACTCAACGCCATCTCGCCCAATACGGAAGAGTCGACAGGAACCTGTCTCAGATGCATCATCTTAAGTCCCTGGCGTTCTATCTCGTCAAGCATGACGCCCAAGATTTCAGACTGGCGCTTCTCGTCTTTAGGCAAAAACACCAATCCGGTTCCATAGCGTCCCTTTTCCGGTACAGGAATGCCTTGAAGCAGAATAAATTCGTGCGGAATCTGAAGCATAATGCCGGCACCGTCGCCACTCTTGTTGTCGGCACCTTCAGCACCTCTATGCTTCATGTTTTCGAGAACCTTCAGAGCTGAATCAACAAGTTCATGCGACTTGCGTCCGTGAACATCTACTATCATTCCTACGCCACATGCATCGTGTTCGTTCTCTCTGCTGTACAAGCCTCCCGACTCGCAAGCAAGCCTCTGCGTTTCTTTCTGTTCCAACATCTTATATTGATTTTTATTACTTATTGACACCTTTTTATCGCTTTCAATTTCTATTTGAGCGCAAAAGTAATAAATTAATTTCAATATGACATAAATATATCATATAAAAATTGTCATAAATCTTCATTAAATTGAATAAACAGAAACAAACAACTGCAAAAATGATATTTATCAAGCAAAAGCACAGCAAAAGTATCAAAAACAAAGCAAAATGTCAACACACAACAAATCAAGCAGATACGAGGCTCAAACCGTATCAACAAACGTCAAAAAGACACAGAAAGCAGAGGAAAACATCAAGAACAGGACATCGGCACCTGCCGGCACACAAAAAGTGCGGACTGAAGGAAAAACCTCCAGACCGCACTCTCTTCTAAAGCGTTATGACAGTTATTTATTTTACTTCTTCTTTTCCGGATTTATAATACTATCAACTGCATCTTTCACTTCCGCCTTGCCGAACTGAGCAAAATTATCACGCATAGAAGTGTCTGACTGCAGATTCTTAAGCCTGTAATAATCCATAAAACCAATATTGCCGGAACGAAGAGCCTCAGCCAACGCCTTTGGAACTTCAGCCTCGGCCTGGATGACATCGGCCCTTGCCTCCTGAGCCTTGGCTTTCATCTCCTGTTCGAGAGCAACCGCCATAGCACGACGCTCCTCAGCCTTGGCCTGAGCTATGTTCTTGTCGGCATTAGCCTGATCCATCTGCAATGTGGCACCGATATTCTTGCCTACATCGATATCGGCTATATCTATCGAAAGAATTTCAAATGCCGTACCGGCATCCAAGCCCTTTCGGAGCACAAGCTTTGATATTGAATCTGGATTCTCCAGCACATTCTCATGCGATTCGGCCGAACCGATGCTCGACACTATACCTTCGCCCACGCGGGCAAGAATGGTATCTTCGCCTGCACCTCCGACAAGCTGGTGAATGTTGGCCCTGACCGTCACCCTGGCTTTTGCAATAAGCTGAATGCCGTTTTTGGCAACGGCGGCGACTGGAGGCGTATCGATGACTTTGGGATTGACACTTGTCTGCACGGCTTCAAAGACATCGCGGCCTGCAAGATCTATTGCCGTAGCCTTTTCAAAACTGAGATCTATGCCAGCTTTAGATGCCGACACAAGGGCGTGGACAACTCTCTGCACATGTCCGCCTGTCATATAATGCGCTTCGAGATTGTCGCGGGTCACATTTGTCAGTCCGGCCTTATGGGCCTCAATCAAACTCGGAACTATGATACCTGGCGGAACATTCCTTATACGCATAAGGAACAACTGTATAAGAGATATCTTCACACCGGAAACCTTTGCCGACAACCAAAGGAAAAACGGTACAAAGTGAAAGAACACCGAAAGCAGAATCACGGCTCCTAGCACTATCGCCGGCACAAGAACATAATAATTTGCAACCATAAAATATATTTTTTTGTTTTTAACATCAAGCCTTCACCTGCGCTTCACCCAAACCGAAGCACCGTTTACACGGCAGACCACCAAGGCTGTGCCTTCGTCTATCATACCGTCTGACGATTTCACCTCAACCTCCTTGCCGCCGATATCGGCATTACCGACAAGAGCTAGCCTGGTCAAGGCGACACCCTCATCGCCGACACGCACAGACAGCTGTTCGGGCGAGGCCGATGTGGAATCAATGGTTTTCTTCAAGGAATACCGGTCAATGACCTTTGAACGGGCGACCCACCAGAAACCAAGAAAGAACAGCACCAAAGATAGCCCCAGAATACTGAATCCGCACGCAACGCCATAAAAGCTGAACACGGCTATGTTCAAGGCCACAAGGCTCAAAATGCCGACAATTCCGGCAAATCCTGTACCAGGGATGACAAAGATTTCAATCCAGAACATCACGAGGCACAGCACTATCAAGCAGATAATCATTGCCACAACCATAACAAAAAGTCATTTATTGTTCTATATTGTTTTTCATAACCGACGCGCATAAAAAGCACATCAAGCACAAAGGTATAAAAATAGCGGAACTTTCATAAATTTTAAAGCAAAACTTATCTTTTCATAAGCTCAATATATATATTACGAGCCCTCGCAATGAACATTTCAAGCCCACGCAACTGCATCCACGAGGGCTCACAAATTGAAGGACACACAAAAAAAAGCGACCTGCCGGAAACTGTATCCCCGACAGGCCGCTGAAAGATTTTCTGAAGCGAAAGACGCTAAGCAGACACATGCGGTCATCTGCAGAACATCATGCACTCATGTATCATACATCATACAATACCTTGGGCCATCATCGCCTTGGCAACTTTCATGAAGCCTGCAATGTTTGCACCCTTGACATAATTGACATATCCATCCGGCTGCGTTCCGTACTTCACGCACTGGCCATGAATGTTATGCATGATTGTGTGAAGCCGGCGGTCAACCTCAGCCGCATCCCATGACATGTGCATGGCATTCTGCGACATTTCAAGCCCGGACGTTGCCACACCTCCAGCATTTACGGCCTTGCCAGGCGCGTAAAGCATTTTGCGGTCGACAAAAGCATCAATGGCCTCAGGCGTACATCCCATGTTCGATATCTCGGCGACACAGGTCACGCCGTTGTTGATGAGCATCATTGCATCTTTGCCGTCAAGCTCATTCTGAGTAGCACACGTCAGCGCAATATCGCACTTGACCTCCCAAGGACGCTTGCCTGGAACAAACTTGCTTCCAGGGAACTTTTCAGCATACGGACTGCAGATGTCATTGCCGGAAGCACGCAGCTCGAGCATATAATCGATTTTTTCGCCGCTAACGCCGTCTGGGTCATAGATATACCCGTCAGGACCAGAGATTGTCAGAACCTTGGCTCCCATCTCAACGGCCTTTGTGGCGGCACCCCACGCAACATTGCCGAATCCGGATATGGCAACAGTCTTTCCGGCTATAGATATGCTGTTGTCCTCAAGCATTTCCTTGACGAAATACAATCCGCCGAATCCGGTTGCCTCAGGACGGACTAGACTTCCGCCATATTCAAGGCCCTTGCCGGTAAGCACGCCGCTCCAGTCGCGCGTCAGCTTCTTGTACTGTCCGAAAAGATATCCTATCTCACGTGCACCGACACCGATATCGCCTGCTGGAATATCTATTTCAGGACCTATATAGCGATACAGCTCGTTCATGAAAGCCTGGCAGAAACGCATGATTTCCGCATCGCTCTTGCCGCGAGGAGAAAAATCGGAACCGCCCTTTCCGCCGCCCATAGGCAACGTTGTAAGCGCATTCTTGAAGGTCTGCTCGAAACCAAGGAACTTAAGTATTGAAAGATTCACGGAAGCATGGAAACGCAAGCCTCCCTTGTACGGGCCTATGGCACTGTTGAACTGCACTCTGTATCCTATATTGACCTGAACTTCACCCTTGTCGTCAACCCATGGTACACGGAATATAATGACCCGTTCCGGTTCGACAAGGCGTTCTATAATTTTCGCCTTTTCGAATTCAGGATGCTGTTCGTACACTTCACGTATGGACAAAAGCACTTCCTTAACCGCCTGAAGATATTCGGGCTCATCGGGATGCTTGGCCTCAAGCATCGCCATAATTCTATCGACATCCATAATACTATATATAAAAGGTTATACATTTTTAATCCGTATCGAAAATCATACAGATAATACAAATATAAGAAATCGCTATATTCAAGCAAGCTTTCGGTATTTTTTAAGCACGTATGCAAACAAAAAGCAACATCGCCGGTGTCCGTTTGCGAGCACAAGGAAAATGGACCTTACAAAATAACACAAACAATAGGCTTGGCTGGCGAAATATGGAGTTTCCACGTAAGCACACGCCACCTCATTACATGAAGAATGTTATTCGTCATATAAAGCATTCTGAAGGTTCAAACAACTTGCATAAAAGTTTTTTTTTAGTTTTCTTTGTTACAGATACATAAACACTCACCGCAATGACAAAGAAAATGAGAAAAGAACAGTTGATACTCCGAGACACATCGTTTGTCGACCTCATGACGAGGCGGATATTCAACGTTCTGCTTATCGCAAATCCATACGACGCCTTCATGCTTGAAGACGACGGAAGAATCGACGAAAAGATTTTCAACGAGTACGCAAAGCTGGGACTGCGCTACCCGCCGAGATTCACACAGGCGGCATCGCACGAAGAGGCGGAGATTGAACTCAACAAAGCAAAGTTCGATCTGGTGATATGTATGCCTGGAACTGACAACAATGATGTTTTCGACATAGCACGCGGCATTAAAAACGATTATCCGGACATACCGATTGTCGTACTCACTCCGTTCTCACATGGTATAAGACAGAGAATGGAAAACGAAGACCTTTCCATCTTTGAATATGTATTCTGCTGGTTAGGCAATACGGACCTTCTGCTGTCCATCATAAAGCTCATAGAGGACAAGATGAACCTCGAGCACGACATCGAGGTTGCAGGAGTACAAATGATTCTGCTTGTGGAGGATTCAATAAGATTCTACTCCTCCATACTGCCGAACCTTTACAAATTCGTACTCAAACAGAGCCTTGCATTTGCCACAGAAGCCCTCAACTCACAGCTGGAAATGCTCCGCATGAGAGGAAGACCAAAAATCGTACTTGCCAGAAACTACGAAGAAGCATGGGGACTATACAGCAAATTCAAGGACAACACACTAGGTGTAATCAGCGACTGCCGTTTCTCCAAAGGAGGAGAAAAAGACCCGCTTGCCGGTTTCGAACTGCTCAGCGCAATAAGAGGTGAAGATGAATTCGTGCCTCTTATAATGCAATCGTCCGAAACAGAGAACAAACGACTGGCAGATATGTGCGGCGCCGACTTCATCGACAAGAATTCAAAAAAGCTGGACGTAGACCTGAGCAATTCAGTATCTGAACATTTCGGCTTCGGCGACTTTATTTTCAGAGACCCGATAACGATGAAGGAAGTGGCCAGAGCAAAGAATCTACGCGACCTGCAGAATTGCATATTCAAGGTTCCAAAAGAATCGCTGCTGTACCATATAACACGAAACAACGTATCAAGATGGCTCTGCTCCAGGGCTCTATTCCCTATATCGGAATTTCTGAAACACATCACATGGAAATCGCTTCAGGACGTCGACGCACACAGACAGATAATATTCGACGCCATCGTAAGCTACAGAAAAATGCGCAACCAAGGCGTCGTGGCTGTTTTCCAAAGAGACAGATTCGACCAATACAGCAACTTTGCCAGAATCGGTGAGGGCTCGCTTGGAGGAAAAGGAAGAGGACTCGCGTTTATCGACAACATGATCAAGAAGCACACTGACATGAATATGTACGAAGACGTAGACGTAAGAATACCTAAAACGGTAGTGCTATGTACCGATATCTTCGACGAGTTCATGGAAGCCAACCAGCTGTATCAGACAGCACTGAGCGACATCGACGACGATGTAATACTGAAACATTTCCTGCACGGACGACTGCCGGAACATCTGGCGGATGACCTGATGACATTCCTCGACGTCGTGAAAAAGCCGATAGCCATCCGTTCTTCCAGTCTGCTGGAGGACTCGCATTACCAACCGTTTGCCGGCATATACTCAACATATATGATTCCTTATGTGGAAGACAAATACCAGCGTCTGCGCATGTTGTCGGATGCTATAAAAGGCGTGTACGCATCAGTATTCTACAAGGACAGCAAAGCTTACATGGCCGCCACAAGCAATGTAATCGACCAGGAAAAGATGGCTGTTATAATGCAGGAAGTCGTTGGAACACAGTACGGAACGAGATTCTATCCCAACATTTCGGGCGTGGCACGGTCTGTCAATTACTATCCAATAGGGGATGAAAAAGCCGAAGAAGGTACGGTAAGCCTGGCACTAGGCTTGGGAAAATATATCGTCGACGGCGGCCTTACACTGCGTGTATGCCCGTACCACCCGGACAAAGTACTGCAGACCAGCGAGATGGAGATGGCTCTAAGAGAGACACAGACTCGGTTCTACGCCCTCGACATGTCGAAGAGTCTGGATGAAATACACGTTGACGACGGCTTCAACCTGCTCAAGCTATCAGTGAAAGACGCGGTAGAGGACGGAGCTATGAATTTCATTGCTTCGACATACGACCCGTATGACATGACTATACGTGACGGACTTTATGAAGGAGGACGAAAGCTGGTTACATTCTGCGGAGTTCTGCAGCACGACGTATTTCCGCTTCCGGAACTGCTGCAGATGGCCATGAAATACGGACAAAGCGAAATGAGAAGAGCAGTGGAAATAGAATTCGCTGTCAAGCTCAACCCGGACCGTACCGGCACATTCTATCTTCTGCAGATAAGACCAATGGTCGACTGCAAGATGGAAATGGACGAAGACATACGGCTAATTCCAGACGAGGACGCGCTGATACGTTCACACAAATCAATAGGACACGGCACTGTCACAGGTGTAAAGGACATCATATACGTGAAGACAGAAAACTTCTCGGCATCAAACAACCAGCAGACTGCCTACGACATTGAAAAAATGAACAAGAAATTCGTCGAAAACGGCAATGGATATGTGCTAGTAGGCCCTGGCAGATGGGGAAGCAGTGACCCTTGGCTAGGAATACCTGTCAAATGGCCTTACATCTCTGCCGCAAAGGTTATAGTTGAAGCCGGCCTGACAAACTACAGAATAGACCCAAGCCAGGGAACACATTTTTTCCAAAACCTGACCAGCCTAGGTGTCGGCTACTTCACTGTAAACGATTTTATCGGCGATGGAGTATACCGACAGGAATTCCTCAACGAACTGCCGGCTGTGGAAGAGACCAGCTATGTCAGACACATTCATCTGGACGAACCGCTTGTAATAAAGATGGATGGCATGAAAAAAGAGGGCATCATCATGATGCCGGAAAATCTGAAAAACAAAAAAACTGAAGCATGAAAGAATATATAGTTATAGGAAGAACAAACGGCACAACCAGGAATGGTTCACCGTACGCCGCCTTGAAGGTTGCAAACAACGAAGAAACACTGAACATTTCAGTATGGGACATGGCTCCAACAACTCCGCCAGTTGTCGGACAGACAGTCATAATACGAAGCATGAAAGACAACATGGGTAAAAAGTCGTGCGGAATATTGGATATTACTCCTGGAACATTTCCGGAGGAAAACCATCCGCTCTACAACATCATACCAAGACCTATCAAAAAAGACGTATGGGACAACTGTATAAGAACACTGACGGATTTCTGCACAGATGAGAAACTCAAGGAAATCATCAACATCTATGCCGACAAGCTGTTCAAGCCCTACTCTATTGCTCCAGCAGCAACCACCGTGCACCACGCTTTCCCAGGAGGTCTGCTCAATCACACGTATCAGATGCTCAACATGCTTGCCGCAATATATCCGGCATTGCCTTATCCCATAAAAATCGAAAGGTGCATACTGGCCATAATATTCCACGACTACGGAAAAGTATTCGAATACAAGGACGGCGAACCGACGGAAGATATGTATCTGCTCGGACATATATACATGTCGGCACACAACCTTCACAAGATTCTTGACGATTACGCAATCGACAGAGAAGAAATAAAACGCATAATACACTGCATTCTGGCACACCACGGGCAACTGGAATACGGCTCGCCGGTAATGCCTTGTACACAGGAAGCGGCCATAGTGAGCTATCTTGACAACATATCAGCAAAGACAGACACTATGGAGGGGACAGGCAATATGGAATATGTACACGCCTTGTCGACGCACGTAATAAAATAGTGCGCCGGCATGCGGCGCATGTTCTGCACCAGAAGCCGTACAGCGAAAAACAGCACATAAAAGACATAACCTAAAATCAAAACACAAATGAAAAACTACAGTTTCCAAGTGGCATTCAAAAAATACGTAAATTCAGGCGTTATGCTCGCGATAGCCACTATATGTGCCTTGATAATGGCTAACTCAAGCATGCAAGAAACATACAACAGTTTTTGGAACCAGACCGTATCGCTTTCAATCGGCGACTTCAACCTTTTCAGCCATAACGGAGTGGAGATGAGCGTGCTCAGCTTCATCAACGATTTCTTGATGGCATTCTTTTTTCTCTCCGTCGGTTTGGAAATAAAAAGAGAACTGCTCGTGGGGGAACTTTCTTCACGACAGAAAGCGGTATTGCCGTTTATCGCCGCATGCGGAGGTATGCTCATTCCGGTAGTAATATTCAGCATCGTATGCTGGGGCAACAGCGAGATGATGCGCGGAGCTGCTATACCTATGGCCACCGATATTGCATTCTCGCTCGGTGTTCTGTCAATTTTCAGCACACGAGTTACGCCATCACTTAAAATATTTCTTGCAGCACTGGCTGTAGCCGACGACCTCGGAGGTATCATTGTCATAGCATCATGCTACTCAATGCATATAGAGTCTGAATACATACTATATGCAGTCGTTACCATTGCAGTACTAATAATAGGAAACATAAGAGGAATACGCTCAAAACTTTTCTACCTTACACTGGGACTCATCATGTGGTATTTTATCCTCAACTCGGGCATACATGCAACCATTGCCGGAGTTATACTGGCATTCTGCATACCGGCAACACTTAAGACCAAGACCTTGGTCTTCGCTGAACAAATCAGAACATACATACACAAGTTTCCTACCGAATGCCTTACTAACAGCAATGGCAAAGCGGAAATACTGACAGGCAAACAGATGCAGATACTTAAACAAATAGAAACGGCATCTGACCACGTAATAAGCCCGCTGCAGGATATGGAAGACTCACTGCGCCACCCTGTAAGCTACATAGTTATTCCTATATTTGCCTTTGCAAACGCCGGCATTACATTCCAAAACGCTGACATGACAAGTTTTGTCTCTGGAGTTGGAATAGCCGTATTCCTAGGATTGGCCGTCGGCAAATTCATTGGTGTATTCACATTCTCCTGGCTCGCCATTAAACTAAGATTGGCGAGAAAACCGGCCGGATGTACATGGAAAGCATTTGCAAGCGTATGTATGCTCAGCGGTATAGGATTCACTGTAGCGCTGTTCATATCGGACTTGTCGTTCGGCAGCGGCAACGTCGGCACAGCCACTATGCTTAACGATGCAAAAATCGGAATTATGGCAGGCTCCATAATCTCAGGAATAATCGGCTACATAATGTTAAACAAGAATCTACCTCAGAAGAAAACCTATGAATAAACTTCTTTTTTTGAGGACATATCATGGAAATAAGTGGCAAACAAACCTACGGTACGAATTTACAGTTCAAAAATATAGGCTCTGCATAAAATTAATGGGATCTGTTTAAATCCATCGAAAGCCCAATTTCTACTGTCACAATATACAGTCGTAGAATATAGAGACTAAACAAAATAGAAAAAAAAATTAAGGGATTGCAACTCTAAGAAGCAATCCCTTTTATTATTAAGTCGGGGCAGCGTGACTCGAACACGCGACCGCCTGGTCCCAAACCAGGAACGCTACCAACTGCGCTATACCCCGT
>ENA-UONW01001471-UONW01001471.1-human-gut-metagenome-genome-assembly--contig:-CS52-NODE-1471-length-27846-cov-9.889065_pt1 | contig 27846 bp, 27 predicted proteins | sample MGYA00242463_ERZ724010 | MGnify/ENA metagenome assembly ERZ724010 | reverse complement strand
TCTACCAACTGAGCTAAGGACGCGTGGTGTTTTCTTTAAAACGATGCAAAAGTACAGATAATTTTTATATTCTCCAAATTTCCGAGCCACTTTTTTCATTTTAGGTCGGACTCTTTTTATTTTTCCCGCCTTCCAGTTTTAAGTCGACGCTAAATAGGCTCATCAATTGTAAAAAGAATCTCTTCTGTAAAATTATCACCTACATCCATATATTATAGATATACCTTAAGAAAAACACAGTATGTCAGTTTCAAGAAATCACCACAAAAAAAGTCCTATACATATCCGCCACGAACAAAAAAATAGGTAACTTCGCGTTTACATTAAAAATTTAAACACCACTACTTATGATGTTCGAATGGTTTGAATGCAAAATAAAATACGAAAAGACGTTAGAAAACGGTCAGCAGAAAAAGGTTACTGAACCCTACCTGGTAGATGCCATAAACTTTACAGAAGCCGAAAAGCGCATTATTGAGGAAATCAAGCCTTTTATGACCGGTGAATTTCAGGTTTCTGATATAAAACGTGCCCGATATGCAGAACTCATGGAAGACTCTGCAGAGAGTGCGGACCGATGGTTCAAATGTAAACTGACATTTATCACTCTCGACGAAAAGAGCGGTGCCGAAAAGAAATCTTCACAAAACATTCTGGTACAGGCCGCAGACCTGCGGGGAGCCATCAAGCGACTGGACGAAGGCATGAAAGGTTCGGTTATGGACTATGTCATTTCCTCCGTCACTGAGACCCCCATTATGGACGTATTCCACTATCAGGAAACACTTCCTGAAGCCCATCAATAAACTTCAAGGACCTCCGTTCAAAATTACGTATTTCTATTTGTCCCAAATTACAGAATTTTAAAATGTATTTTTAATAATGACAAATATAGCACAACGCATTCAGGAAATACAAAAGGAACTGCCCTCTACTACCCGTCTGGTGGCAGTTTCCAAATACCACCCGGCTGAAGCCATCATGCAGGCCTACAATGCCGGACAAAGAATATTTGGAGAGAGTCACGTACAGGAACTTCGCCAAAAATATGAGCAACTCCCCAAAGACATCGACTGGCATTTTATTGGACATTTACAGACCAACAAGGTGAAGTACATCGCCCCATTCGTCAGTCTGATTCATGCCGTAGACACCTATAAATTACTGGCCGAAATTGATAAGCAAGGCAAAAAATGCGGACGTGTCATCCCTTGTCTGTTACAAATTCATGTAGCGAAGGAAACCACAAAATTCGGCTTTACGTTCGAGGAGTGCCGCCAAATGCTCAGTCAGGGAGACTTTAAAAATCTTTCCAATGTACGTATTGACGGACTCATGTGTATGGCAACACAAACTGACGACCAAGAACAGATCCGTCGTGAATTCCACACGGTCAACACATTCTTCCACGAGCTCAAAACCAACTATTTCAGCCAGGAACCCAATTTTGCCCAACGCTCCTGGGGCATGAGTCACGATTACCAGCTGGCCATGGCCGAAGGCAGCACCCTCGTACGCATTGGCACCAGCATTTTCGGTCCTCGCGCCTATTAATCAGGCTATGCCACGCCGTATTTTTTGTGTGCATCATACGGCATGAATCAAATAAAAAATGTAATTTTGCAAACATGATGATTGAGCTGGCAAGACATATTGAAAATTTATTGTTCACAAACGATTGCGTCATCGTGCCTCAGTTGGGTGGTTTTGTCACCCGTTATGTACCCGCACGATTCGATGCAGAAGAAGGACTTTATCTGCCTCCCTGCCGTAGTGTAGGTTTCAATCCTCAATTACAGCTCAATGACGGATTGCTCGTCCAATCATATATGCAAGTTGCTGACCTCAGCTATCCTGAAGCGGTACAACAGCTAGAAGCTGATGTCAATCAGCTCAAGCAGCAGCTTCAAGCCGAAGGTTTTTCTTCTTTAGAAGGTATTGGACAACTTACGTTAGGATTGAATGGTAAATACGGCTTTGAACCTGCCGAACGTGGTGTGGTATCCCCTCAGCTTTATGCTATGGAGCCTGTCGTAGCTCATTCACTGCAACAGCACGGCCATACATCAGCCACGAGCCACAAACGTAAATTATCAGGCAAACGCATTCGGCATGCCACTTCACGCCGTTCCTATACGATTAGCATAAACCGTAGAGTGGCGGACGCTTGTATTGCCGCCTTGGTTGCCTTGGTGGTATATTTTGCATGGGCTAATGATTTTACGACTCCCAATGAGACTAGCCAAGCCAGTTTGAGTAGTAGTTTTGTATTTCTCAATCAGCACTTGCCGGAAATCGTTGCGCCTTCCCCACGACAAGCTACGAATTCTCAGCCTCCAATAGCTCAATCAGCTTCCCAGCAGAATACATCCGTAACTGCAGCTCCAACTACCACGCCGCAGCCTGCATCGACAACAACAGCTCAATCTTCACCCGAAATGAAAGCTGCAGACAAGCCCTATGCCATTGTATTGGTCAGTTCAATAACGCAACACAATGCCAAACGCTACGTCCAACAACTCAGCCAACAGGGCATTGAAGGAGCCTACGTACAAACTACACCTCGAATGGTGCGTGTACTCTATAAGCACTACGCCACGGCCGAGGAAGCCCAAAGCGTACTCAATAAGATGCGTAGCCATGAACAATTTCAAGATGCGTGGGTCATTTGTACTCAATCTTAATTACGGCCTCTATTCTACGCAATTTATACACACTTTCGAAAAGAGGATAAAACGAGATCTCCTCATTCCTCTCTGAAAAAATTGTCCTTAAAGTCCTTAGACGCACAAAGGGGGACTCATTTCTCTGGCTTCTTCACCTATCCAAGATAAAGCCCAAGAAATTTTCACGAATTTCCCCAATTTAAATTCTTTTGTTTATATGAAAAAAGTACGCTGCCCCAAATGCGAGGAAAAAATAATCTTCGATGAAACCCGTTATCAACCCGGACGGATTTTGGTTTTCGAATGCCCACAATGCCGCAAGCGTTTCAAAGTGCGCATCAAGCCTTCCGAATCACAAGCTACGAAGACGGATGCCGATACTACTCCACAAGCTACCCTCAGCGTCATGGAGAATGGCTTCCAATTACACCAAACCATCAGCCTCCAACCAGGTCCCAACCAAATAGGCCGCTATGTCAAGGGAACTCGTATTAATGCGCCAATCGTTACGGTAGATCCCAGCATCGATACAACCCATTGCACCGTAACTCTCATCCCCTCCACTACTCCGGAACAGCTTCCGCGCCTGCTCCTGGCTGACGGCCCTTCGGGTACAGGCACCTTTCTAATGAACCGCCTGCTGCAGCCACGCGAACAGGCCATTCTGCACGATGGTGACATCATTACAATAGGAGCTGCTACCCTCATCGTCCACCTTGGTTCAGACGAAGAATAAAAAGTATAAGCTCCTTGCTCACATAATACCCCCTAAAACACATCATTATGACTTGCTCTTTACGTTATTTGCTTGGTACTTTGCCCCTGCTGCTAACCTTTGGAGTTGCCCCCACGACAGCACGTACCGCTATGCCCACTGACTCCACCACTTACAAAGCCACTTATTATGACCAGAAAAACCGCATACGCCTTGTCATTAATCTCTATGAAGAGGCCGTCGATGTACCTGGCTTCAGCTTTATCGGCCCTACTCACGGATACATGAGCGGCAACATTTATGGCGTTTGGATCGTCACATCATGTAGCATCCATCATAACGGAACAGCTACACTACATCTCTCTAATGACCAGGGGGCTGACTCTCAAACTGTCACTCTTACTCCGCAACCCCCACGAGACCTTCTCTATGAAGCAGTAGATGGAAACGAAATAAAAAAAGTACAAGGACGCAAACTTGTAAAAATCCCTTCTAAGCTCAAATTTGTCAGACAGTAAAGAATAAAACGCTCTTTACTCATCGCCGCGAATCAATACCCCTTTCTATCCGTACCGATCCTGCGACGGAAAGAAAGGGAGTTTCTGTATCCCCCTCCATGTTATGGCTTCAGCTATGCATGCTCCACATTAATTATTTTATCATTGTATTTTTAACTTAAATCATTATCATGAAAAACTCGTACAAAACAAAATGGCGACACTTATTGGCCACAGTATTCTTAAGTTTTTCCAGTGCAGCAACCTATGCTCAAGCCTGGCAACTAATCACCGACGAAGCATCCATACAATCCGGTGAATACGTTTTTGCTACGACGCCCAACGGCCAAGAAGGTACCCACTACGTAGGAAGCTTCAACAAAGACAGATCATGTCTTGATTCTAAAGATACACCTTTTTATTGGTGCATAGAAAAATTGTCATATGGATATAGGCTTTACTATCAACAAAACGCTTCAAAAACCTATATCACCACAGGAGAATCTACCAGTATAAAATCAGGAAATTCAGACGACAGATGGAATATCTCCTTTTCAGCCGGCGACCACTCCATTGTATTGTCTGCTAACAACAAAAACAATCCCAACCGCTCTATACAATATAGTTCAGAGTATGACTATTTTAAAAACTACGACTACAATGATAAAGGAAAAATATATTTACTTAAAGCAATAGACCTACCGTCCCCTGAAATTAGTGGGAATTCAGATTATTTCTATCCTCAGCAACCTATCAATATTCAGGTTAGTGGTGAAAACTGCGAAATTCATTATACCACAGACGGCTCCGTCCCTACAGCCCAATCCCCACTCTACACGGGCAGTTTCACCATTTCAAAAACCACTACCATAAACGCTGTAGCCATACAAGGGCTGGCTATTAGTAAAATGGCAAGCCGTACTTTTTATTTGGCAAGTCCAATTACTGTCCGTTTTGGCGGAAGCGAACATCTAGGCACATACTATGCTCCTTTTGCGACGCAAAAACCGGACGAAGTAAGCGCTTATTATGTCACAGGACTCGACGAAGAATCTCATAAACTGCTTCTCCTGTCTTATTCAGGAAATGTACTTCCTGCCGACGTCCCGTTCATTCTGCAAAATCAATCAGAAACTGAGGTAATTCTAAATTATACCTCCCAATCTGCCGAAGCACCACAATATGACCAGCCTCTCATTATGGGTACCAGCAAAGAAACAGAAGTTCCATCCGACAAGCAAATTTATGCTTTAGGTTATAATGAGAAGAATCCCTCAGAATTCGGATTTTGCCGATACACAGGCACCATTCTGGCCGCCAATAAAGCCTATCTGATGTTGTCATCTATCAAATATAGACTAAGGACGTCAGATCTGCAACCCGGACAATATCTCTGTGTATTGGCCACCCAAAAAGATGAAAACAATCAGCCGGCTGGTATTGCCTGGGGAGCCTATAATAAGTCTGACAAAAAAATAGAATACGTCAAATTGCCCAATAATCAACCAACAGAATGGACATTTACAGTCTCTGACGACCAAACGGCAACTATCGAAAAAGACAGATGCAAACTGGCCGTCTATAACAAATATCCCCAAGCCGAGATCTACGACTACAACCAACAAAATACAAAACGGGATTACTCGCCCAATTGGACTGTCACTTATCAATCAGGAATATCAAAATTCAGAATCAGCCAAACTATATCCCCTGAAAGAAGCATTTCGTTTGATGATTTTTATCAGAATATCAAATTCTACAAACGCTCAGAAAATGATGAATACCAGGATTTCTATCTTTTTGAAGTCAATAAGGAAGCCAACAACTCAACAACAAACGCTACCGCATTTTTCTCTTTGTCGTTACCCAAAATATCCGGACTTATCTCTCCGACTTCCACTACGAACCGCGCTCATGGCATATACTCTATCGACGGAAAAAAACTATCACGTATACAAAAAGGATATAATATAGTCAATGGAAAAGTTATTTATAAACCGTAAGCCATATATTTCGCCGCGGTGCGAAATATATGAGATGAAATTTGAAGGCAACATCCTGCAAAGTTCTTTTCAAGAACCAGATGTAAAAGTCATTGAAAACGGCACCATAAGCCAGCCGGAACAAATATTCAGCCGTTCACGGCACACTTCATGCTTTGAAGAAGATGATGAATAACGATGTTCTCCCTCAAGAGTATAAAATCTTCTTGAGGGAGAACATTATTACAAAAATTAAAAACATATTGCACTACAACATAAAAAAAGTTCGCCAAAAATTTGGCAATAACAAAAAATAAGCCTATCTTTGCATCGCTTTTCAGATAAAACGTAATCATCAAAACAAGCGTTATAGAAGAAAAAGCTACAAAATAATTTGGTGTGTTAGTTCAGCTGGTTAGAATACATGCCTGTCACGCATGGGGTCACGGGTTCGAGTCCCGTACACACCGCAAGAAATCAATCAGATAATCCATTTCCTACAAAAAGTAAGAAATGGATTATTTGTTTTATCCAGTCTGCTTCTCTCTAAAATAAGAGAGTATGCCTTAATAAAGCCCCACTACAAACGACAGAAGAGCGAAACAAAAAACGGTACGCTGAAATCAATGAGAATACCATGAAAAATGGCAATAGGCATCACTTCACTCCCCGAACAGCGAGTTATCACGGGCAAGAGTACGTCCATAGAGTTTACTCCTGCCGCTGAAATAGGAGCTAATCGCCCAAAATACTTACGGAAAAGTGGAGCCCCCATCAGGGCCATCATTTCACGTATAATATTACTCAGCAATGCAATGGTTCCCAATTCCGTGGCCAGTTGCATGCCCAGTGTGGGCTCCTTAAACTGAGTAATGAGGATGGAAGAGAGGGAATAATAGGCAAACCCGCTACCCACAGCCATACAGTCAAAAACGCTCCACTGACTCAATACCAAGCTGGCAGCAGCCGAAAAGGTAAGCGTGCCCACAATAGTAGCCAACGGCGTAAGAACCATTCCCCAATTCCACTGACGCAACAGATGACGCAAAGTGGGGTGACTCCCCATACCCATGCCCACCTGAAACATAAGCACATACAGTACAGCCAAAGACCAGTCGTGGAGGTCAGCATCAGGTGACACCAAAAACAGACCGGCCAAGCAACCGGCCAAAAACATGGCAAGAACTTTCAAGTTTCCTTTCATTTTTTGTTCTCCTTTCTTTTTCTAAGCATAACACGATAAACAAGAAAAGCAGCCAACACACTGCCAATGAGGCTTAACGTAGCCAACACCACAGCCTGCCATCCCAAATGTCCCAAGTTCGCAATTACCTGACGATTAGAGCCTACTGAAAGCCCCAACACGAACAACAAGGCAAGAATTGTGAGCGAAATCGTACGCTCCACACGCGCCGAACATTTCCCATGGCGCAGAAAATTGCCGATAATCACGCCGGCCAGCATAGTGAGTATAATGCTGAACATAACACAATTAACTCCAAAATAATTCGACAACTCTGAAAAAAACAGGCTTATAAAAGAAGGCATCAATTCTTATACCAGTATTCTTCCACTCTGCATGCGCGCACACTTGTGACGAAAAGTACAAGCACAATAACGGCACACCACGAGCGAAACAACATCAGAACCATAGCCCACGACAAATAACGTAAGACTACGCACCTATCTGGAGGACTGCTCCGGCACGATTACGCAAGAGGCCATGAAATATAATATCCTTCTTCTCCCTCTTAACCCTGGAATATGAGGGAATTCATAAACAACGGGAAATGTAAATTTAGATAAAACCGCTGAACCAATGCACATGCACAGTCTGCTGGCTGTCCGTACCTCGATGCAGGTGGACACCCTGGCAAGTAGTGTATGACAATATGATTTGAATTTGGTTCATGCGTAAACTGCTATAAAATACAGATAACACTGCAAAGATAAGACTTTTTGTTCATCTCACCAAACAAAAGCAGCACAATCCGGTAGTCAATTTCCGATGACAGAAATAAAATGGACATTACAGGGCCAAACAACCGCACTCATTTTCCCACAAAACTATAAGGCTTTGCGCCACCATATCCGCATAATGTTGCTAACTTTGTACAACCGTTCGCACAGAACGGCACCATACCACCAAACACATGATACATTTTCTGAAAAACTTACGGCAGCACTGGCTGCATTTTCTGCATAACGAAGACCTAAAACAAAAGGTATATATCATAGTTTTTGAATCGGACACCCGACAGGGCAAGCTGTTTGACCTGGCGCTGATGGGGTGCATTCTGCTCAGCGTGGCACTGGTAATACTGGAAAGCATGCACCTGCTACCTCAGAAGGCCGACACGGCACTACGCGTTACGGAATACATACTCACCTTCTTTTTCACCCTGGAGTACCTGGCCCGCATATATTGTCTGAAGCAACCACGGAGCTACATTTTCAGTTTTTTCGGCATTGTTGACCTGCTGGCCACGCTGCCTGTCTATTTGGGATTCTTTTTCCAAGGTGCACACTACCTGCTCGTTATCCGCGCTTTCCGACTCATCCGCGTATTCCGAATTTTCAAGCTGTTTCTCTTCATACGCGAGGGTAACCTGTTGTTACGCTCACTGTGGATCAGTGCCCCTAAAATTTCCATCTTCTTTTTCTTTGTGCTGATACTCGTTACTTCCATGGGCACAGTAATGTACATGATTGAAGGCATGGAGCCCGGCTCGGCTTTCAACAACATCCCCAACAGCATCTACTGGGCCATTGTCACCATGACCACCGTAGGCTACGGCGACATTACGCCCGTAACACCGGTAGGCCGTTTCCTGTCGGCCATCATCATGCTGATTGGTTACACCATTATTGCCGTACCCACCGGTATTGTGTCTGCCACTATGGTACGGGAGTATCACCAACCGGCAAGGCGACGTTGCCCGCATTGCCATCGCGAGGGACACGACGCCGAAGCCGCATATTGCAAATACTGCGGCACCCGTTTGGAAGAACCAAGCCCTCAAAAGCACGACCAGCCCAACGACGAAAAATTCTAACCTCTCCATTCACTTTTACTCATGACCTCTTTCACAAAGGGAAACCTGACCCAAGGCAGCATTACGGGCACTATGCTCCGTTTTGCCTGGCCGCTAATGTTGGGCAACTTGCTGCAACAATGCTACAACATAGCCGACACACTCATCGTAGGGCGCGTGTTGGGACCGCAGGCTCTGGCTGCTGTAGGCTCGTCATACGCTCTCATCGTTTTCGTAACTTCCATCTTCATCGGGCTCTGCATGGGCTGCAGTGCCGTATTCTCCATGCAATACGGTGCCCGCCAATTGCCGCAGATGCGGCAAAGCATATTTGCCGCCATGCTGATTGTAGGCGCCGCCGTGGTGGGACTCAGCATCGTGATGCTCACCCTGCTCAATCCCATCATTAATCTGCTACAAACGCCGCCAGAGCTAATAGGCCTGACGCACGACTACTTGCTTATCATTTTTCTGGGCATGCTTCCGGTGGGCGTGTACAATTTCTATGCATTTCTGCTTCGTGCCGTAGGTAATTCTGTCATACCGCTAATCTTCCTGGCCGTGTCCGTCATCCTGAACATCGGCCTTGACCTGCTGCTGATGCTGGGGCTTGACATGGGCGTAAAGGGGGCCGCCCTGGCCACAGTGGCGGCTCAAACGGTAGCCGCCGTAGGACTGATGGCATATACCCGGTACCAGTTTCCCGACCTCAAGCTACGCCGCACAGATTGCGTATGGAACCTGAATACACTGCGCCAACTAGGCACCTACTCCCTACTCACCAGTGTGCAACAGTCGGTCATGAACTTCGGAATCCTTATGGTGCAGGGACTGGTCAACAGCTTTGGTACGGCGGTAATGGCCGCTTTTGCCGCCGCCGTCAAAATTGACTCGTTTGCCTACATGCCCGTACAGGACTTTGGTAACGCCTTCTCCACTTTCATAGCCCAAAATTTTGGTGCCGGTCGGACCGATCGTATTCGGCGAGCCATACGCAGCGCAGCCGCCATAACCACAGTATTTGCCCTACTGGTATCGGCCGCGGTGTTTGTGCTCGCTCCCTGGCTCATGGCCCTGTTTGTGTCACCGCAAGAAACGGAAATCATCACCATTGGCGTACAATACCTACGCATTGAAGGCAGTTTTTACGTAGGCATAGGATACCTGTTCATGCTCTACGGCTTCAGCCGCGCCGTGGCCCAACCGGCCATGTCGGTGGTACTGACCGTCATTTCGCTGGGCACGCGCGTAGCGCTGGCCTATGCCCTGTCGGCCATCCCCGCAATAGGTTGCCAAGGCATCTGGTGGTCGGTCCCCATCGGCTGGGCTCTGGCTGACCTGTTTGGTCTGCTCTATTACCGCCGTCATCCCGCTCTGACAACCTGCCCAAAACAAGAAGGGACCTTGTAAAAAATAGGTGGGACTAAAAAAATTTTCGGAGGGACCTTGTTCACACAAAGTCCCTCCGAATTTTTTTCTGCTTCATGGGAGCCGTTTCCCAATCAAGTACAAGCCAATCCACCTTTTACCACTTCACGGGTTCAGAAAGGATGACACCATCGGTAGCATCGTCGGCCGTAAACGTCTTGCCGCGATACTGCACGCAAAGCATCACAAGCGGATGAGTGCCGTTATTGCGGACGGAGCGTACCCCGTCGGGCGCCACACGCACTACACTTCCCTCTGAAACGGGAAAGACCTTACCATCAACCTGGAATTCGCCCTCGCCGGAAAGGAAAAAGTAAAGCTCCTCATGCGTCTGATGGTGATGCAGAAAACCCGTTTCCGTACCCGGAGCAAACGACTGGAAAGAGAATTCCGCTCCGGTAGCCTGCAGGGCGCTGCCCCCAAACACCTTGCCCGGAATTTTAACGTCGGGTCCCAGCTCCAACACGTAATCACCCAACTCACTCAATTTGCCTACATTGATGGCACTGAAATTTTCGGCCTGCGCCGTGTGTTCGATCTGTTTCATCGTACTATAAATATTTGATTCGTTAAACATTCACAGTGCGAAATTAAGCAATAAAATACGCCCCGTCAAGAACTAACCTTTTCAGCCCATAGTAACCTTTTGCTCGCTTTTGCAGAGTTTCAGACACTTGCCAAATTCATAAAAAAATACAAAAAAATTAGAAGACAAAGTCATTGCAAAATGCGAGGAAAAATGCGTAACTTTACACATCAGGGTCACGCCTGCAAACACTGGTTCACATGCAAAAGAAAAAGGAAAAAAATTCAATTATAGAGTTTTGCCCCGTGCGAAACGTTATCGCTCGCTTCGGCAATAAATGGGCCTTTCTGGTACTGCTCACCATCCATGAACACCCGGCCATACGCTTCAACGAATTGTCCCGAGCCATTCCTGACGTGTCTTCTCGCGTACTGTCGGGCACACTGCGCACACTGGAGGCCGACGGACTGATTTGGCGCAAGGCCTATCCTGTAGTGCCGCCCAGGGTAGAATACGGTCTTACCGACATCGGCACATCACTCATTCCGCACATTCTGCAACTAACCCAATGGGCACAGGAATACATGAAACGCATTATCACCCATCGTCAGCAATTCGCAAAAAATAATGACGCACAACCTTCCGAATAAAATCCCCAATCGCCCTCCTTCAACTGAGGGACCGAGCCCCACCCCTCCAAATAGATACAAAAAAGCCGTCTTCCTCTACGAAAGAACGATATGACACATAAAATCATACCAAAGAAACTTTCGCCCAACTATCTAAAAGCCCTTCCACCATTCATTAAAAAACGCATTTATGCTGGCATAAATGCTACGACAATCCCCCTAGCACCGACTCCCCCCCCTGAACCGGAAAGGTACAAACACAAAAAACCTGTGGGCCTAAGCCTACAGGTTTCAATTCTCTCTGTTTCAATCGCAGATTACTCAGCTACAGGAGCTTCAGTGGCAGCTGCAGAGTCAGCAGGAGCTGCTGCAGTAGAGTCAGAAGCAACTCTATCGCTAGCAGTGCTATCAACAACTGCGCTATCAGTTGCTACAGAATCAGTAGCTTCTGTGTTAGCAGTTTTGTTACCACAAGAAGCGAAAGAAATAGCTGCAAGAGCTACGAACATGAAAACTAACTTTTTCATTTTGTTTTTAAATTTTAAATGTAAAACAATCAATTGCCTTTATTAAAACGATGCAAAGGTATGAACTTTTTTCATATAGCGTATGCCTTTACCCCACTTTTTTTCATCGAAAATCGTATTTTTAACAATTCATTTTATTAAATATATGATTATCAACTATTTACATTTTAATAAAAATCATTCGTTTTTTACCATTCAGGGGCATTTTTTGCCTAAAAACCGCAATATATATGTTTAAGAAAAGTGTTGTACAGCATAAATAACACCCCATTTCCCCTCTTTCCACCCACTTTTTCACATCCTCGAAATCCTTTTTTTTGAAACACACATTATTATATATAATAAACAAGCGAAGGTCACTTCCCAATAGCAGACGCAAGACCCACCAACCCACAAAAAGTACAGCCTATGGCGAACGGATTTTTTTAGCACAGCCGGCCCTACAGATATAAAATTAAGTGCTATCTTTGCCATATGAACAAAGAAAAAATAGACAGAACCTGGAATTTTACCAAAAGACTATGGCGACACAAATATTTTTGGGTCATTGTCTTCTTTATAGTAGTAGTGGGTTTTCTAGACCCCAACAGCTATTGGCAACGGTACGAGCTCAACAAACAGCGCAACGAACTAAAAGACGAAATCAAGAAATATCAGGATGCTTATCAAAAAGAGCAGACTCAAATCAATATGCTCAAGAACAATCCGCAAAACATTACCCGCATGGCCCGCGAGCGCTACCTCATGAAACGTGCCAATGAAGATGTTTACCTCATTGAGGACGACAGCAACAACTAACCGGCAAGATTTGTGCTCTCCCTCATCTCAAATATCTCTCCTACCACTATATGAAAAGACTTAATCTGTACGAGAACATCATATTCATGGCCGGTGGCCTGCTGATGGTATTGGGTGCTTTGGCCTATATGATACCTACCCTAAAATTCTATTCTCCTCTGATCTTTGCGTTAGGTGCCATGTGCTACGCCGCCATGCAAATGCTGATGACCTACGACGGACAAAGCATCGTGCTCAAAAGGCTACGTCGCCAGCAAATTATTAGCGATATACTGCTGCTCATCACTGCGGCATTACTCATCATGAATACGTGGCGAATTGGCCCCATCAAAGGCGATTTGTGGAAGATAACTCTTACCATAGCAGCTGTAATACAACTATATACAGCATTTCGCATTCCACAGGAGTTGAAGCAGGATAAATAAATTTTGGCCAACATGCCAAAACTTGTAATACTTTTTCACATACGGGACAGTCTAAGTACAAAAAACATTTATTTGGATTATTCTAACATTCATTTATCACTCTTTTCACATTCAAGGTTGTATATTTGTCGACGAAAACAGATAATCCATCGATAAAAAAGAGGTGATAATCATGTCCCATACACGAAATATATTTTATATATTGATAGGAGTCATCAGTTGCCTGACTTTTGCCTCCTGCGCCGATCAATATAAAATAGCGGGAAACTCCTCAATAGCCTCCCTAGATGGGCGTATGCTCTACCTGAAGGTTACTGACGGACAAAAAATGAGCGCCATTGACTCCAGTGAAGTGGTACACGGGCGTTTCAACTTTATGGGTATGATGGACAGCATCATGATGGTAGAGCTCTGCATGGATAACGAGAGCGTACTGCCTCTGGTCATAGAAAACGGCAACCTCACCATCAAAATGGACAATGCCGAACAGAGGGTTTCAGGCGGACCGCTAAACGACCGACTCTACCACTTCCTTTCCCGAAAGAATCAGTTGGACAACCAATACATGGAACTGTCGTACGAAGAGATGCGACTGATGATGAAAGGCTACTCGCCGGAATACATTCACGCCAAGTTGGCTCCACGTGCGCAGGAGCTATCAAAAGCCATTGAAGACATGGAAACGAGCTTCATCATCTCCAACTACGATAACGTATTGGGACCAGGCATCTTCATCATGCTCTGCAATCAGTATCAATATCCCATACTGACAGATCAGATGAAATACATACTGAAAAAGGCGCCATCCAATTTTCTCAATCATCCCTACATTAAGGAGTATGTCAAAATTGCGCGGCGCAATTCCAAACTATTGCAAGTGCAGGATCCCCATTAACGCCATAGGGACCTACCATAAGACAAACTATCGGAGCCAGGGCTTGCCCATGTCCGATAGTTTTTGTTATTTTGCACCTCGCTAAATAACAAAAAACACCAACAATTACAAAAGCATGAAAAAAATTTCTCTTTACATATTATTGGCCAGCAGTTTATGTCTGATGGCATCCTGCGGCAGCAAAAAAGCAGACAATGAGGCCAGCCAGGCGGATAGCATCAGCGCCAGCAAGCCGGCAGCCATCGCCAGTGACCCGCAATGGAACAACCAGAAAACCGTAAAATGGAATGGTCACGACTATCAGATTACCCTGAAGCGCACACCGGCCCACGACCTGCCCGTTGTCACAGACGAACTGGGACAGCGCTATTACGACAACCGTGTAGAAGTAACCATTACACGCGACGGAGCCCCATTCTATAACAAGAAATTCACCAAAGAGGCCTTTATAGACTTTATTTCCGATAAAGATATTGAAACCGGAGTTCTGCAAGGCATAGCCTTTGACGACGTGGACAACAAGGAAAACGGTCTGCGCTTTGGCGCACAAGTCGGTGTCCCGGGCGAAGACGGCATTCCATTTGTCATCATTATCAATTCCGAAGGCATGGCCAGCATCACCAAGGACAACGTATTGGATACTTCCGCACAGGATACAGAAGAGGAATAACCCCAACTATTTCGGTATCAATCAGCCTCCCATTTTGTTTTCTCCTTCATGAAAATTCGCAAGCTCCTGTACTGCGCAGCCCTACTATTGGCACTACCTTCGTTTTATGGCTGCCAAAGCGAAGAGGATGCTGTTATGCCGGCTCCTCGCGAAGGTAAAATCGTGCTCCACTACATGGCCGCCCAAAACTCTTTGGGAGCAAAAACTCCTTCAGAATTTTCTTATGCCAGCGATGATTTGAGTGAGATCCAAGCCGGCTGCCGTTACCTTGCGCCGGGTGATACGCTGGTCGTATTGGTTGACGACGAGGATGCACCCAGAATCTATGCCTACTACCGTAACTGTACCACTCCGCTGACATTATACACTTTTCCAACGGACATCAACACATCAGATCCGCAATCCCTTTTGTTCTTTCTGAACTGGGCCAAACAAAATTTTGAGAACCCCATCTACGGTTTGGGCGTCGGCACCCATGCCAATGGCTGGATACCGTCCACCAACACCAATTATTATTCGGCTTCAAAATTTTCATTAGGCATTGATACCGGAGCAGGAGGAGACATGGAAAGCAACCGCGACTCCACGGGCCAGACCGGCGCACAAATGGAAATCCGCGATTTTGCTCAAGCCCTAACGGAAAGCAACATCCATCCACACTATATTTTTTTTGATGCCTGCCTGATGCAAAACATCGAAACAGCCTACGAATTGCGCCAGGTTACCGATTACATTGTGGCATCCCACATGTCCATCAGTGCCTATGGAGCCAACTACACCCACTTGCTTCAGCATGGGCTGTTCTCAGACAACGTAACGGATATCGCCCAAACCTACTTCAACGACGTCAACGACCCGGAACAACAGATTAAATACAGCGATTTCGGACTGATTATCTCCGTAGTCAAGACCGCTGAGCTGGAAAATCTGGCAGCTTGTACCAAGGAAATTGTAGTGCCCCATTTTATGAATCGGCAAACATTCAATCTCAAAAACGTACTACACTACTATTACTACAACTCCTTCTATTATTACAGCATTCCACACTATTTTGATGCGCTCAATGCCATGCAAGCCATTCTGCCGGCAGATAAGCTGAACCGCTGGAAGCAACAACTACAGCGTACCGTCTGCTATAAGCAGGCCAGCACACAATTTCTATTAGGGCCATACAGCAGTGACTACGCAGATGTGGACACCGCCTCATGCGGCGCCATATCCATGTTCATACCCCAAACGGAATATACCCGGCATGAGAAATATGACTTCAACCAGCAATTCCGTAAGACAGCTTGGTACAAGGCTGCCGGATGGGATGAAACCGGATGGTAATCCCTATTTATTTGCCAGATATATGCGGGTAAACCAATGATTTTTTGTATTTTTGCCCCGATTTTATAGTATTAAATGAGAGTATTCGTCGTTCAAATTCTTTTTGTGCTTTCGCAAGTGGTTGCTTGGGCTTCCCCTGTGGCCGATTCATTACGGGTCAGCTTGCTCACCTGCTCACCCGGAAAAGAAATATTTGAACTTTACGGACATACGGCTCTCCGCATCACCAATCTGACCGCTGCGGCTAATCCTGCCACCATGGACAACCGCACCAATGATTTGGTGTTCAATTTCGGAGTATTCAGCTTCAATCAGCCCCACTTTATTGCCCGATTCATCAAAGGTGACACCGACTACACCATGGATGCCGTACCTTTTGATGCTTTCCTGACAGGCTACCTCCCCAACGGACGCCACGTAGAAGAGCAAGTCCTCAACCTGAACCAGGCAGAAGCCCACCGACTGCTGCAAGCACTGCAGGATTTATGGATGCAGGATAATTGGAGCTATCGGTATAACTTTTTCAAGGATAACTGCACCACACGGGCCCGCGACATCATCGAACAATCCATTGGCGGACAAATCATTTATGCCCAGCCAAAGTCAGAAACGCCCGTCTCCTATCGACAAATTATTCACGAATATACACAGGAAAGTCCGTGGGATGAAATAGGCCAGGACGTGCTCTTGGGTGCTGCGGCCGACAAGCCCATCAACCATCGAGAACAGCAATTTGTGCCTTACCACCTGAAGAATGCCTTTACCAACGCCACAATTCAGCGCGCTGACGGCAGTCGCCAACCGCTCGTGCTGCAAGAACAGCAATATACGCCTGACGTAGCAGCGGCTCCTGCCGCCAAGCATATCAGCCCTACAGCGGTAGCCATCATCTGGCTGCTGATTACAGCTGCTATCGTATTCCTGCGTTGGAAGAAGAAAGACTCGGGCTACTTGTGGCTGTATGATGCCCTCCCCCTATTGCTTCAGGGCTGCATGGGCGTAATCATTGCCTACCTGTTTCTGTTCTCCTCCCACCCGACGGTCGACAGCAACTGGCTGCTGGTATTTCTCAATCCCATACCACTGGTCTACCTGCCAATGGAATTGATTCGAGCACGCAAACGCCAGCATGGCTACTACCACGAGGCCGCAACCATCGTACTCCTGCTGTTTTGCCTGTTGGCCGGTCTGATTCCACAGGATTTTCCTACAGCCATCATCCTGTTGGCATGGAATTTGCTAATTTTGTCAGCAGGCCATCTAATTTTACACCGAATATTCAAAAAACAATCCTATAAATGAACAACAGCCGCCACCGCTTCATCCTTTCGCTCCTAACGGCTTTCACAGCACTGACTGTGGCTGACCCTGCCTGCGGTGCCACCCGTATACCGCCGCGCCTGGTGGTCAATATCCTCATTGACCAGCTGCGCTCCGACTATATGGAAGCCTTCACCCCATTGTATGGTGAAGACGGTTTTAAGCGACTGCTGCAATACGGCAAAGTCTATAAAAACGCTTCCTATGACATGGCTAATGTAGACCGCGCCTCGGCCGCCGCCACCATCGTAACGGGTACAGTCCCCTTTAATCACGGCATCATTGCCTCCCGCTGGCTCGACCGCCAGACCCTGCGACCGGTATACTGCGTAGACGACGCATCCACCAAAGGCCAGGGCACTCAGGAAACGGCCTCCCCCAAGAATTTAAACTCTTCTACCCTATCCGACGAACTGAAAGTCAGCACCGACGGACAGGCTTATGTATATGCCATCTCCCCCAACCGCGACCTGGCCGTCATTACCGGCGGACATGCTGCCGACGGGGTATTCTGGATTGACAACCAGACGGGAGCCTGGTGCACCAGCGACTACTACAGTTCGCTACCTGATTGGGTCAATAAGCGCGACCTTTATCAGCCCATAGAAAACATCATTAGGAATAACGAATGGACGCCACTTAACGACGACGTTACCCATTTCAACTACTTCCTTTCTGCCAAAAGCGGAAGAAGCTTCAAACGGAAATTCAACGGCGACTACCGCTTCATGCTGTTTAAGAAGAGCGGACTGGTCAACGACGAGGTGGCCGGAATGGTGGACGATTGTTTGAATCATACGCCGCTGGGTGAAGACGACATCACGGATTATCTGGCCGTTACCCTCTATGCCGGAAACTACGACAACCTCCCCGTCAGTGAGGCCCCTGTTGAACTACAGGATACGTACGCCCGGCTCGACCGCGCCCTGGCGCACATCATCAAGTCCATCGAACGAAAAGCCGGCTCCGACGGTGTCTTATTTGTAGTCACCTCCACCGGCTATACAGACGAAGAGCCCAACGAACTCAAAAAATACCGAATCCCCACCGGCACCTTCGACATGAAGCGCTCAGCCGCCCTGCTCAATATTTATTTGCAGGCGATTTATGGCCGGGGCAACTATGTGGACGCCACCTGGGGAGAGCAAATATATCTGAACCGGAAACTGCTGGAAGACAAGCAACTGGATTATGTGGAAATAGCCAACCGCTCCGAAGCCTTCCTGCAACAGCTCTCGGGCATCGAGGATGTCTATACCTCTACCCGTGTACTGCAAGGCGCCCATTCACCCGGTCTGCAGACTATCAGAAACAGCTTCAACAAGCGCCGCTCAGGCGACATTCTGCTTTCTGTGTCTCCCGGATGGCATCTGGTTAATATAGATACTCACGAAGACCATCTGGCCCGTGCAGCTCACCTACCTTTCCCCATCATCTTCTTAGGTACAGGCATTCAGGCCGAAAAGGTGGAAACACCGGTCAACACGCAGTGCATAGCCCCCACGCTGGCACGCACCATGCGCATCCGTGCCCCCAATGCGTGCGATGAGGTCCCGCTGTCCATCATGCAGCCCGACGCCCAAAACTAACCCCTGTTATTCCACTCAATTATTTATTATCAGAAAAAAAGAAAATACAAACATATGGATATCAACAAACTTATCAGCAAACTGTTCGGCAACAAATCAACTCGTGACATGAAGTTGATTCAGCCCATTGTTGAACAAGTAAAGGAAGCCTACAAAACCATTGACCAGCTCAGCAACGACGAGCTCAGAGCCAAGACCAAAGAACTGCAACAGAAGATTCAGCACTCAGCCGACGATCTGAAAGCCAAGATCGAGGAACTGAAAGCCAAAATAGAAGCGACACCGCTGGAAGACCGCGAACTGATCTTCAACCAAATTGACAAAATTGAAAAGGAAGTGTTGGAACGCTACGAGGTAGAGCTCAACGCAGCCCTACCCGAAGCCTTTGCCATTGTCAAGAGTACGGCACGCCGCTTTGCCGAGAATTCTGAAATTGAGGTAACCGCCACTGACTTCGACCGCGAGCTGGCCACTTCACACGACTTTGTACGCATTGAAGGCGAAAAGGCCATCTACCAGAATCACTGGGTAGCCGGCGGAAACGATACGCAGTGGAACATGGTACACTACGACGTACAGCTCTTTGGTGGTGTCGTACTGCACCAGGGTAAAATTGCCGAAATGGCTACAGGTGAAGGTAAAACCCTTGTGGCTACCCTCCCGGTATTCCTCAACGCCCTCACGGGCAACGGTGTACACGTAGTTACCGTCAACGACTACCTGGCCAAGCGTGACTCCGAGTGGATGGGCCCCATCTACATGTTCCATGGACTGAGCGTTGACTGCATCGATAAGCATCAGCCCAACTCCGAGGCCCGCCGTCGCGCCTACCAGGCCGACATCACTTTCGGTACGAACAACGAATTCGGTTTCGACTACCTGCGTGACAACATGGCCATGTCGCCCGAAGACCTCGTACAGCGCGCTCACAACTACGCCATTGTCGATGAGGTCGACTCCGTATTGATTGACGACGCCCGTACGCCGTTGATTATCTCCGGTCCCGTACCCCGCGGCGAAGACCAGCTGTTCGAGCAGTACCAGCCGCTGGTAGAACGTCTTTACGAAGCCCAGCGCAAACTGGCTACCCAATATCTGGCTGAAGCCAAGAGCCTGATTGCCTCCGGCGACAAGGAAAAAGTTTCCGAAGGTTTCCTGCAGCTCTTCCGCAGCCACAAGGCTCTGCCTAAAAACCGTCCGCTCATCAAGTTCCTCTCCGAGCAGGGCATCAAGTCCGGTATGCTCAAGACGGAGGAAATCTATATGGAGAACAACAACAAGCGCATGCACGAGGCTACCGACCCGTTGTTCTTCGTGGTTGACGAGAAGATGAATTCCGTGGATCTGACCGATAAGGGTAACGACTGGCTGGCCAAAGCCGTAGGCGACGCCACCCTGTTCGTGCTGCCCGACATCACCGCCGAACTCTCAGCTCTGGAGGCCGACGCCACCCTCGACAAGGAGGCCAAGCTGATGAAGAAAGACGAGCTCTATGCCGACTACGCCATCAAGAGCGAACGCGTACACACCATCATCCAGCTGCTCAAGGCCTACGCCATGTTCAACAAGGACGAGGAGTACGTGGTCATGGACGGTCAGGTTAAGATTGTGGACGAGCAGACAGGCCGTATCATGGAAGGCCGCCGCTGGAGCGATGGTCTGCACCAGGCCGTAGAAGCCAAGGAACACGTAAAGGTGGAAGCCGCCAACCAGACGTTCGCCACCATCACCTTGCAGAATTATTTCCGTATGTACCACAAGCTCTCGGGTATGACGGGTACCGCCATCACCGAAGCCGGCGAATTCTGGGACATCTACAAACTGGATGTAGTGGAAATCCCGACCAACCGTCCCGTACAGCGTATTGATATGAACGACCGCGTGTACCGCACCCAGCGCGAAAAATACAACGCCGTCATTGAAGAAGTTCAGAAAATGGTGGCCGAAGGACGCCCGGTTTTGGTGGGTACCACCAGCGTCGACGTGTCTGAGCTGTTGAGCAAGATGCTGCAGCTGCGCCACATTCCGCACAACGTGCTCAACGCCAAGCTCCACAAAAAGGAGGCTGACATCGTGGCCCAGGCCGGTCAGTCGAGCATCGTGACCATCGCCACCAACATGGCCGGTCGTGGTACCGATATCAAGCTGAGCGAGGAAGTACGCAAGGCCGGCGGTCTGGCCATCATCGGTACGGAGCGCCACGAGAGCCGCCGTGTTGACCGCCAGCTGCGTGGTCGTGCAGGACGTCAGGGTGACCCGGGTTCGTCCGTATTCTTCGTGTCGCTGGAAGACAGCCTGATGCGTAAATTCGCCAGCGAGCGTATTGCTCACGTCATGGACAAACTCGGCTTCAAGGAAGGCGAAATGATTGAGGCCCCCATGATTAACAAGGGCATCGAACGCGCACAGAAGAAGGTGGAGGAAATCAACTTCGGCGTACGTAAACGCTTGCTCGAATACGACGACGTGATGAACAAGCAGCGTACCGTAATCTACGAAAAACGCCGCCACGCTTTGATGGGTGAACGTATCGGCATGGACATCAGTAACATGATCTGGGACCGCGTGGTCAGCATCATCGACAGCAACGACTACGCTGGTTGCCGCGACCAATTCCTGGAAGTCATGGCCATGGACGTACCCTTCAGCGAGGAGGAATTCGACGCCAAGAAGCGTGAGGACCTGTTCGAGCCGTCGTTCCAGGCTGCCATGGACAACTTCAAGCGCCGCATCGACCAGCTGGCCCGCGTAGCCATGCCGGTCATTACCAAGGTTTACGAGGAGCAGGGCCAGATGTACGAAAACATTCTCGTGCCCATTTCCGACGGTCGTCTGGTTTACAACATCCGTTGCAACCTGAAGGAGGCTTACGAATCAGAATGCCGCGTAGTGGTACGCGACTTCGAGAAGGCCATCCTGCTGCACAACATTGACGAATCCTGGAAGGAGAACCTGCGCGAACTCGACGAGCTCCGCAAGTCCGTACAGAACGCCAGCTACGAGCAGAAAGACCCGCTGCTGATCTTCAAGTTGGAAAGTGTCAAGCTGTTTGACGCCATGGTCAACAAGATCAACAACTCTACCGTAGCTACGCTGATGCGTTGCCAGATTCCGGTGCAGACACCGCAGGATGTACGTCAGGCCGGCCCTGAGCAGCGTGCTCCCAAACAGCAATACACCGAAACCCACGAGGATCTGAACGACGAAAGCCAGCAAAATGCCGCACAGCAGGACACCCGCAAAACAGCTCCCGAGCCCATCGTCAAGGAAAAGGTGCCCGGACGCAATGATCCCTGCCCTTGCGGTAGCGGCAAGAAGTTCAAAAACTGCCACGGCAAAGATTTAGTATAACACACAAGTCGGCCCCTTGACGGGCCACATCAAACAAAATACGTCCTTCGGGGAATATGATTTCTTCGGAGGACGCTTTTTTATGTCTTTTCCCCTCTCTGAAAGAGAAACTACTCAACTCTCCTGTCTCCCGACGGGAGAACAAGACGGCACCTCCGGAAAACAAGGTGCCGCCTAAAAAAAATTAGGTGCCTTCCCGTAAAAAATAGGTGCCTTCTATTTTTTACGAGGCGACACCTTGCAAACATTCCCCAGCACAAACCGCCTCACACCAGAATCATTGTGCAATTTCCCGCCGGAAATTGTCTATATTTCCTCATTCTGAAAGAGAAAAGTCCACATTCTGTGAAAAAATTGTAACTTTGCACCGTTTTTTCAGCAATAGGCATCCGCCAACGGCTGAAACGCAGAAAAATACAGGCACACACCGGGCATAAAACGAAAGGGGCGCGTGAGTCCCGGCAGCCCAGTCCGACAACGGTCGGACACCGCTGTGCCACCACTATTTTTACGACAAACCAACCACTTAAAATGAAAGATATCTGCTGCATCGGTCACATCACCCTCGACCGCGTCATCACCCCTCAAAAAACCGTTCACATGCCGGGAGGCACTTCCTATTATTTTGCCGAGGGCATCCATCGTCTCCCGCAGGTCAGCTTCCAGCTGGTCACAGCCGTAGGGCCCACGGAAATGACGGTGGTCGACCAACTCCGCCAGGAGGGCATTGACGTCATTGCCCTGCCCAGCCAGCGCAGCGTATTTTTCGAAAACAAATATGGGCAAAACGGCAACGAGCGCACCCAGCGCGTACTGGCCAAAGCCGACCCTTTCACCATAGAAGGCATGAAGCAGGCCGAACCGGCCCGCATCTACCACCTGGGCAGTCTGCTGGCTGACGACTTTGCCGCCGACCTCATTCCCTATCTCTCGGGCAAGGGACTGGTGTCGGTCGACGTGCAGGGCTATCTGCGCGAAGTACAGGGCGAAAACGTGGTGCCGGTAGACTGGAAGGAGAAAATGGACCTCATTCCCTACATTGACATTCTCAAGGTCAATGAATACGAAATGGAGGCGCTCACGGGCAAAAACGAGCCTCACGCTGCCGCCAAGGTCATTGGCGACTGGGGTGTCAAGGAAGTGTGTGTCACCCTCGGCGACTACGGCTCCGTCATCTATGCCGACGGCCGTTTCTACGAAATCAAGGCCTACCCACCCAAACAGCTGGTAGACCCCACCGGATGCGGCGACACCTACTCCACGGGCTATCTCTATTGCCGTGCCAAAGGAATTGGGGTTGACGAGGCCGGACGTTTTGCCGCAGCCATGTCAACCCTCAAGCTCGAGGCTTCGGGCCCCTTCTCGGGCACCGAAACCGATATTCGCCAGCTGATGGCTCAGTACGACTGAGCCTGACGCCGGCGCGCCTTTACCTGCCGGTAGATGGTAAAGGAATAAGCCCATACCACGATATAAGCCACCAGTGGCACCACAAAAGCCAGCGTCATGTTGCTGAAGTCGGCTGCCATGCCCATCACCACCGTACCCACGGCGCCGCCGATGGGTGACATCATCAATATGGCCGACGCACGTTGCGTGAGCGGTCCCAGCCCTTTGATGGACAGAGCAAAGATGGTGGGGAACATGATGGACTCCACCACAAAAATCAGCAGCGAAGCCACAAACGACACCACCGGATAATCCAGCACCACAAACAGCGTCAGCACCACGGCGCTCGTAATGCAAAAAAGCAGCACCTTTTCGGCCCGGATGTATTGCATCACCCAGCTACCCAGGAAGCGGCCGCCCATAAACAGCAGCAATCCCACCGACAGCACCAGCGAGGCCACCAGCTTGTGATTGGCACCCGGCAGGGCTCTCACGGCCCAGCCCACCAGGTCGGTCTCCGCCGCATAATTGACGAAAAAGGAGTTGATGGAAATTTCCGAAACCTCATAGCAGAACAGGGCCAGCAGTCCGAACACGAACATCGGGTGCCGCCTCAGCCGCATCTCCACGCCCTGCTCCGTAGCTGCGGGCGCCACCTCTTCCTCCATCACCACCTCGGGCAATTTGATTCGGGAAAATACTACCGCAATCAGCAGCACCACCACCCCAATCGCAATATAAGGCAGCGAAATGTCGGGGTCCTGCCCCGAAAAGCAGTAAAGCCCGCCCAGCAGCGAACCGCAGATGCAGCCTGCGCCGTTAAACGACTGCGCCCGGTTGAGTCGGCTGGCCGCCGTGGCGCGGTCGCCCAGCAGGGTAACGTAAGGGTTGGCCGCCACCTCCAGCGTGGCCAGTCCGCACCCAATGACAAACAGCATCAGCAGGAACAGCCCGAACACCCAAGCCCCGCTTACGCAGCCGCTCAGGCAAAAGCCCGTGGCGCCGAGTCCAAAGAGCACCAGTCCGCCCACCACGCCGCGGCGCGTACCGAAACGGCGGATAAACTGCCCCGCCGGCACGGCCATCAGAAAATAGGCCAGATACGTCACAAACTGCACGGCCGACGCCTGCATCTTGGTCAGGTGCAGCGTTTCCTGAAAAAACGGGTTCAGAATATCCAGTATGGCGCGGGCAAATCCCCACAAAAAGAAGAAAAAGGTAATTAACACAAACGGAAAGAGCAACCCCTTTCCTACCAAAGCTTTTTTCATGTATCGGTTTGATTTTTTATTCCATTATTTCTCCCGGCACAGCCTTTTCGGCCTCCGGCCCTGCAAAGTTAGCGTAACTGTTGTGAAGAACAAAACAAAAAGACCGCGGTTTTTTATATTAATTAAGCTACTAATTAACGTATTCAAATGATTCACTGAATCTACACCATAAACATTATTCGTGCCTAGTATTAAACATTACCTCAATTATGCTAAATTTGCATTTAAAATATTTTCTATGGACATAGACAGACTATTATCAATTCACCAATCACATTCTTTAATGCAAATCAAAGCAATTAATAAACAACTATTAATTGCACAATACGCTCAATGCGAACAAATTACCGCATTACAAAAAGAAATAAAAACCAGCAACGGCATTGCAAGACAAATTCTGAAAAAGCAAATTGAAGAAATACAACATAGAGAACAACAAAAATATTACAAAGCGCTTGCTTTTTCAATGAAAGAAGCCGTTGAAAATATTAAGACAGAAAAAGATCTTAATTTCAAATGTTTCTTATGTGATTTATATGCTAAAACAATATTAGAAAATTTACAAGAAGCCCAAAATAATCTTGAAGAAATTTCAGACAAAGAATATTGCAAGAACATAATACGCTCTCTTCAACAGATTCAGCAGGAATATATTGCGGCCAATAATACATATAATCAAAGTTCATTCGCCAAATTATTAATTGCACGAACGAACTACATCGAACAACAAGAGCTTTTCAAAGAAAAAAGACGTAGATATTTTATTCACAAAACAGACATTCAAGAAGAAATAGAAACTTTACAAGAAAAAGCCAATAAGCGCCCTCATTGGGGGTGTCTGATAAATATTCTGATTTTTCTGTCAATTTGCGGCCTTTTCCTTATGATTTTATCCATATTTACGGATATTACCGTTCTACCGGCCCTATTTGTCATATTTTTCCTTCCATTCTTTATCCCTTTATTAATACTAATAAAGAAAAGGAAAAAATGGAAAAAAGAGAAAGATTTACATTTTTATGAAACTGAACAAAAGATACATGAATTAATAGGAAGTGCAAAAAAATTAGATGAAAATCTTTATGAAGATGAAAAATCATTACGCGAATCGCCTTATATTCAGATAAAAAATTCCATTTCATCTGCATTTCCTTCTTGGGAAGAAACCTTACAAAAAATAGATTCCTATATTCCCAAGTTGAAGGATTCAAAATCCCCTAAAAATCAAGAATTATTAGCGGTAGCCAAATATGTAATTTCATTTTCAGGAGCCGATGAAGCCTTAATTCAAAGAAAATTCTCATGTAGTTATCAAAAAGCGAAATCATACATAGAAGAATTAGAAAATATAGGGATTTTAAAAGATGGTATCGTACAAATACATAGTAATGAAACATTAACTAAATATTGGAAAATGCTATAGCTACATTTTACAAGAGGCGGCTCAACAAAAAATCTCAAGCCAGCTTGGCTTTTTTGTATTCGCCTTTCGCTATCTTTGCAATGGGAAAGCCCAAGAGAGAAAAAATCAGTAAAATGAAACCTTATTTTGCCATTTCCATATTTCTGGCGCTGCTCGTGCCGGCCATCGCCACCAGCTGGGGCAGCTATAAAATCACCGAGGCCACCATCGTTGACGACCTCAACCAGGCCCTGGCCCGCACCATACAACAGGAGGACGTCAGCACCATCACGCCCGACACGCTCAACACCTACCGCCAATTCCTCAACACCCCGGCCCTGAAGTCCAAAGTCTACCTGGCCCACTGCCCGCGGCTCGAATCGGGCCACGCCATGTGCAGCGACACCATGATAGCCAATCCCCGTCAGCCCACCCTGGGCATCCGAGCCTATGCCAACTGCACGCAGGCCGCCATATTCAGCATGTCCGACCAGCGCCTGCCCCTCGTGCTCCTGCTGTTGAGCCTCGTGTGGGGAGCTTGCAGCCTCCGCGTATGCCGCCGCCCGCGCCCTGAGCTGCCCACCCTCGGCGCCTTGGCCTACGACCCGCATTCCCACCACTTCTACAACCATCTCAGCGAGCCCCTGCACCTCACGCCCCTGCAGCAGCAACTCATGGAAATGTTCCTCAGCCGCCCCGACCACCAGCTTACGGTAACCGAAATCTGCCAAGCCCTCTGGCCGAAAAAGGAAGATGCCCGCACCACGCTCTACACCCTCATCCGTCGCCTCAAGCCCGTAATTGAAGACGGCGGCCACCTGAAAATCGTCTCCGAAAAAGGCCATGCCTATCGCCTGGTCGAAACCAAGCCCTGACGCACCCTCTCACATCCACGCGCGTCACCTTGTGTGGCATGGTGTTTTTACATTTTTACATTTTACATTTTTACAAATCCTCCCCGCCCGGCCATAAGCGGTGGAATAGCCAGTTACGTTTCCCTCACTAAGCCAATGCCCTGACGCATCCCCTCACATCTCCCTCGTGTGTCACCTTGTGTGGCATGTGTTTTTACATTTTTACATTTTACATTTTTACAAATCCTCCCGCCGCGCCATAAGCGTGGAGCAGCCAGTTGCGTTCCCCTCGCGCCCAGAAGTGCCCGGCTCCCCCGTTCCGTCACAAAAGCTACCTCTCCCGTTCGGCAAGCTTCCACGCCCCAATTCTCCCAAAGTTTTCCACAAGGACGCCCCGCCCACCCCACGAATCAGGGGGACAACGCTAAACTAATCAATAATTTTGTTAATAAAATAGAAAATAACTAATAAAACGGAGCAATGTTTCTATATTAACGTGAGTTCGATGAATTATAAGTAGTTGCAAAATTGGTGATTAGCGAAAA
>ENA-UONW01001469-UONW01001469.1-human-gut-metagenome-genome-assembly--contig:-CS52-NODE-1469-length-27857-cov-6.201856_pt1 | contig 27857 bp, 23 predicted proteins | sample MGYA00242463_ERZ724010 | MGnify/ENA metagenome assembly ERZ724010 | reverse complement strand
GCTACGTCGGATACTGCACCGGCGCGGGCGGCTTTCTGCGGGTGAGCAGAATCATAAACGTCATGCTGCCCAGCCTGCCCGCGTACATCAGCAGGATCAGCAGAACCCGCGACGCGGTATTCAGCTGGCGTGTGATGCCCGCCGTCAGCCCGACGGTGTCAATCGCCGAAAACACCTCGATGAGCACCTGCTGGAGCGTGAATTCCGGCTGCATGGCGCAAATCGCCAGCGTCGCCATCGCGCCCAGCGTCAGATACACCACGACAATGGAGCAGGCGCGGCGCAGCAGGTCGTTTTCAATCCGCCTGCCGAAGATGTGCACATCCTCTTCGCCCCTGAGGATGGAAACCGCCGTCAGCACGACGAGCAGCAGCGTCGTCGTCTTCGCGCCGCCCGCCGTCGAGCCGGAGTTGCCGCCGGTCAGCATCAGCAGCAGCGTCAGCATGCCGCCCGCCGGGCTGAGCTCGCCCGTCGGCACGGTGTCAAAGCCCGCGGTTCGCGGCGTGACGGCGGAAAACAGGCTCGCCCAGACGCGCGTGCCCGTCGTCATGCCCGCCATGGTCGCGTTCCTCTCTGTGATGAAGAACAGCGCGGCGGGCACGAGCACCAGAAACGCCGTCAGCGCGAGCACGGCCCGTGTGTGCAGGCGCAGTTTTTTCCAGCACAGGCGGTTTTGAGCCAGATCCTGCCAGACCGGAAAGCCCAGCCCCGCGACCAGAATCAGCGTCATCACCGTCAGGTTGATCAGCGGGTCGCCCACGAAGCACTCCAGCGAGGCAAACGACCCGCTGACCGGCCCCATCAGGTCAAAGCCCGCGTTGCAGAACGCGGATATCGCGTGGAACACGCTGTACCAAAGCCCCTTTGCCCAGCCGAGCATCGGCACAAACCGAAACGCGAGCGCGGCCGCGCCCAGCCCTTCGATGACGGCCGTGCCGATCAGCGCCAGCCGAATCAGCCGAACAATACCGCCGACGCTGAAGGAGGCCACGCTCTCCTGCAAAATCGTCCGCTGGCGCAGGCCGATTCGCCTGCCCATCGCCATGGAGACCAGCGCCAGCAGCGTCATCACGCCCAAGCCGCCGATCTGGATGGCGGCAATCAGCACAACCTGCCCGAAAAGCGACCAATGCGTGCCCGTATCGACCAGCACCTGCCCCGTCACGCAGACCGCGCTCGTCGCGGTGAACAGCGCCGTCAGCGGCGGGGTCACGGTGCGGCTCTGCGACGAAATCGGCAGCATGAGCAGCAGCGTCACCAACAGAATCAGCAGCGCAAAGCCGATGGCGATCATCAGCGACGGGCTCATCGGCGCTTCCCTTTTTTCCTTCATCCTCTACCTCCCAGCAAGCCCCACCATGATACGCTTTCCGCCCCCGTTTGTCAACGGCTGCCGCCGCGTTTTGAGCAATCCCTTAACGCGCCTCATCTCGCCTTCAGCGCCTCGATTCGCTCCTGCCAGAGCTGCATCCAGCCCCGCGGGAAGACGTAGCTCACCGCCCACGCGACCAGAACGCCGATGGTCGTATCGAGAATCCGATACAGCGCATAGCTCACGTAGGATTCCACCGGCGTGTTGAACAGCAGGATGCACAGCACCACGCCGCCGGGCTGCACGCCGCCGACCCACACCATCTGGCAGAGCACGATCAAAATCACCGTGCCGATGAACGTCAGCGGCACGAGCCAGAGCGTATACGCGCCGTCCGGCTTGAAAATCAGGTAGATGCGGAACAGCAGCATGCCCAGCAGACCGCCGATCAGCGTACCGAACAGGCGGTTGCCACCGTTCTTGCGGGAATCCTCCATATCCGACCCCATGCCAAAAATCGCGCCGATGCAGGCGAACGCCGGGCTGCGGCCAACGAAATAATAGGCAAGCGCGCAGAACGCCGCCGCCAGCGCCGTTTTGACATTGCGCATTCCCACACCGGGAATTTTCACGGGTTTGATGCTCATACTCTATCCTCCAGCTTCACAAATCAAAAAAAGAGTCTGCGCGCCGCGCAAACTCCGATATTGTATCACAGGTTCCATGCTTTGTGTAGCGGCAAACGTCACGATTTTCCCGTCGTTCTTTGCCCGTTTCGCGTTTACGGGGTCAGCCCCAATTCGTCATAGGCCTCGTCGATCACGCTGTTCCACGCGGCGACGACCTCCGGCCGCTCCGGCGCGCCGCACGTCGTGCACGGGGAAAGCTGGTTATACGGATAGCTGCTCAAATCGCCGTAGGTGATGGCGGAAAGCGGCAGATACCTGCTCTTGACGCTTGCGCACCGCGCCGTGGTGTGGTATTTTTTGCCGCCGTCTTTGTTGTAATACATCGGCGTGGCGGGGTCGGTCTCCCTCAGCTTGCGGCCGTCGTCGTCCCAAATGATGATCTTGACGTCCTTCTGGCCGCGCAGGTTGTTCCACAGCCATGTGTGGCTGTAGCCGTCCGCGTTGTCCTTCCGCTGCACGCGCACGCAGCCGTGCGACGCGCGCCGCCCCAGCGCGCTCTCGCAGATGTCGTAATTCGCCGTGCCGACGGGGTTTCCGTTTTCATCCTGCCCGCCGGAATAGATGGCGGGCACCATGTGCATCAGGTCGCCGCCGTTGAAGCGAATCGCCTGATCGCAGTATAAATTGCCCGACCAGAAGCCGCCCGTCCAGCTGCACAGCAGAAACTCGCCGCTCGCCGTCTCGTTGATGGCCGAATTGCCGCCGCTGGTCGTGCCGGTGGAGCAGAGCAGCGTGGTCAGCAGCCGCCCCTCTTTGTAGAGATACAGCCGCTGGGTCATCTTATCGACGATGATGCCGTAGGTCTGGTTCGGCGTGACGGTTCGGATTCGGCTGGATTTCACCCAGCCCTGCTCCAGCTCGTCGCGGTCGTTGTAGGCCTCGATCTTCGTCCATCCGTCCTGCTCCTCGATCACCCGGACGGCGACCGACGCGCCGTAAAAAAAGCCGCGCCCCTCGTCATACGTCTTGCGCTTGCCGTTGGGCGCGTCGGAAAGATACACTTTTTCCTTTTGATCCGTGCCCAGCACGGCAATTTCCGCGGTCAGGCGCGCCCATGCCGCCGCCTCGTCCGCCGGGTCGAACTCGCCGAACCACGAAAACCGGATGGCTTCCTTGGCCGCTTCCAGATTTTCCTGCACCTTCGCCTGCGCGGCGGCCTCCGCCTGTGCCGCCGCGTCCGCGCGAAGGTCGCTGAGCTGTTCGTTCATGGATTTCTGGGTCTCCCAGTCCGCCGTGCCGGTGGCGTCCAGACCGCTGGCCTTCTGGAATTTTTTGATGGCCTCGACGCTCGCCTTGCCGAGCTTGCCGGCGCAGTCGCCGTCGTAATAGCCCAGCTCCTTGAGGTTCTTTTGCAGCGCGATCACCTGTGAGCCGGAAGCGCCCATGCCCAGCTCCCAGCCGACCAGCCCTTCCGTCAAAACGCCGTAGCCGCGGATGGAGTCGTCGTCGAGCCGATAAGTATAGCGCTGCACGACGGAGGGCGTCGGGCCGAGGATGTGGTTGTTGCCCTCGATGGTGTGGACGTAGTATGTGCCGTCCGAATCCTGCGTGACCATTTCCACGATGCCGACGTGATCGAGGCGGTTATACTTATACCACTCGATGTAGATCAGGTCGCCCTTCTTCGGGATATACGGCCTATCCGAAACGGAAACGCCGTCGCTCAGGTAGAACTGGCCTTCCTCGCCGCGCAGGCCGTCGTTCACGGTGACATACCGGCCGCGCTCCTTGTACCACATCGCGCCGCCCTCGCAGCTCGTCTGCAAGGGATAATCGTTGCCGAGCATAGACGCGCCGTAGTATTCGTCGGCGAAATTCACGCACCAGGAGACAAACTCCGAGCACCATTCGCCGTAGGCGCTACCGCCCCACTCGCCGTATTTGCTGTAGCCGCCCTTTGTCGCGGAATAGCCCAGCTCGTTGACAGCCGCCGCGACGAGCATATCCGCGCGGTCGTCCGCCAGCGCGCAGGCGCCCAGCAGCAAAGACAGAGCCAGCAGCAGGGTTACGATGTGTTTCATGGCAATCCTCCGAAAAAAACCTTATTTCCATCTATTCAACGGGCATCCGCCGCCTTTTCTTCCCGCTCACAGGAAAATTTTGCCCTCCCGCGCCCAAACCGCCGCGCCAAACCGTTTCCACGGCTGCGCGTCCATCGGCGGGAGCGCGTCAAAGCGCATTTCTTCCTTCTTGGTCGGGTGAATCAGCCCCAGATGCGCGCCCCAGAGGGCGATCTGCTCGCCGGGCTTACCGCCGCCGTAGCGCGCGTCGCCCCAGATCGGCAGACCAGCGTGGGAGAGCTGCACGCGAATCTGATGGCTTCTGCCCGTGAACAGGCGCACGCGCACCAGCGTCAGCCCGTCCGCCTCGCCGCACTTTTGGTAGCGCAGCTTCGCGTCCTTCGCACCGGGCGTGTTCGCGGGAACGGCGCGAACCATGTTGGTTCTGCCGTCCTTGAGCAAAAAGTCGCAGAGCTCGGCCGCGTCCCCCGCGTCGCCCCGAACGGCGGCGACATACTGCCGGTGCATCGTCTTGTCGCGCACCTGCGCGCTCAGGCGGTCGGCGGCTTTGCTCGTCTTGGCCAGCACGACCAGCCCGCCGACCGGCCTGTCCAGCCGATGGACGAGCCCCAGATACACCGCGCCGGGCTTCTGATAGGTTTCGGCGATGTAAGCCTTCATGGTGCTGTGCAGATCCGCGTCGCCGGAATCATCCGCCTGCGTGGGCATGTTCGGCGGCTTGACGACCACGAGCAGGTGGTTATCCTCGTAGACGATGGATACGCCGCGATAGCTTTCCATCTTATGCCCTCTGCCAGCGGCCGCTCGCGCCGCACGGGAGCACGCCGCCCGCCGTCACGGGCAGGCAGACCTCGTCCGCGGTGATGACGCCGCCGAAACGGGGCTTGACGGTCATGTCGATCATGTTGCCCAGCACGCTGGCCTGAAAGCCCGTCGTATAGCCGTTGATGAGGAAGAACAGCGGATCATCGGAAAGCGCCTCGGAGCAGGCCTTCGCCAATCCGTACAGCTCGTTTTCCAATTTCCAGACCTCGCCGCCCGGCCCGCGCCCGTAGGAGGGCGGGTCCATCAAAATGCCGTCGTAGAAGCGGCCGCGGCGCGCCTCACGCTGCACGAACTTGAGCGCGTCGTCGATGATCCAGCGCACGCGATCCTCCGGCAGGCCGCTGCACTCGCGGTTTTCCCGCGCCCACTGCACCATGCCCTTGGCCGCGTCGCAGTGGCAGACCTGCGCGCCCGCCGCCGCGCAGGCAATCGTCGCGCCGCCGGTATAGGCGAACAGGTTGAGCACGCGCACCTCTCTCCCCTGCTTCACGCGGTCGGAGACGAGGCCGGTCAACCAATCCCTGTTGGTCGCCTGTTCGGGGAACAGGCCGGTGTGCTTGAATCCGGTCGGGCGGACATAAAAGCGCAGGTTTTTATAATTCATCACCCACCGGTCGGGCAGCTTGGTGAAAAACTCCCACGAACCGCCGCCCTTCTCGCTGCGATGATAGTGTGCCTGTGCCTTGCGCCAGAGCGACGGATCGCGCGCGGGCCAAATCGCCTGCGGATCGGGGCGGCGCAGATACACGTCGCCCCAGCGTTCGAGCTTTTCGCCGCCGCCGCAATCGAGAACTTCATAGTCCTGCCATTGATCTGCTAAAAACATGGTTACTCCTTCAGTCAGCTTCGCTGACAGACCTTCGGCATTCCGCTTACCTGCCTCCCGCACTGCGGGTGGCAAGCTCCACGCCCTCAAAGAGGGAGCCAATTCAGCATGTTTCCCCCTCCATTCAGCCTCCCTCTTCGAGGGACGTTTGAAATCGTCACCGCCTGTGGCGGGAATCTGACGATAAAAAACGCCGGAGGTTGGCACGCCGCAGGCGTGACGGAAGGAGTTAAACGCGCAATCCCTTATTCCTTAAAAAATCTCGGATACTTTTCCTTCTGGTTCTCCAGCATATCCGCCACAACGCCCTCGGCGTAGAGCAGATCAATGCCCGTCAGCGCCGGGTCGATCTCCAGCGCCTCGCGCAGCGTGTTCCGGCTGCCGGTCGCGGCGGCCTCGGCATAGAGGCGGTTGACCAGACTGAGCTGCTCCATCACATCCTCCAGCTCGATGGGCAGTTCCACCGGCTGACCGACGGGGCCGTCCTTTGCGACATGCGCCGGCCCTTCGACAAAGCGCCCGTGCGTCACGCCGGGCACAGCGCCGTCGCACGGCATGACCATGCTCTGCACGTCACATTCGCTCTCGCCCCACAGCGCGCGCAGGATTTCCACCGGGCGCACGGAGGAGAGTCCGCTGGTGCGGATCTGCCCCCACGCCTGCGCGCCCTGCGGCCGCATCGGCCCGTGCACCGTCAGCAGCGCCAGATTGCGCTTGCGCAGCTCGTAATCCGCCGCGCCCACGCCGGAAATCATCAGCGAGCGGCGCGGGCTCAATTCCGTATCGGCCAGCAGCTCGCACTGGGTCACGCGCGGCCCCGCCGGAATCGCGCCGTACCAGTCGATATACTGCGCGGCCAGCGCCTCGCGTTCGTCCTCTTTCATTTCTTTCTGGATGCGGGGGATCAAATCCTTCCCGCTCGGGCGTTCGCGGCACGAAACGACCCACGAAAAATCGTTCAGCCCCGCGCAGGTCACATCCACCTTTTCTTCCTTCAGCCCCAGATAGAGCGCCAGCCGCGCGCGGGTCTGCTCCGTCACGCCGCTCACGCCGAGGGTGCGCACGCCGCAGAAGCGCTGCGCCGCCTCGCACGCGCGGGAGAGCGGCAGCCCGCCGTATCCGCTCGAACAGAGGATCAGCGGCGCGCCGGGACATTCCTCGCGCATCTGATCCGCCAGATCGCAGACAAAGCCGACCGCGCGCATGGTCTGCATCGCGCCGCCGAGGCCGCCGCGCAGGCGAACCTGCTTGCCCAGCCCGACCGCATCCAGCGATTCAAAATCCTTTTTCCACGCTTCCTCGTCGAGGAAATCCGAACAGAGGATCACCGCGTCGGCGGAAAACGCCGCCTTTTGCAGCTGGGTCGTGTAATAGAATCGCGCCTGCACGCCGAAGGCGCGCGCCAGCGCCTGCGCCCCGCGCGCGGAAAGCTCCGCCATGTCGAGGTCGGCGTCCACCATCCAATATTCCGCCTCCATGCGGAAACGGACAAACAGATCTTCGAAAATCGCGGGGGCAAAGAAATATGCCCCCGCGCCAGCGATTACGATTTTTTTCATGGTTTCCTTTTATGCTTCGGTTAGGCCTTGGCCACGCTCAGCGTCGCGTCCACGCCGTTGATGCTCCAGTCGCGGACATACGCCCCTTCCGGCGCGTCGCCCAGCGTCACGTCGAGCGCCAGCACGCCGCGCTCAATCGCGTCCGCGTTCGTCTCGACGATCTGCGCGAGCTTCTCGTCCGCCGTCTTGACGGTGACATGGATGCGATCGACGACCTCGAAGCCCGCCTCCTTGCGCATCGTTTGCAGCTTGGAGATCACCTCACGGGCAAAGCCCTCGGCGATCAGCGCCTCGGTGAGGTTGGTATCCAGCGCGACGGTCACGCCGCGGTCGGTCGCCACGACATAGCCCGGCTTCTTCATCGGCGCGGTCAGCACATCGTCCTTTTCCAGCTCGATCATCGTGCCGTCCAGCTCAAAGCGGAGCAGCTCGCCCTTCTCAAAGCCCGCGACGACGGCGTTGCCGTCCAGCGTGGCGAGCTTCTCGCCGATGGCCTTGAGCAGCTTGCCGTATTTCTTGCCCAGCGTGCGCATCTGCGGCTTGAGCTGATAGGTCATAAACGCGGTGGTGTCGTCGGTGAAGACGGCGTCCTTCACGTTCAGCTCGTCCTCGGCCAGCGCGCAGAAATCCTGCGGCAGGGTCGCGCCGCTGACGATCATGCGGGAGAGCGGCTGGCGCACCTTGAGGCCGCTTTCGCTGCGGCAGCTGCGCCCCAGCACGACGACCTCCAGCAGGTCACGCATGTGCCCTTCCAGCTCGGCGTTGATGTATGCTTCGTCGCAGACCGGGAAATCCGTCATGTGGACGGAAATCGGCGCGTCCTTGTCCACGGAGCAGACGAGGTTGCGATACATGTTCTCGGCCATGAACGGCGTGAACGGCGCGGTCAGGCGGCTCATCGTCTCCAGAACGTGATAGAGCGTCGCGAACGCGGCCTCCTTGTCGCCGGCCATGCCCTTGCCCCAGAAGCGCTCGCGGCTGCGGCGGACATACCAGTTGGAGAGATCATCCACAAAATCCGTCATCGCGCGGGAGGCCTCGAAGATCTTGTATTCGTTCAGATCGTCGTCCACCTCGCGGACGAGGGAATTCAGGCGGGAGAGAATCCAGCGATCCATCAGCGTCAGCTCGGCCTTGTCAAGCGGATGCTCCTTCGGGTTGAACTGGTCGATCTCCGCATAGAGGATGAAGAACGCGTAGGTGTTCCACAGCGTGCCCATGTACTTGCGGGTCGTCTCGTCGATGGCCTTGGCGTGGAAGCGGTTCGGCATCCACGGCGCGGCGTTGTTGTAGAAGAACCAGCGCACGGCGTCCGCGCCCTGCGTGTTGAGCACGCTCCACGGATCGACGGTGTTGCCGACGTGCTTGCTCATCTTCTTGCCGTCCTTATCCTGAACGTGACCCATCACGATGCAGTTTTTGAACGGGTTGGTATCGAACATGCAGGTCGAAATCGCCAGCAGCGTGTAGAACCAGCCGCGGGTCTGGTCAATCGCCTCGGAGATGAAATCCGCCGGGAAGCGGCGCTCGAACTGCTCCTTGTTTTCAAACGGATAATGCCACTGCGCGAACGGCATCGAGCCGGAGTCATACCAGCAGTCGATGACCTCTTTCTCGCGGTGCATGTCGCCGCCGCACTTCGGGCAGGTGAGCACCACGTTGTCGATGTACGGGCGATGCAGCTCGATGTTGGGATCGACGTTGCGGCCGAGCTTTACCAGCTCCTCGCGGCTGCCGATGACGTGCACATGGCCGCATTTGCAGGTCCAGACCGGCAGCGGCGTGCCCCAATAGCGCTCGCGGGAAAGTCCCCAGTCGATGACGTTATCCAGGAAGTTGCCCATGCGGCCTTCCTTGATGTTCTCCGGCATCCAGTTGACGGCGCGGTTGTTGCGCATCAGCGCGTCGTGCACGGCGGTCATCTTGATGAACCAGCTCTGGCGGGCGTAATAGATCAGCGGCGTATCGCAGCGCCAGCAGAACGGATAATCGTGCTCAAACTTCGGCGCCTTAATCAGCAGGCGGCGCTCCCTGAGGTCGGCCAGCACGAGCTTGTCCGCATCCTTGACGAACACGCCCGGCCACTTGGTCTCCTCGGTCAGGCAGCCCTGCGCATCGACCAGCTGCACGAACGGCAGGTTGTATTTGCGGCCCACGCGCGCGTCGTCCTCGCCGAACGCCGGAGCGATGTGGACGATGCCGGTGCCGTCGCTCATGGTGACGTAGCTGTCGCAGACGACGTAGTGGAACTTCGCGCCCTCGCGCTCCACGTCGTAGAGCGGCTCATACTCCATGTACTCCAGCGCGCTGCCCTTCATCGTCTCCACGATAACGGGCTTTTCCTCCTTGCCGCCGAAGATGGACTCGACGAGCGCGCCCGCCATGTAATAGGTGTCGCCCTCGAAGGTCAGCTTCACATAGTCGTCGTCCGGGTTGACGCACAGCGCAACGTTGCTGGGCAGCGTCCACGGGGTCGTCGTCCACGCGGTGAGATAGGTGTTCTCCGCGCCCTTCACCTTGAAGCGCACGACCGCGGAGGTCTCCTCCACACGCTTGTAGCCCTGCGCGACCTCGTGGCTGGAGAGCGCGGTGCCGCAGCGCGGGCAGTACGGCACGATCTTGTGCCCCTTGTAGAGCAGACCCTTTTCGTAGATCTTTTTGAGGCTCCACCACTCGGATTCGATGTAATTATCCTCGTAGGTGATATACGGGTGCTCCATATCCGCCCAATAACCGACGCGCTCGCTCATCTGCTCCCACTCGGTCTTGTATTTCCAGACGGACTCCTTGCACTTCTTGATGAACGGCTCGATGCCGTATTCCTCGATCTGCGGCTTGCCGTCCAGGCCGAGCATCTTCTCGACCTCCAGCTCCACCGGCAGGCCGTGGGTATCCCAGCCGGCCTTGCGCAGCACGTCGTAGCCCTTCATCGTGCGATAGCGCGGGATGATGTCCTTGATCGCGCGCGTCTCCACATGGCCGATGTGCGGCTTGCCGTTGGCGGTCGGCGGACCGTCGAAAAACGTAAAGGCGGGCGCGCCCTCGCGCAGCTTCACCGTTTTCTTAAAAACGTCTTCGTCGCGCCAGAATTTGATGACCTCTTCCTCGCGCTGAGCGAAGTTCATGTCGGTTGAAACCTTCTGATACATACGTTTCCTCCTGTGACAAAAATAAAAAGCAGCCTCATCCGCATGGGACGAGGCTGCTCGCGTTACCACCCAAATTGACGCCGAAAAGCGCCCGCTCAAAGCCGATGACGGGGCGAACCGTCCGCCCCTACTCCATTCAAGGCGGCCGCTGATGCGGGTGATCCCCCACGCCTCGTCCGGCCGGAATTGCACCAGTTCTCCGGCTCTCTTTGCGGCAAAAGGCATGCGCGTCCCGCGTCATCGCGTTTCATATCAACGATATAATACCCGGTTTCGGGGGATTTGTAAAGAGGGAATTTCAAAAGAATCTCCAAATACGCATTTTGCCCTGTTCGACTTAAATGCAGCGCGCGTAAGACCCATGTCACAGCCCGAACGTATAAACCTTTTCATAATTCATATTCATGGCGATATCGACGCTCACAGCGTGCTGATCGTACACACAGGACCACTGCGTGCTGCTTTTCTTCTCCTCGCTGACTTGTTGACTGACGGCTTCAAGAAGGTTCATCGCCAGATCACCGTTTTCAAAAATACCGCCGTTCGCGTCAAGCGTTTCGCGAAGAGTGGCATACCGATCCTCGCCCTTGCCAAAGTCATATTCGCCCGGCGTGAGTAAGAAATTCGTCGCTGCTTCGTCCTGCACAACGCTCATTTCATCGTCGATATACTCGACAATAACGCTGCCGCCGTTCGCATCGGCGATGTGGAAATGATAGCAGCTATTCGCGGAAGCATGCATATCATATTGGGACAGCAGTTCAATCGCTTCCTCAACCGTCGCCGCACGGTCAAGCAGCAGGCGGATTGCAGATGTCGTCGTGATATCGACCTTATCAGTCTGCTGGTTAGTCGGGGTCGTCTTAATCTGTAAAACGCCGACCGCTAAGCCCTTTTCGTTCACGCCGTCCAGCGGCGCATACGGCGCGGCCAGAGTCATAATTCCCTTCACCAGAGAAGTCGGAAGGTTTTCGCTGTTGTATCCGATGTACGCCAGATTGACCATCGAAATGGAAGCATAGCCATCCTTCGGACGCGTCGTCACAAGCAGCGCCGGAGAATCGTACATATCAAAATTGCGCCCGAAAATCGGCGTTCCGTCTGCCAGCTTTGCAGCAAACGTCGAGCATCCCAAATTCGGCAAATCAAATTTCAGTGGAATCCCTTTAAGCACCTGCCTGACAATAAATTCGATCAGCTCGGTATCCGTAGAAGCGCCGATTTTCAGAAATCGATCCAGCGCATAGTCAGCCTTATATTCCATCGTGAACAGATTGGCATCGTCCTCTACGCGGTTCAAAGTCTTGAGCGTTGAAAATTCGCCGCCGAAAAAAGCGAAAAACACAATCGTCAGCGCGCCAAGCACCGCGAAGATTGCTTTGACTGCGCGAGCTGCTCCATGTTTCCAAGCGGTTTTGTTCTGTACCATGAAAGTAGTCTCCTTTTTAGTTCATTTAGTGAACTTTTTATCTGTTAGAAAGCCGGGATTGTTCATCCCGGCACAGTCTGCTGACAGCGCTCCATTCCATCCGAACTATTCGAGCAGGAAGCGCCCGCGCAATTGGTTCACTTTTTTAACCTTCTTGGCTATCATACCGCATTTTCGGCTTGCCGTCAAGTGGTTTTCAATCATTCAATCCTCAAGCTTTCCAGCCGAAAGCCTTCCCTGCTGTTCAGCCCCAGCGCGCGGATGACGGCGCAGCCCTGAAACGGCGTGTTCGGATACAGGAGCGCGGCCTGCTCCGGCAGGAAATCATATACGCCGTCGTCGTCGATGATTTCGCCCGCGCCGTAAACGCCGAAGTAGACCCGATACAGCCCGCCGCCGAGCGTTTCCACCTCGCTGGCGCAGGCAAAGCCCAGCCCAATCGGCGCGCCCGGCTCGTGCATGTAATAATACGCGCCGTCGTAATCAAAATCCGGCTGATCGAGCAGAATCAGCGGCCTGCCGAAATAGCGCAGCACGTCGTCGGTCACGTTGCTCTGTTCAAGGCGACTGCCCCATTCGGTGACGTCCCATTGACCGGATCGGTTGAGCCACGCATGCAGCACGGCAAAGCGCACCAGCTCCGCGTCCGTCGTCGAGGCCGCGTCGTATCGGTTCATCCCCGTCTCGGTGAAATTCGTCAAAAACAGATTGACGTTGCGGCGCTCCTCCTCCGTGATGGCGAACGGCGTAGCGCGCGCGGTTTGGTTGCCCAGATATTCCGCCTTCACAAAGCCCTGCGTATCCCCATATTCCACCAGCGCGAACCCGTTTTGCGCCGGATTGAGATAAATCACCTGTCCGCCCAGCGGGATTCGGGCAAGCTCGGTCGCCTGCACGTTATCCGCTTCGCGCAGCGTGATATATTCCTTGCACTTTTTCACAACGGCCTGATCGCCGATGCGCATGGTTTCCGCCAGCGTCGGCGCGGCTGCGGCCAGCATCGCCGCCGCCAACAGAGCAGCTATCCGCCTTTTCACATTCGCTTCCTCCCTGCAATTCTTTTTAATTGTTTATGATGCATACGGATTTACAATTCGAGGCGCATCGTTTTTCTCCTGCTGACCGCTTCAATATGAGGGTCGTCACGGTCTCAGCCCCAACTCCGCCGCCTCGCCCGGATCGCCGCCGTCAAACAAAATGGCCATCAGCTTGTCGTATTCCAAACGCCGTCGCGCCTCGTCCTCGTAGGCAAATGGTTCGCTGGTATAGCTGATTTTGATCGTGCCGTTTTTCGCGCGTCCGGCCATCGCCGTCAGCGCGTCGCCCTCAAACTGAATGGCCGCCTCGGAAAGCAGCTTTAATTCGCCGTCCGTCTGCCATTGATACAATTCCCAAATGCCCGTCGCCGCGCTGTCGTGCAGGTAATTGAGCACATAGCGCTTCTCCGGGTAAAACTGTGCGCGGTAGAAGGACAGTCTGTCCAGCCCCGGATGATGGACGAACTGCCCCGTCATCGGCTCGTAGAGGTAGTAAGACGCAAACCCGTCGGACGCGCCCATCGAATTCATCAGCGCCAAATCCGCATAGCCGTCCATGTTCACATCGCAGAGAACCGCCTCCCGCTGCCCCTCGTTGACATTTTCAGCCGTGAAGTTGATGGTCTGGATTTCATTGCCGTCCATCGTCACGCGGATGTCAAACGCGGTCTCGCCGTATTCGCTGCGGCCGATGACCTCGGACGTGACAATGAACGAATGGCTGTCCTCGCTGAAATGAAGCGCTTCCTTTTCGGCCGTCGCCAGCGAGCCAAAGAGCAGGGCGGCCGTGCCCAGCGCGCAGATCGTCTTCTTCATCATCGTTCCTTCTTTCTCTGCGGTATTCGCCCTCGATCGGGGATTCACCTTATAGACGATTGAGCGGGCGGATTTCTTCCCGTTTTTCGGCGTGTTTTCCTTTCGTTCGATTTGCCTTTTGGTTCGCCACGCGATATAATAAAGGGAGCATTTGAAGGGGGATTGTTTCATGCAGGATTTGTTTTCATCCCAGGAAGCCGCGCTCAGCCCGCTGGCCGACCGCATGCGTCCGCGAACGCTGGATGAATTTATCGGTCAGGGGCATATCGTCGGGCCGGGTCGGCTCCTGCGGCGCGCCATCGAGGCCGACCGCATGACCTCCTCCATCTTCTACGGCCCGCCGGGATGCGGCAAAACGACGCTGGCCTCCATCATCGCGGGCACGACACATTCCGCCTTCGTTCAGCTCAACGCCGTGACCAGCGGCGTAGCGGACGTGCGGCAGGTCATCAAGGAGGCGCAGGACAGGCGCAGCCTCTACGGGCAGGCGACGTATCTGCTGCTGGACGAATGTCACCGGTGGAGCAAGTCGCAGAGCGACAGCATCCTGCCCGCCATCGAACGCGGCGTGGTGCGCTTCATCGGCTCGACGACGGAAAACCCGCTCGTCTCCATGACCCCGGCCATCGTGAGCCGGTGCCGCATCTTTCAGTTTTATCCGCTCAGCGAGGCAGACGTGATACTCGCCATGCGCCGCGCACTGGCGGATCGGGAGCGCGGCTTCGGCGCCACCGCCGTGGAGATGGACGAGGAGGCCATGCGCCACATCGCCCGAATTGCCAACGGCGACGTGCGTTCCGCGCTGGGCGCGCTGGAGCTGGCCGTGCTGACGACCGAGCCGGGCGAGGACGGCGTGATCCACATCACGATGGAGGTCGCGGAGGAATCCATCCAAAAGCCGGTCATCCGCTGCGACGAATCGCTGTATTACGACATGCTCTCCGCGTTCTGCAAGAGCCTGCGCGGCAGCGACGCGGACGCGGCGATGGCGTGGTTTGCGCGACTGCTCTACGCGGGCGTCGATCCGCGCCTGATCGCGCGGCGGATCATTGCCCACGCGAGCGAGGACGTGGGGCTGGCGAACCCGACGGCGATGCTGCAAGCGGTCGCCGCGTCGCAGGCGCTCGAGGCGGTCGGCCTGCCGGAGGCGCGGCTGTCCATGGCGCAGGCGATCATCGCCATCTGCGAAAGCCCGAAATCCAACTCAGTCGTCATGGCGCTGGATCAATCCGTCGCGGACGCGGAAAAGGGCGGCTTCGGCCCCGTGCCGATCCACCTGCGGGATACGCACTACGCCGGGCACGAGCGGCTGGGCAGCGGCGCGCAATACCAGTATCCGCACGATTTTCCCGGCCACTGGGTCAAGCAGGAATACATGCCGCCGGAGGTCAAGGGGCGGCGCTAATACATCCCCTCCGACCAGGGGCAGGAGCTCAAGCTGCGCGAGCGCCGCAAGCTGCGCGGCATAATCGACCCCTAAAGATACAAGGGACGCATTGACAGGGCTTTTTTGCTTTGTTATAATAATCCTGCTGATTGAAACCGGTTTCTCCTTTTTGCTCGGAGAAACGTCACACGCAGGACAAAGGAAAAGAGGTTCCCCCCATGAAACGCCGGATTTCTCTCGTTTTTCTGTCGATGCTTCTGCTCTTTGCGGCGCTTCTCCCCGCGCAGGCCTGCGCGGCTGCGGAACCGTCCGCCGTCGCTCAGATTGAAACGCTTCGGCTGCAAAACAGCCGCTTTGACATCAGCGACGCTTTCAGGCAGTACGGGCTGAAGACCGTGGAAGCGGCCAACGCCCGCATCGAAACCATCATCGCGCAATCCTGCCGGATGGCCGAGCGCGCCGAATGTGACGCGGAGGTTCGCGTCATCATTCTCTCGATGCTCACGCGCACGCACACCGTTTCCTACACGGCCAGAGCGGCCGCCGCGGTCTGCGGGGTCAAAACCGTCTGCGAATATGTGGCGGTCGAAATCGGCGGCTATACCGTCATGGTCGATCCGATTCGCGTCGTTTCCGTGTAAGGCGCATGTCAACGGGCTGCTGCGGCAGCCCTTTCTTTTGTTCTTCTCTCTTTTTTGATTTTATTCTGTTTGATCTTTATACGAATTCGCAGTTAAAATGCTTAACAGAGCGCATCAGATTTTTTGTTCTGACGAAGCCAAGTGAAGTGAGGCGTACTGGAGGTACGTTGAACGGAACGAGGCAAAGTCAGAGCGAAAAAGATGGTGCGCGGATTAAGCCATTTTAACAAGAATTAGTATTACATCCGGAAGGAGGCTTTTCGGTTTGCACCATCTGTTTGTTTCCCGCGCGGGCGATTCTCTGGTCAACGTGACCCAAAACCGCAATACGTATCGCCTGCTGGCCAATTTCGACGGCACGAACGTCATCCTGCTGCAAATCGACGCGGGCTCTGTCGTCTGGCTCACGCCCGATCCCGAAAGGCCGGTCTATCTGGAATATTACACGCTGCTGACGGGCGAACTGACGCTGCACACCGACGAAGGCGAGGCGCAGACGCTCTGCGCCGGCGATTCGTTTTACACCACCGGCCTCGACCACGACATTTCCATCACGCCCAAGACGGACGTGCGGCTTCTGTGCTTCACATCCAAGCCGGTTTTCGATGATTTCATGGGGTTTGTCAACGATCTTAACGATTTGAACACGCAGATCGACCGGAAGGATCACTACACCTATCACCACAGCCGCCGCGTGATGCGCTTTGCGGAGGCCGTCTGCCAGCGCCTGCACATGTCCCCCGAGGCGACGCACGCGCTGCTGCTCGCCGCGCTGTATCACGACGTCGGCAAATGCTACCAGCAGACGGAGATCCTATCCAAGCCGGGGCGGCTGACCGATTCGGAATACGCCGCCATGAAGCGCCACCCCATCGACAGCTTCAACCTGCTTTCCGCCCGCTTCTCCCCGGACGTCGCCCGGATTGCGCGCGGCCACCACGAGCGGCTGGATGGAAGCGGCTACCCCGACGGGCTGACTGCCGACCAGATGTCGCTGGAAATCCGCATCCTTTCCGCTGTGGATACCTTCGACGCGATGACCTCCGACCGGCCGTATAAAAAGGGTATGTCCACACGCAGCGCCATCGCCGAGCTGACGACGCTTTCGCACCAATACGACGCGGAGGTGGTTGCCCTGCTGAAAGCCATCGTCGAGGACGGGACGGCGGATCAAATCTGCCGCATCGGCGTTGAGGAAAAGCGATGACGGTCTATCTTGCGCCGCTGGAGGGCGTGACGGACGCAGTTTTCCGCCGGGTGCACCGCGACTGCTTTTCGGGCGTGGCCAAATACTTCATCCCGTTCGTCAGCCCGACGCAGAATCTCGCGTTCACCGCGCGCGACCTTTCCATCCTCGCGCCGGAGAACGGCTTCGGCGTGCCCCAGCTTCTCTGCAAGGATGCGGCGCTCTTCCTCTGGGCGGCGCAGGCGCTCGGCGACATGGGCTATGGCGAAGTGAACCTCAACCTCGGCTGCCCCTCCGGCACGGTGACGGCCAAGGGCAAGGGCTCGGGGCTGCTGGCGGACGTGCCCGCGCTCGAGCGGCTGCTGGACGGGGTTTTTGCCCGGCCGCCGCTCCCCGTCTCCATCAAGACGCGCATCGGCTACACCCGGCCGGATGAATTTGACCGTCTGCTGGATGTGTTCGCGCGCTACCCCATCCATGAGCTCATCATCCACCCGCGCACGCGCGTCGAGTTCTACAAGGGAACCCCGCACCGGGAGGCGTTCGCCAAGGCGCACGCGGCGCTTGACCGGCCGCTTTGCTACAACGGCGATCTCTTCTGCGAGGAAGATTGCCGCGAGCTGATGCGGCAGTTTCCGAATACCCGCGCGCTGATGCTCGGGCGCGGGCTGATCGCCAACCCCGCTTTGGCGCAGTCGCTCGGCGGCGGCGAGGCGCTCTGCAAGGCGTCCCTCCGCACCTTCCATGACCGGCTGCTGGAGGCCTATCAAGCCAAATACCCGGCGCACGTCACCCTCGGGCGCATGCGGGAAATCGCCAAGCACTTCGTCTGCTGCTTTGACGCGCCGGAAAAGCCGCGCAAGGCCATCCGCAAGGCAACCCGAATCGAGGCCTATCTGGACGCGATTGACCGCCTGTTCGCAGAACACGAATTGAATGAAAACCCGCGGTTTATCGCCGAATAATGCCCATCGCTGTTTCCGCCTCCCTCAAACGGGAGGCTTCTTTTATAAAATAACCGTAAATGAGCAAATCCGAAATTTTGCATATACTCCAGTAATGGGCGCGCTGCCGCTCGACTCCTTCAGTCACGGCTGCGCCGTGCCAGACCTTCGGCGTTCCGCTCGCCTGCCTCCCGCACCGCGGGCGACAAGCTCCACGCCCTCAAAGAGGGAGCTCTTGGGGCGGGTTATTTCCCACCTAAGCGGTAAGTCGCGCGGTGTGCGCCCGCGTTTTGTGCAGAATTTGCTTTTTGCTCAATGATTGTAAAAAACAGACCTCCCTCTTCGAGGGACGTTTGAAATCGTCACCGCCTGTGGCGGAAATCTGACGATGAAAAACGCCGAAGGTTGGATGCCGAAGGCAGACGGAAGGAGTCACGCCTCCCGTCATTCTCGTCCCATCTGCTTATAGGCCGTGCACAGCATGGTGATATAGCAGGCCAAGCCGCCGACGATGTTGGAAATCGGCTCGGCGAGGAACACGCCGGTCGTGCCCAGCCCGACGACGGGCAGCAGCAGCGTCAGCGGCACGACGATGACCACCTTGCGCAGCAGGGAAAACGTGATGGCGTATTTCGCCCAGCCCAGCGACTGAAAGACGCTCTGGCCGCAGAACTGGAAGCTCTGGAAGAAGAAGCCCGCGAAATACACGCGCAGCATCCGCACGCTGGCTTCGACCATCGCCTCGTCCGGCGTGAAGATCCGGCAGAGCAGCCTCGGCTGGAACATCGCAAACAGCCACGCGCAGAACGTGTAGACCATCGCCGCGGCGGACATGAAGCGAATCCCCGCCCGGACGCGCTGCATCTGCCCCGCGCCGTAGTTGTAGCTGAGCACAGGGCGCGCGCCGTCGGTGATGCCGCTGGCGGGCAGGGTAAAAACGTCGCGGATGGCGTTGATCACCGTCATCACGCCGACGTACAGGTCGCCGCCGTGGATGGAGAGCATCTTGTTGCAGGCAATCTGCACCAGCGAGTTGGTGAATTTCATAATGAAGCCGACCACGCCGAGTCTCAAAATGTCCTTGAGCAGATACGGATAGATTCGCGCCTCGCGCCGCCTGAGCGGCAGAATCGACTTCGGGCCGGAGAGGAAGCGCAGCACCCAGATGCAGCTCACCGCCTGACTGATGACCGTCGCCACGGCCGCGCCCGTCACGCCCATGTGAAACCCATAGATGAACAGCGGATCGAGCGCCAGATTCAGCACCGCGCCGATCACCGTGGTCATCATGCCGATCTTGGGGCGTCCCTGCGCGTTGATAAACGGGTTCATTCCCGTAGCCAGCATGGTGAACGGCGTGCCCAGCAGATAGATCTTCAGATACGCATCCGCAAAGACAAACGAATCCTCGCTCGCGCCGAAGAGAAAGAGCAGCGGCCGCTTGAGCAGATAGCAGAGCGCCGTCAGCGCCAGCGACGAGCCGAGCAGCAGGGTGAACACCGTGCCCTGAATTTGCAGCGCGCGTTCTTCGTCCTTCCGCCCTCTGGCCATCGCGAAAATCGGCGCGCCGCCCGAGCTGTACAGGCTGGTGAACGCCGCCACGATGGACACGACCGGGAAAATCAACCCCACGCCGGTCAGCGCCAGCGTGTTTCCATCCGGCAGGTGCCCCAAAAAGATGCGATCCACGATGTTGTAGAGCAACTGCACGATTTCGGCCAGGCTCAGCGGAATCGCCTGCGCCATGATGCGGGAACCGATGCTCCCCTGCGAAAAATCCGCCGCGTTCTGCTTGTTCAAGGGAATTCCTCCAGCTTTTGTGTTCTTTTTAATCATTGAGCAAAAAGCGAATGTTGCACAAAACGCGGGCGCGCAATGCGCGCCCCTACGGGTACGGCGGCATAATGCGCAGTTCCTTTTTTTCCGCAACATTGTAGGGGCGCGCATCGCGCGCCCGTTATTGGAATTTGTGCAAAATTTCGGATTTGCTCATTTACTGTCCTTTTTTTGCATTATAGCACGGGCTTCCCCGTTATACAAGCTCAGATTGCGTCCGCCGGAAGCTCCGGCACAGCGGGCATGACCGCCTCCCACTCCCCGTCCACGCGGCGATACGCGCCGTCCGTGCCGAGCGCGGGCAGCTCGATTTCGTCGCTCGTCCTTCCGTCGGCGGCATAGAGATAGACGTGCTCCTCGTGCTTCGCGGACAGCCCGAAGGAAGCATAGCGCAGCGTGCCCTTCGCCCCGTGCTTGCCCGCCAGATACACCGTCAGGCTCTCGCCGGGGGCGAGCGTCGTCCCGCGCTCAAAGACGTATTTCACCTTGTAGACGCGGTCGGCCAGCCCCCAGCCCGCCAGATCCGCCGGCGCGTCGGCAAAGCTGGTCAGCGTGATAGATCCCATCGCGTAGCCGTCGGCGTTGATCTGCGTGCTGTGCGGCACGATCTCCGTCAGGCGGATATCGGGCAGGGGCGCGTCCTCCTCGCGCGTCTCCCCTGCCGTCAGCAGCACGACGGCGGCGATCAGCAGGATGAACAGCGCGATCAGCCCCAGATTCTTTTTGTTCATATCCGTCCCCTCCGTTTGGCGTCTTCTTCCATTATAAACGAATCAGCCGCAGTTTTTCTTGCCTGCGGCTGATTTTTTATATAGGAAGCTGCGTAAAGCCGCCCGCGTTTATGCATTTCTCGCGATTTCGATCAATTCCTCAAACGTCTTCTGCGTCTCCGCAGGCGAGAGCACCTTGCTTTCCAGCAGATCGTGAATGAAAAACGCCTTGTATTTCCGGCTGAACTCGGTCTGGGTAATCAGCACCTCCGAGTGCGCGCCGGAAAGGTCGTAATCCGTATCGGCCACGGTGAGCATCGTGCCCGCGCCCTCGTACAGGCAGATTTCCGTGCGCGGCTGACGATACCCCGGCTTGAAGAAATAGAGGCAGAAATTCGGATTGGTTTCGTTCTGCTCCTTGAGATGCGTCAGAATCGAAACGCGCTCCGCCGGGCTGAACGGGCGGATGGCGAAAAAGTGGTCGCTTTCCAGCCCGGTCTGTGCGAACTGCTCCATCGCCTGCCGGGAGAAGATGGCGTGCGTCGGGCGGCGCTTTTGGAAGTAGTTATCAAACCGCTTCTGATGCACCTTGTAGAACTGCCCGATCATCTCCTCCAGCGCGTCATCCTGCGCGAACCCGTGCGCCGCGAAGCCGTCGCGCGCCGGGCCGACCAGCACCTCGGGCGCCACAAAATTGATCGGCACATCCAGCTTGATGTCGTAGATGCTGCGCCCCTGCTCCAGCCGCTGGAGGCTCTTTGTATACGCCAGATAGCCCTCCGGTGAGCCGCTCGTCTGAAATTCTCTCTTGATCGGGTGCATCTTCGGCCTGTCCTCGCGCATCATCCGTTCCACAATCTCGATGTTGCGTTCATCCGGAGAGCCGATGGAGAGCAGCCGCTGCGGGTCGATCATCACCGCCATGAGCACCTGCTTCTGCCCCTGCGCGTCCTCGCAGTGCGCGGTGATCGTGTTGCAGCGGTAGACCTGCTCCCGCTGGATGTTGAACATGTTTTCGTCGATGCAGTAGCCCTTGTAGTCGGGCAGATAGAGCACCGGCTGAATGGCGGATACGCAGCCGATGATCTCATCCCCGCCGGTATACAGATAGTGCTCGATGCTCATTTCGCAGGCCGACCCGGCGAACGCGGCGGCGATGCGCTCAAGCACCCTGCGGTAGCAGCAGCCCGTGATGACGAAATGCACGCGCTTTTGTTCGGCGGCCAGCCGCTCCATAGATTCGCGCAGCGTCGTCACCGAGCCGTCCCGGCTGCGATCCACGCGAAGGGAATCGTCCGCGGCGGCCTGCAAATCGACGTCGCCGAGCAGCCTGTGCATCGCCTGATTGGTCATGTAGCCCGCCACGCCGAAGCGGCTGACCTCCAGCGCTCTTTCCAGCTCGCGCTCCTCCTGCTCGGTCAAATGCAGGCAGTCGCTCGCCTTCAGGCTTTCAAAAAAAGCCGCCTGCACCGCCGGGCCGCCGGTATCATCCAAAATGCGGAACATGCTATTCCGGCTCTTCTGCTCCATCATCCGGGATAGGGCGGAGGCCGACAGCTTGCGCGCACCAAGTATGTTTTTCAGGCACTGGCCGAAGGTGAGCAGCGGCTGAACCGTGGGCGCTGCTTTCATGGTGTCCCTCCAATGTATACTCTGATACAGTATATTATACTCGACATTTCAGCGCAGCGCCATAAATAACAGGCGGCGTATTTCCTAAAAAATGTAGGAAATACACCGCCCGATTTATGCCTATTGTGCGTTTATTGCGCGCAATGGCGCACAATGTCCGCCATCTGCGCCCAGCTTTCCTCCATGCAGCGCACCAGCTTGAACTGCGTGCGCGCGCGGTCGAGATTGTGCCCCTCGCGGTGAACGCGGAAATATTTGTCCCCGTTCAGGTAATCCGCCAGAAAGCGCATGCCACATTCCAGCGTCATCAGCTTCGCGCCCATCGGCAGCAGCTCGATTTCGCGCGCGCCGAGCGTCTGCCCGGCCTCCTTCAAAAAGCCGCGGGTGAACGCCTCGAACATCGGCAGGGAGAATTGCACGCGGCTCAGATCCGGCTCGTCCTCGGCCGCGGTGCTCGCGCCGAAACGGATGGAATCGCCGAAGTCATACGCCGCCAGCCCCGGCATCACCGTGTCCAGATCAATCACGCACACGCCGCGCCCGGTTTGGCGATCCAGCAGCACGTTGTTGAGCTTGGTGTCGTTGTGGGTGACGCGCAGGGGGATTTCGCCCGCCTCCATCGCGTCCAGCAGCGCGTGCACCTCCCGCTCGTACTGCCTGCAAAACTCGATTTCCGCCGTCACGCTACCCAGCCGGCCGGCCTCGTTGCGCGCAATCGCGTCTTCGAGCTGGCGGTAGCGCGCCGGGGTGTTGTGGAAATCGTGGATCGTCTCATGCAGCGAATCCGCCGGAAAGCCGCCCATCTGCCGCTGGAATTTGCCGAACGCCTCGCCGGAAAGCTCGAACAGCGCGGGCGTGTCCGGCAGATCGCAGGATACCGTGTCCTCGACAAACAGATACATCCGCCACAGGCCGCCCTCCCGGTCGTAGGTGAAGCATTCTCCCCGATGCGTCTTCACAAGGGTCAGCGTCTCGCGCGCCGGATCGCCGCCCTCCCGCTCAATCTGCGCCTTGAGGAACGCGGTCACGCGCTCGATGTTGTCCATCACGTCCTCCGGCTTGGGAAAAACATAGCCGTTGACGCGCTGGAGAATAAAGCGCTTCTCCCCCGTCGTGACCAGATACGTCTCGTTGATGTGGCCGTTGCCGTAAGGCTCCGCCGTCCACGCGCCGTCCGGAAGATCAAACTGCATCACGACGTTCTCGATATGTGGATTCATGTTGTCGCCCTCTCTGTCTTAACCCTTCACGCCGCCGGAGGTCAGCCCCTCGGCGAGGTGCTTTTCAATGCACATGAACAGAATGATGACCGGGATGGTCGCCAGCAGCGCCGCCGCGAAGAGGTATTGCCACTCGATCATGTTAAACGAGCTGAACTGGGTGATGCCCACGGTGATCGGCTTGTTCGTCGGGGTGGAAATGAGCACGGTGGAGATCGTGTATTCGTTCCACGAGTTGATGAACACGAAGATCAGCGTCGTCACAATGCCCGGCGCGGCCATCGGCAGCAGGATGTTCCAAAGCGCGCCGACCGTGTTGCAGCCGTCGATGCAGGCGGCCTGCTCCATCTCCGGGGAGATCGAAACGAATGTGCCGCGCAGCAGCCAGATGGCGAACGCCTGGTTGAAGGCCGCGTTAATCAGCATCAGACCCAGGATCGTATCGTTGAGGTGCAGCGCGTTCATCAGTTGGGAAATACCGACCAGCAGCACCACCGGGGAGAACATCTGGCTCATAATGACGAAGCCGAGGAACAGGCTGCGCCCCTTGAAATGCATGCGCGCCATCGCGTAGGCCGCCGGAATGCCGCAGAGCATCGCGATGGCCGTCGCGCCGGTGGAGAGCATGATGGAATTGAGCAGGAAGCGCAGAACGCCGCGGTCGCAGATATCCTTGAGGTTGCTCCAAATCCACTTCGTCGGCATCATGTGCAGGAAGTACATATCCGTCGTCTCCGCATTGCTGCGGAAGCCGGTAATGAGCATCACGTAGAACGGATAGAGGATGAAGATGCACAGCGCAATCACGAACAGATACAGCCCGCCGCGCGCCAGCGTCTTTTTCAGCTCGCCGCAGCGCAGGCAGGTGATCGCGCACAGCAGCAGGAACAGCGCCGCAAACGCCACCCAGATCGCCCAGTTGGTTTTCACCGTCAGCCCGCGGAGCATCTCCATCAGGCCGTCGCCCGCCTGCCCGCCGTAGAGGAAGGCGTTGAGCTGCGCCAGCAGCGCGTCGTTCTGGATGTGCCCGCCGACCAGCAGATCCACCTGCCGGGCGAACGTATAGTTCATCGCCCGCACGAACGCCGGTACGCAGAACCACGCGATCAGCGCAAACACGCCGGCGGCCGTATACAGCCGGTTGGCCGTCTTGGGCAGATCCGTGCGCGGCAGTTCCAGCGTCTTGTAGCTCGCGCACAGCAGCAGCACCAGCGAAACCGCCATCGAGCCGAGCAGCAGGCGCATCACGTTCGTCGGGCCGACGCCCGACATGCCCTCGCTGTGGCCGACGCCATGCAGCAGGAAATCCAGCCCGTTGCGGCGGACGGTTTCCTTCACCGTGAAGGTGACCATCGACGTGGTGACGCCCTTGGAGTTGACGCGCTCGGTCACGCTCTCCTCGATCACCGCGCCCTCGTGCTGCGCCGCGACGGCCTCGACCTCCGCGCGCGCCTCGACGTATTTCTCGTCGCCGACGAACGTGTTCGCGCTGCGCTTGACATAGATGCTCGTTTCAAAGAACGCCAGCGGCAGCAGCAGGATGGCCAGCGTGATGATCATGCAGTTGATGCAGACGAGCAGCGTGCTCTTGTTCTTCCTTTTCATCACGCCTGATCCTCCTTCCGCAGCGAGATCATCATGTACAGCCCCGCCACCACACACAGAATCAGGAAGCCGACGACGGAAAGCGCCGTTGCCGGGCCCTTCTTCTGGTCATAGAACGCGAGCATATACAGATAGGTGATGAGCGTGTCGGTCTTGTTGGCCGGCGCGCCCTTGGTGATGGTGTAGATGATCGGGAAGGAGTTGAACACGTAGATCACGTTGAGCACCGTGCTGACCGTCAGCGACGGGCGCACCAGCGGGATGGTGATGTTCGTCAGCTTCTGCCACCAGGACGCGCCGTCCACCGTCGCCGCCTCGTAATACGATGCGTCGATGGATTGCAGCCCGGAAAGCACGCAGAAGGTGACGAACGGGATGGTGACGAAAATGCCCACGCCGCATTCCCACGCGAACTCAATCTGATACGTCGCGCGCCAGTTGATCGCATCCTGAATGATGCCCAGGTTGAGCAGCACGTTGTTCAGATTGCCGTATTCATACTTGATGATGTAATTCCACACGGAGGCCTGAATGACCAGCGAGGTCGCCCACGGGAAGACGACGACCGAACGCGCCAGCTTGCGGCCGTGGAATTTCTGGTTGAGCGTCATGGCGACGATAAAGCCCAGCAGTGTGGACAGGCCGACGACCGAAACCACCCACACCACCGTGTTGAGCATCACCGTGCCGAACACCGGCGCGGAAACGGCCGCCTTGAAGTTGCCAAAGCCGATGAAGCCGCCGACGATGCCCGCCTTGGAGATCTCGCTGAAAGCGAGCTTGAAGACAATGCCGATCGGGAAGACGACGAAAATCGTCATCAGCAGGATGCTCGGCAGCAGCCAGACGTATGGTTCCCATTTGTGACGCACGAGAATGGAATTCAATTCTCTTACCTCCCTATGTCGGATAACGCCTTTCCGCCGCCCCGAAAAAAGGAGGCTGTCGGAAAAGCGGACGAAAGGCGTTCAACGACGCGCAAATTGATTGAAAAACAACCGCGGCGGCACGCGCATCAAGGCCGAAAAGAAGGGGGTCGGATTTTCCAACCCCCTTCCCTCATCGGTTTGCCTTGATCGGTTTGCAGCCATCCGGCCTGCCGATTTCTTACTTGGCGACCTTCGCCTGAAGCTCGTCGAGCAGCGTCTTGACATCGCCGCCGGTCAGCGCGCTCTGCTCAACAGCCGCCGCGCCCTGCTTCACGTCGATCCATTCGGTCTTCGCGGTCGGGTAGAACTTGCAGCCGTCCAGCACCTTCAGCCACGCCTCAAAGGACGGGTTCGCCTCAACCAGCGCCGCCACAGCGGAGTTCACGGCCGGCAGGAAGTCTTCCATGCTGACCCAGCCCACGTAGTTCTCCGGATCGTAGAAGAACGTCAGGAACTTGCCGATGGCCTCGTTGCGGGCGGCCTGATCCGGCGCGCTGTCGTCCTTGAACGCCATGATGCGGTCCATGACGCCGACGGAGCTGGAGGACTTGCCCTCGTTGTGCGGGATGTCGGCAACCGCGTAGTTCACGTCGGTGTAGCCCTTCGTGGCGATATAGGTCGGCAGGGAGTTCGGGGCGATGACCATCGCCAGCTTACCCGCGCCGAACATATCCTGCAGGTCGTAACGGGTCTGGGTCGCCGGGTTCGGGTTGGTGTAGCCCTTCTTGTAGAGGTTCACCGCGAACTCGACCGCCTCGATGTTCTCCGGGGAGTTGATCGTCCAGTTGCCCTCGTCGTCAACGAAGCCGCCGCCGTTGCCCCAAGCGTAGTAAGCGAACGCCGCCTGGCCTTCGTCCGTGGTCATGTCGATGCCCCACGGATACACGTCGCCGCCGTAGAAGTCAACCAGCGCCTGGCAGACGTCTTCCAGCTCCGCCCAAGTCGTCGGCACTTCGACGCCGGCCGCTTCGAGCAGATCCACGGTGTAATACAGCGCGCGGGCGGAAGCCAGATCCGGAACGGCCCACACGGTATCGTCAATCACAGACTGCGCGATGAAGGACGGGAAGAAGTCGTTAAACAGCTCTTCCGGGCAATAATCCTTGACCGGCAGGAGCAGACCCTCGTTGGCGTAATCCGCGAAGGAGTCCAGATTGAGGATGTCCGGCGCATTGTTGTTGCTGATGCGCGTGGAAACCACGGTGTATACGTCGTTCCAAGAGACGACCTCCAGATTCAGCTTGATGCCGGGGTTCGCTTCTTCGAATTTCTTGACGAAGCTGGTGCCGTTCATGCCGGTGCCGGTAAACCAGTCGTTCGTCTGGGTGCCGTACTGGCAGATGATGACGTCCAGCGTGATATCCTCGGCCATACCGATGGCCGCGCAGGAAATCAGCATCACGAGCGTCAGCATCAGGGTCGCAAACTTCTTCATGAGATATCCTCCTTATATCGGGCAACGCCCCTTTGTTAAATTCATTATAAACGACGCATTAAAATTTGTAAAGAATGTTCTGATATTTTTTCATCTTCTTTTTATTCTTTCGTTTTCGTCCGATTTTCGGCCTGTTTTTCATCTAAATTACTTAAAAAATCAATTTGTTCAGAATTCCTGCGCTTCGCGCGCCAGCGCCCTGTGAACCAGCGTGAGCGCCTCCCGGAGCGCCCCGGCCTCCATCTGCCCCGGTGCGCTCGCCGCGCCCGCCGTGCCGAAGCTCAGGCAGCTCCCCATCGCCTCCGCGCAGATTCGCGTGGGCATGCCCATCTCCCCCATCGAAATCGCGATGATCGGCTGTGTCAGCGCGTCGTCCGCCTGCGCGCAGGCCGCAGTCAGCGCGACAACGTCCCGCCGATTTCGCGGCATGACCGCAATTTTGCATACATCCGCGCCCAGCGCCGCCATTCGGCAAAGCCGCGCGGCCATTTCTTCCGCATCCGGCGTTTTCTCAAAGTCGTGGCAGGAGCCGATCACCGGCATGCCCGCCTCGTGCGCCGCCCGCGCAATCCGCGAAAACGCCGCCTCGCCGACGCTCAGCTCCACATCCAGCGCGTCGCAGAGCCGCTCCCGCGCCAGCATGACCAGCAGCGCCTCGTAGCGCGCCGC
>ENA-UONW01001466-UONW01001466.1-human-gut-metagenome-genome-assembly--contig:-CS52-NODE-1466-length-27887-cov-32.069884_pt1 | contig 27887 bp, 34 predicted proteins | sample MGYA00242463_ERZ724010 | MGnify/ENA metagenome assembly ERZ724010 | reverse complement strand
CAAAAAAACTGTCGTGTCATGAGAGGATAAAAGAGTTGCGGAAATGAGGATAATATTGAAAGTCATGGATTGGTTACAAACATTACTTGATAACAGTTCGACTCCCGTACTTACGGCATTTTTGCTCGGACTGCTGACTGCATTATCCCCATGTCCGCTTGCAACAAACATAGCGGCCATCGGATTTATCGGAAAAGACATTGAAAACAGAAAACGCATTTTCCGAAACGGTCTGCTTTATACGCTGGGACGCATCCTTTCATACACCCTGCTCGGAATAGTACTTATTATGATTCTGAAAGAAGGCTCCAGCATGTTCGGCATTCAGAAAGCCATCGGGACATGGGGCGAACTCGTTATTGGTCCGTTTCTACTTATAATAGGTCTGTTCATGCTCTTTGGCGACAAACTTAATCTCCCGAAATTCGGATTCAGCGGAAACGCTGAAGGTCTCGCCAGAAAAGGCGGATGGGGTGCCATGATGCTCGGAATATTGTTTGCCCTGGCTTTCTGTCCGAAAAGCGGCATTTTCTATTTCGGTATGCTTATACCGATGTCTGCCACAACAACAGCCGGCTATCTACTGCCGGTGGTATTCGCCATTGCCACGGCTATACCTGTACTTATCGTTGCATGGATTCTTGCTTTCAGTGTACAGCAGATGGGAAATTTCTACGGCAAGATGCAGAAAATACAGAAATGGATGAATCTTATTGTCGGCATTTTATTCGTCATCACCGGTATTTATTATTGCTGGATGATGTATCTATAAGAAAATTTAAATAACAATATATATACAAACATGGAAATCAAAGTATTAGGTCCGGGTTGTGCCAAATGTAAATCAACCTATAATGTAATTGAGAAGGTATTGAAAGAAAACAATATCGATGCAAAACTGACTAAGGTGGACGACATCATGGAAATGATGAACTACAACATCATGACTACACCTGCCGTTGTCATTGACGGAGTGGTTAAAATGAAAGGAAAAGTTCCCACAGAAAGTGAAGTAAAGAAACTTATGAGTCTCTGATAAATAAATTTATTTAAACATGAGCGGCAGAGATAACCGTTATGGAATCTGCCGCTATTTTAGCAACAATATTGTTCGTATTTTAACGAATAAATAAAATATAGATCTATGATACAGGAATTTGCAGACTGGATTGTTTACAAGCTGCTCGGACTGAGTGCCGACACTCCGATAGGAGTTGCCGTAAACTTTTTCTTTTATGACACTATAAAAATCTTAATTCTTTTATTCTTCATCAGCATATTGATGGGAATTATCAACGCATATTTTCCGATAGAGCGTTTGAGAAAATATCTGGTTACACACAAGATGTACGGATTGCAGTACTTATTGGCGTCACTCTTCGGAGCCATCACCCCATTCTGTTCGTGTTCATCCATACCACTGTTCATCGGATTTGTGAAAGGCGGCATCCCTTTGGGCGTCACGTTCGCCTTCTTGATTACATCGCCGTTGGTTAATGAAGTGGCTGTGGCCATGTTCCTCGGTTCTTTCGGCATGAAAGTGACACTGATTTACGTTATCAGCGGTATTCTGCTGGGAGTAATAGGTGGTATTGTACTTGGCCATATGCATCTTGCTCCTTATCTCAGTGACTGGGTAAAGCAGATACAAGCCAACTCATCTGCCCAGGCTGAAGAATGGGAAAAAAGCAACACCACATTTATAAAACGACTTCCGACCATTGTCCATGATGCATGGAAGATTGTCAGCGGCGTACTTATATACATTCTGATTGGTATCGGCATAGGCGCCTTCATGCACGGATTTGTGCCGGAAGGTTTCTTCCAACAATACATGTCAAAAGACAACTGGTATGCAGTACCTCTTTCAGTAATACTTGCCGTACCGATGTACGCCAATGCTGCAGGTATTGTGCCTGTTATCGAGGTGTTTGTGGCCAAAGGTATTCCTATCGGAACCGCAATAGCTTTCATGATGGCTGTTGTCGGTCTGTCTTTACCAGAAGCGACTCTGCTGAAGAAAGTAATGACATGGAGACTTATCGGCATATTCTTCGGAACGGTTGCATTCTTCATCATTTTATCTGGCTATCTGTTTAATTATATACTGTAAATGATTTATGATGATTAAAAAACAATTGAAGAAATGGTGGTCTGTGGTTATAATGACTGCCATTTCACTTCAGCCGGCTGTTGCACAAGATAGTGAAAAGGCTTTTTCCGGGAAACCCGTTCTCACTCTTTTTGCCAACTACAAAGCCGGACTGGGGCACATGAATGACAACAGCGGTTTCAACCTTGACCGTGCGTTCGTAGGCTATGAAGGATTCTTTGCCAAAGGTTTCTCCGCAAAAATCCTCATGAATGTAGAAACGGTGGCTGATGATAACGGAAAAATGAAATTCAACGGATATCTGAAAAACGCACAGATAGACTGGAAAGGAAACGGATTCTTTGTATCTGCCGGACTGGTAAACCTGAAACAGTTTTCTGAACAGGAGAATTTTTGGGGACACAGATATATATTCAAATCTTTCCAAGAAGAATACGGCATAGCCTTCTGCGAGGATATAGGTGTTGTGGCCGGTTATGAGTTCTCTCCTGTCATATCGGCTGATTTGGCTTTGACAAATGGTGAAGGCCGGAAGTTCAAGAACATGGACAACAAGTACAAGTATGGCGCCGGCATCACGTTGAAACCGGTAAAAGGGTTAATGTTCAGGATATACGGCGACATATATAATACACCGGAGTATATGAAAACGGATGCCGGCGGTCAGAAAGACCAGTATTCGATAGCAGCCTTTGCCGGATACAGCAACAGCCGGTTTTCACTTGGAGCTGAATATAACCGGGCTTTCAACTATAAGTTTGCATCAGGAACAGATGTCAACGGATATTCTGTTTACACGACCATAAATGTAGCACCAAAGATGCATCTGTTCGGACGGTTTGACCTTTTTGATGCAACGGGTAAAAACACAAACAATGTCAATGAAGGACACACTATTATAGGAGGTATTGAGTATGCTCCCATCAGACAGGTAAGAATTTCACCTAACTACCAGAGTTGGAAAGCCAGGAACAGCAGACGTGAAAATTATCTTCTCCTGAGTGTAGAATGTAAGATATAATATTAATAAAAATGCTTATGAAATATTTTTTAATATCAGCAGCAATGCTGCTTGTCACCGGATGCAAATCTGGTAGCGGAAAGGACAATGAAGAAGTCTGTAAAATAGACTCAACAAAGACAGAACAGGAGATAAAGAATGAGTATGCAGCCAATATTGCTGACAGCATACGTATTTATTTCAGCTATCCTCTGTCAGACGGAACGAAATACGATTATACATTCCTGGAGTTCGGAGCTGTAGGATGTGCGCCCTGTAAGAAGATGGAAAAGGAAATGGAAACCATCAGGAAAGATTTCACAGGAAAGGTAAATGTACGTTTCATCAATCTTTCAAAGAAATGGAACAATGACTGGGCTGATTATTTTGAGATACAGACTATACCTACACAGGTAATTCTCGACAGTCATGGGAAGGAAATATACCGGCATATAGGATATATACCGGCAGACGAATTAAAAAAAGTATTCAAGTAATATTTTAGGTCAAACACATAAAATATCAGAATAAATGAAAGTATTGATTCTTGGTACAGCTAACAGTTGCCGCAGCCAAATGGCTCACGGCCTTTTACAGTCATTCGACAAAAAATTAGAAGTATATTCAGGTGGTACCAAACCGGCAGCCAAAGTAAATGCCAAGGCTATGGAAATGATTAAGGAGGTCGGAATAGACATCAGTTCTCATGTGCCAACACATGTAAATAATTATCTCAATCAGGAATGGGATTATGTAATAACCGTTTGCAGTGATGCCAATGAAAGTTGTCCTGCCTTTACAGGAAGAGTCGGTAAACGTATGCGCATCAACTTTAACTATCCGTCAGACGACGCTATTGGTTCACCAAAGTTAACCGACTCGGAGTTCCGCAGTATGCGTGACGAAATCAGAAATGCCTTTGCCCGTTTCTACATCACAGAAATCAGAAAAGAAGAATTGCCTAAATGTGCTTGTGGTGGCAACTGCTAAGGAACAAAGATATGTAAAAAGAAAATAATAGTTTTTTTGAACGATATCTAACGCATCACAGGCACCGGCGATTAAAAATGTATGTTGCGGTAAGTAATGATCAATATAAAAAATTAACATTATGAACACATTTATTGAAACACTTCAGTATTTCGTGATGATAACCTTTGAACTGATTGCACTATTTATGTTTATCAGTGCATTAGTTGAAATAATTCTCATGTATATTCCGGAAGAGAAAATACGTAAAAGGCTGTCCGGCGCCGGGATGTTCGGTAATGTAATAGCAGCCGGATTCGGTGCTTTGACACCATTCTGTGCCTGCTCTACAATCCCTATGACAGTAGGATTCTTAAATGCGGGTGTACCTTTCGGATCAACCATGTCATTTCTGATAGCTTCGCCATTACTTAACCCAATAATATTAGGAATGCTCGGCGCAATGGTTGGAATCAAGGCAATGATAGCTTACTTTGTCATAGCATTCCTATGCTCCGTGATTTTTGGTTTTGCAATGGAGAAACTGGGTATGCAGAAGTATGTCAAAAATGTACGTCTGAAACCGTCTTCCTGCTGTTCCGGTAGTGGCAATACCACTGACAAAAGGACTCTTCCTTTTAAAGGAAAGTTGAAAATAGCCTTTACAAGTGCTTGGGACAGTCTTCGCCCAATAATTGGATATCTATTGATCGGTGTTGCTCTCGGAGCCGGTATATACGGATATATGCCACAGGATTTTGTAATGAATATTGCCGGTCCGGACAATCCGTTCGCAATACCAGCAGCTGCCGTATTGGGTATTCCTCTTTATATACGTGCTGAAACTGCGATACCTATCGGAGTGGCATTAATGGGTAAGGGTATGAGTATAGGTGCTGTTATCTCACTCGTTATCGGAGGTGCCGGAATGGCCATACCGGAAATGACAATGCTGGCAAGTATATTCAAGAAGAAACTTGTTGCCATGATTGTGCTGGTCATATTCCTGACAGCCGTTGTATCAGGATATTTGTTTAACATTTTATTATAAATAACTTATGGAGAAAAAAGAAAAGAAAGGATTTTGGGCTTCTTTATTCGCACCAAAATCATGTTGTTGTTGCGGATCTCAGATTGAAGAGATAAAAGAAGAAGATGATAAAGAAAAGCAAAAAACAGACAAGAAGAACAACAATGAACGCTCATGAGATTACGATTATCATTGGCCGATAATTAGTCTCTAATAATTTTAATAATACTTATAGCGAAATATCATAATCATGATGAAATCACGCTATAAGTATTATTTTAACACATATCCATATGGTATTTGTTTTCGTGGTAAATATTCCAAATCATAAAAAATAAACATCTTACAATTTGAATTTTCTGATAACCCCTACTTGTGATACATAAACGTTTTCAAAACATTACAAAGTATTATACTATTGACAAGCAAAACGCTACATGATTGCAAACCAATCTTTCTGTTACAAGCAACAAGACACCAAAGACAAACAACCTACACATTTATCAGGCAGAAACGCACTGACTTTGCGCAAAAAGATGTAACTTTACGGCGGATTAATCTTAAATTAAGAATATGGAAATAAAGAAATTTATCGAAGAGAACGAGTCGAGATTTCTCGACGAGCTGTTCAGCCTTATACGCATACCGAGCATAAGCTCGCAGAAAAGTCATAAACAGGACATGACGGCATGCGCCGAACGCTGGTGCCAACTGCTGATAGAAGCCGGTGCCGACAGGGCCGAAGTGATGCCGAGCGACGGCAACCCGCTGGTGTTTGCAGAAAAGCACGTTAGCGACGACGCAAGAACCGTGCTGATATATGCCCACTACGACGTAATGCCGGCTGAACCGCTGGAACTGTGGAACAGCAATCCGTTTGAGCCGATAGTAAAAAACGGACATATATGGGCGCGCGGTGCCGACGACGACAAGGGACAGGCCATGATTCAGGCAAAGGCGTTTGAATATATGGTTAAGGAAAAACTGCTTACACACAACGTAAAGTTTATATTCGAGGGCGAAGAGGAAATAGGCTCGCCGAGCCTCAACGCATTTATAAGCAAACATAAAGAGCTGCTCAAGGCTGACGTTATACTGGTGTCGGATACGAGTATGCTTGGTGCCGACCTGCCGTCGCTGACAACAGGACTGCGCGGTCTGGCTTACTGGGAGATTGAGGTGACAGGACCTAACCGCGACCTTCACTCGGGCCATTTCGGAGGAGCCGTGGCCAACCCGATAAACACTCTATGCGAAATGCTCGCCACTGTAGTAGGCAAAGACGGACGTATAACTATCCCCCACTTCTACGACGACGTTGAGGATGTGCCGCAGGCTGAACGCGACATGATACATCAGATTCCGTTTGATGAGAAGAAATATATGGAGGCAATAGGCGTAAACGCACTGAAAGGCGAAGAAGGCTACTCTACGCTGGAGCGAAACAGCTGCCGCCCGTCGTTCGACATCTGCGGCATCTGGGGCGGATACACAGGCGAAGGAGCAAAAACGGTGCTGCCGTCGAAGGCTTACGCCAAGGTGTCGTGCCGGCTTGTGCCTCATCAGCAGCACGAAAAGATATCAAAGCTGTTTGTCGACTACATCAACAGCATTGCGCCCGACTACGTAAAGGTGAAGGTTACGCCCATGCACGGCGGCGAGGGCTATGTGTGCCCGATAGACATGCCGGCATATAAGGCTGCCGAAAAGGGCTTTGAGAAAGCCTTCGGCAAGAAGCCGCTGGCAGTGCGCCGCGGCGGAAGCATACCTATCATAAGTGACTTTGAGCGCATACTGGGCATAAAGACGGTGCTGATGGGCTTCGGACTTGAGAGCAATGCCATCCACTCACCTAACGAGAACATGCCGCTCGACATATTCCGCAAGGGCATCGAGGCGGTGATTGAGTTCCACAAGAGATATGAATAAAAAACAAGCCACAAACATAATAAAAGGAGTCATTCGACTTTATGTCATGACTCCTTTATTATTTCTTACCGAATGACATATATAAGCCACATGTGCTTTTATCATAATAAGATGCCATCAGCTTTTATTAAGACATTGTATTCTGACTGAAAAAATATGACATGAACAATACGACAACATTATACACACTGACAAAGAAAATTTTTAAAGACAAAATATGGATGCACGCCAGTATAGTGACCGCATACTACCTTTTGTTTCAGTCATTCTATAACCTGATTGACAGTCGAAGTCTGTGGCCATACAACAGCCTGAGACAATGTATAATATATTTCCTGCTGAATTTTATTCCAATAACAATTACTTACACCATAAATTACTTTATCATATTCAGACTCGACAAATTCAAGACTCCGCTAAAAAGACTGACTGCCGACATCATATCATCGTTTGTAAGCATGTCGGCAATAAATATTATATTCACACTGATTCTTTCGTTCATATCAAAGGAACTTATGAATGTAAACTGGGCAGGAACTGTATTCAACAACATTTTCCTGCTGCTTGGCATAGAGGTGGCATACTTTGTAAAAAAACATATACGACAAATACAGCAAATAAGCGAAAACAGACAGAAGGCTCTTCAATATCAATATGATGCACTACGGGCTCAGGTGAATCCACACTTTCTATTCAATACGCTCAATATGCTGTACGCACTCGTAGACAAAGACGCCGAAAAATCAAAACAGTTTATATTATCGCTATCACGTATATACAGATACGTGCTCGACCAGCAGGGACACGAAAAAGCCACACTGGACGACGAACTGAATTTCACAAAAGAATATGCAAAAATTCTAACACTGAGATACAGCAACAACTTTGTGGCAGAAATAAGTGAACAGCCCAAAAGGCAGCACTATATAGTGCCGTTCACACTGCAGCTGCTCATCGAGAACATTGTGAAACACAACAAAGTGAGCAATACAGCACAGATGAAGGCAAAAATAGAATTCACGGACAGCTATCTGACGGTGAGCAACAACGTGAACATAAAGCCTGCGGCACAGGCAACATCTACACACAAGGGACTGTCGTATCTGAAAATGCTGTATGGTGCTTACGGAAAAGAAATTGAGATAAAAAACGAGAACAACACATTTATGGTAAAGATACCTTACTTAAATTAATATCGGTATGAGATACATTATAATTGAAGACGAAGAGTTTGCCCGAGACAACCTTAAAGAAATAGTTGAGAAGATAAGACCCGACTATGAACTTGCTGCCATGCTGAGTTCGGTAGAAGACAGCATAAGGTTTCTTGAAAATGAAGATGTCGACATGGCTTTCATGGACATCGACCTCGGCGACGGTACATGCTTCGACATAATAAGAAACACTGAAATTAAAATACCCATAATATTCACTACGGCATATAACGAATATGCCATTGAAGCTTTCAAGACAAACAGCATAGACTATCTGCTGAAACCCATAACGGAGGAAGACGTTGAGCGCTCACTGAGAAAGCTCGACGACATGGCAGATATGTTCAGGTCTGACGGATATAAATCCATTCTGCCAAAGAAAGAAAAGGTGGACAGAATACTGATAGCCAAGAACAAGAGCTTTACGTTTCTGAACTTGTCGGATATTGCTTTTTTCTGCATTGAAGACCGATACGTCATGGCATACACATACGACGGCAACTGCGAAATAACCGAAATAACAAATATGGAAGAAATCATGTACATTGTTAATGGACACGATTTCTTCCAACTCTCACGCAGCATGGTGTCGTCGATCAATGCCATAGAAAGCGTTACCAAGATTGACAACCAACGCCTATATGTAACCGTTTGTGCCGGCAATAAAAAGAAAAAAGTCATTATAAGCGCACTGAGGCGCAAGGACTTTCTTAATTGGCTGGGACACTGAACCGTCACCTAAGCAATACGAACCAGATGTCCCAGCCACAACCCTTTAGAGTATGTTATTTTTTATCACATTTCACTCTGTGGGGCTTGTTATGTGTCAGTTTATGTATGGTTACTTTTTAATAAACTTCTTGCCGTTCTGAATGTATATGCCACGGCCAAGATTGTCTGGGTTGACTCTCTGTCCCTGCATATTGTATACAGGAGCATCCTTGTCATATTCGGTGAACACTTTGTCAACACCGGTGCTTGTGTTATAAACTATGTCTGACTTATACACCTTGCCGTCTGAAGCATAATATATGCTCTGCACTCCAAGTCTTATGTCAGCCGTAGAGAAATAGAAGAACAAGGTGTGAGTCTCGCTTCCTACCGATGCAGGATAGATGTCGTATCCCTCGTGGTTGAAAGGTATTTCAGTAACATCGCTCGTAAAGTCTTTGGCATAAGTCTCGGCATCGAATACAAACGGATTTGTATCGTCGCCTACATACATGCTGTAATACAGATTCTGGGTGTTAAGGTCGTTGCCGTCGACATCTGTTGCAGGTATATCCACCTGAAGGTATGAGTATCCGTAGTTGTCATAGGTATCGTCAGGAGCGAAGAATGTGAAAGAAGGATTCTTCAATTTAGAAACTTTCTCGTTGTAGGCGGTAAACTTCGGGAAATCATAGTTTACGTTATATCCGCGCTGTCCGTAGCCTCTGCTTATGTAAATTGACACAAGGTCATCTGTTGTGAGCGTCTTGTTCTCGGCATCATAATTCATCACAAGCTTGTCAGCATCGGCATAATAGTAATATCCGCTTGAAGCGTCATAAGTCAGATTGCCGACACGGAAATAGAGATAACGGTTGGTAACGCTGTCAGTACCAAGAAGCTGGCGTGTGTCAAACGTAACCTTGTTGCCGTCGATTTCACCCTTAATCCATTGGTCAGAAGCCTGATTGTATGGATTGTTTATATAAACTGCATTATCAGTTACGGCCACGTCAAGATATTGTTTCATTGTTCCATACTCGCTCCAGTTGGCCCACTGATACTCAAACATCCATTTGGTAAGCTCTGCACCCTCAGGGAGAACATTCTTTAAAGAAGACACCAAAGAATCTGAAATCAAAGCATCGCCATAACCGGTCCAATAGCCGTCTGAATAAGTAAGTCCCATTATGACGTCCTCGTCTTTTGTGTCCATAGACAATGTGCCGTCTGAATCAAGTGTAAAACTCAGTTCATTTGGCTCTGTTTCGGAAATAAGATAGAATATGCTGTCAGGATTTTCTTTTATATTCTCTCTTACCATACGGTTTGCGTAATATCCGTATTTCACGCCGTCATACTCCTCTATCATCACGAGCTGAGGCATCTTTGCCACATACTTATTGTCGCCGGCCGGCTCAAGTTTAAGATAATTATTGGTTGAGTTGCCGCCTGTTACACAAAGCAAATACAGATTGCCGTCGTCGCCTTTCACATAATTCGTAATAACACCGGTATCCTCGCCAGTGTATACTGTAGTACCACCAAGTTTATAGAAAGTAAGCGAATTGCGCACCGTCTCAAACTTTTCTCCCGAAGGATTGCTTATCAGCATGCTCTCATCGAACACTGGTCCTTCGCCGCCCTGCTCTCCTGTCTGGCCTCCGTCACCTTCGGTTGTGTTTCCTGTACCTACCGTTCCGTCGTTCCATACTATTTCAGACTTATATGTGTTGTCGCCGTCGTGATATATGGCCTGGGCACCAAGTTTGGTAAATCCGCTCCACGATGCAGGATGAAATATCGTGGTGGTGCCTTCGCTGCTCCATATATCATAAAACTGTGTGTCGGAATATCCATAAGGAATCTCCACCATGTCTGACTCTATATATGCAAATGTTGCCTTGTCAAAAGTAACAGGGGCATCGGCATTATCCTTGTATACCGAGAAATAGAGTTTCGACTTGTCTAATTCAGCACCGTTTTTGTCGGTGAGCGACAAAGTAACACTAAGCATGTCGCCCGTATCCTTAACTATGGGATTTACCAGCTGTACGGAGGCAACAGCAGAAGTACACATCAGCGAAAAGAGGAATAAAATTCCTAAGAGAGTAATATTTCTTTTCATACCTCGAAAAATTTAAGATTTTAATATAATATTATTAACTCTGAAGCCGTGTTTATAACACAACTAAAATTAATTCATGGCATAAAGTTACAAATAAAAAACATTTTCTGCCTAACAATGACAATACTATAAGGATGAACTCAGGATTTTAATGTATGAGCTTTGGATTTCAATGAATGAACTTTAACCCTGTTAATAATGATCTACGGCAACATTATTAACCCAAGGAACAAATAGTTAAAATTATGCCGGACAGTCGCCTGATATTGGGCTGATTGTCTTCTGTTTTCCACAGACATAGCGGGATATGACAAAAAAGAGAATAACAGGAAACGCAATAACGGCTGAAAGCATCAGTATTGTTATTAAAATAAGCTATATTCGGATTGCCATATTACAGGTAAAAAAGAAGAGCGTATCTCGCCTGACACGCTCTTCTGAAATATTATGCAATGTACCTTGAATTCTTATAAAATATAAGATAATAAGCCATTGCTTGATTAAAACAGTTATCTTACCATAACCTTGCGCACAACATCGCCGCACTTGACAATATAGACTCCGGGAGCCAAAGACACGGTAACGCTGCCGCCGGTGTTACAGCCGGCAAGCAATGAGCCGGAAACTGAATAAACGCTGACGTGCGCATTGCCGTCTGTTGTTACGGTTATACCGCCGTCGCATGGCTCTATGCTTACGCCTGAAGCCGTGATGTCGTTTATGCCTGTGGTGACATATATCGAGCGCTCAACTGGAGCTGATTCGTTGTTGCCTTCATACAGGCACACTACGCCATACCTGTTAACGCCCTTACTTACTGAGCTGTCAACAAACGTGCGTGATGACGTAAAGCCGATAAGCTCGTCGTTGCGGTAGACATTGAATCCGATAGGATATTCGGCATCTGTCTGAGGATTGTAGTCGTCGTCGAAGACGGGAGTCTCGCCCGGCACGAATACATCCTTGGCAGACGATGGTTCAAGCGTGGCTTTCATGAGCGGGTTGAGCTGTATGATATCGTCACGCCATTCGCCTTCTGACAATACGAGATTGCCCAGACCTGGAGTGTACGTCTTGCCGTCACATATTATGCGGAAACCGCCGTCGCTCGTGCTGCCGTAAACGCCTATCATATAGTCGTAACCAGGCTCAATTACCGTAGGTGTGTCAAATTTCTTTATGCACCAGTTGCCCGAACCGTACTCGGTGATGTCGCGCTCGTTGACAATCTGCATGTCGTCAGTGCCTGCGGCAGCGCGCCAAACTCTGATCTTGTAGCTTGTTGTTCGCTGTGACGAGAACGGGAAGAAACCTATGCCCGTGATTGAATATCCGTTATAGGCACGAAGGTCTTTTTCGTTGAAACGCTGTGCAAAGTCGGTCTCGTTAGAGTAGACATACTGGTAAACCACATCAGAGTAGTTGAGATCTGAACGCGACAAGTCGGTGTTCATTTCCCACGTAAGCTCTATGCCGTCGGCATTCTCCTTGGTTGATAGCGACTCTATGCGGTTTTCGGGCAGACGCACCGTTGCCTCGGCAAACGGAGAAACGAGTCCGTTGTCGTATTCAACGTCCACCTTATACGTTACAATAATCTTTCCGGGATTTTCGTCAACATAAGTAAGGTCATTGGTCGTTGCAATCAGGAAGTCGTCTCTGTATATACGATAGTCTTTTATTCCGTCGGCATCGGGTGCTTCCCATGTCAGGGTTACAACACCGCGCTTGGCATTGGCGGCAAAGTTATTAACAGCAGCGGGAACTTCTTCTGATGTGAACTTGAACGAAACCTTGCCGTTATTCTCGCTTATGTCGCTCAACGAGAAGTAAGAATACTTGCCGTCGTTAGAGTGTGTCGACGGGGTTGTGGTGTCGGCCCATGTAGTCTTGCCGGTAGAACCCGGGAACGGAGCGCCGGCAGAATTGATGTTGCCGTAAGACTCGGGACTGCCATCAGGATCAGAAGTTGCCGATGCGCATACGGTGTAAAGGCCTTGCTGATTGTCACTGTTTACGGTGTTCATTTCGGCTGTCAGATTAATGCGGTTTTCGTCAACATGATAAACGATAAGGCCGTGGCCGGGAAGCTCACGGTCGAACTTCTGCACCTGTCGGTTCTCCAGCACGAAATAGTCGCCTTCACGCTTTGTCTTAACGATATATCCCACAGGCTCGTCGGTTGCGGCCGGCATGTCGGTAACTGTAGCTGTAGAGTCGAGCACCTTAGGCTCAACCCATCCGAACTGTATCTTCTGCCACATGTTAAGGCTTGAAGGCGAATCGCCCGGCAGATAGTGCTCGCTCCATATTCCGTCGGCCATTAGGTCCCAAATGCCTGTACCGCTATAGTAGCCGTTGTCTTCGTAGTCGGTGTCATAATAATCGGGCGCGCCGAGATTATGGCCGAACTCATGACAGAGTACGCCTACGGTGGTCATCTGCAGTCCGTTATAAGGATTGTTGAAAAGTATTTCGGGCTGTATGGTGTATTTCTTCACACGCACGTCGCCGTACATCTGATCGAGAAGTTCGCTGCTGTGCGACCATATGTCTGATGTGCTGCCGCTCACTTCCTGTCCCATGCCCTGGTGGATGATTGACAGGCCGTCGAGCTCGCCGTCGCCGTCGTTGTCAAACTGATGTATGTCGATGCTCGGGTCTACAAGCGCGAGGGCGTCGCGTATGAGGTCGGACATATCCTCGGTGCTGTAAAGCGACTTCTGACGCGGAAGCTGAAGCCAGCCAACAACAGTGGTCTCGATGTCGAGCTGATTATAGGATGTTTCAAGATAATAATCACGGAAACTTCCCGTGCCGTTATAGTCGGGAGCGTTCATAAGCTCGCGGAACTTGTCGGCGTCAAACGTCGGCTTGGTATCGGCAAAGTTAACGAGGAGCATAAGCAGCTTGCGCTTTCCCTTCAGCGGGAAGGTGCCGTTAATCTGCAGGGCTTTGTTTGGTCCGGCCGGACTGAGCTTCATTCCGTCTGACTTTATCATGTCATCACGGCGCAGAAGTTTCATGTTGGCCGAAGCCTGACTGTCGTTGCCCATATACTTGCCGGCTGCCACGATGGCGCCGTTGCTGTCTTTACCGGCATAGCAAAGATATCCGTTGTCTGCTCTTTTCAGCACATATCCGCCCGTAGACTCAAGCCAATGGTTATGCTCGTCGCCGATGATGCGATAAGTAACCACTGTGCCGTCGGGCTGAACAAACTTAACAGGTTTCGGATATGCCGGCACGCTGTGGGCCGGCATATTCGATAGTGTGAAAAAGCATAATGATGCTAAGAATATTTTAACAAGTCGCATGCCTCAATTTATTTCAAAACTTTAACACTGGTACCACCTGCATTTATCACATAGATGCCCTTGTTCCAACTGTCGGCAGGAATAACGACCTCACCGCCAAAGGCTTTTCCGGCAAATACTTGTACGCCTGAAACGCTGTATACTCTCACATCAGTACCATCAGAGAGACTGCTTATACGATAGTTGTTGCCGTCGGCAGAGATTTCGAGTTTAACATCTCCGCTCTTTACACCTTCTATAGAAGTGGTTTCCTTCTTGTAGAACTTAACCCAAGGCATCACACAGAAACTGTAACCTGCAAGACTCGGACAGAACTCATCAGCCTTGCACCATTTGCCGTCAACTTTATAGTCGCTTCCGGGCAGTGCCTTTTCTGGTTTAACGTAAAGAGTGGTCTGCTTGTTGACATGACATCTTGTATCAAAGCCTATCCAAGAACGATAATTACGGCCATCTGTCTCGTCATAGAGGTCGAGCTCGTCAAACTCGAATGCTACATAGAACGTACCTTTAACCTTAACCGGCTCGTCGAATGTTATCGACTGTCTTACCGGAGAATAATATCCGGCACTTCCAAATGTATCTATTAATTTGTCTGTCTTTGTTGCCATAACATTATCAGTGTCAGGAGTGCCGCCATTGTCGGGATAGATAGCAACACGATAGGTTTTCTCCTTGTCGTTAGGCGTACCGTCACCTCTGTCGTTGATGAACAGGCTGTACATATTTGTCATAACAGACAATGAAGATATTTCCAACGATACATCTGACGGAAGCTCAAATCGCTCAGCTATAGAACGGTAATAAGGATTGACACCAACTACAAAATCGTAATATAATTCATATGTGTCAAGGTCTTTCACCTCACCGTCTTCGTTGTAAGCCGGTGTATCGCCCTGCTGGAAGATATGGTCGATTGATTCAGATGTTGTTGTCAAAGCATCGTCCATGTCGTAATCAAGACTATAAATATCTGCTAAAAATATCTGCTGGTATTCAGTAGTTCCACCTTCGTTAGTAGCCTGGAGCGTTATAGTATATTTTCCGACTTTAGGGAAGGTTATTTCGGGCTCTGCAGCCTCGTCGTCTGAAATTACTGCATCGTTGTCAACAGTCCACTTATACGATGTCGCATCAGTAGACATATTTATCATCTTTATCTTCTGGCCGTCAAATACTATTGAACCGCCATAAAGAATAGAACTGAGAGTATTGCCGACATAGAACAATGCCGTTGGAGGAAGCACATCATCCTTCTCTCTTACAGAGAAATTGTCGACGCCAATATTGCCGTCACCGGCTGATGCTGAACATGCGTACATAGCAAAACAGTACTGACCGTCTTCAGTAGGTGTAAAGTCAGCTTCAACCTTTGTCCAGTCTTTAACAGCTGTTTCAGTTATTTCCTTGAGTGTTACTGTCTGTGCGTCAACTTCCTGACCGCTGCCGGCAGTAAGTTTGAATGAAGGCTTGACACTGCCCGTACCAGGCATATAGAGATACATTGACACGGTGTAAGTCTTTCCGCCCTTCATGTCGAGCATAGGTGAATAAGCTATGTCATTTCTATTTGGCAGAACTGACGACTGAGCCACCATATAATATTCGCCTGAAAGGGCCGGTTTGTCCTTTATTGCAGCTGTAACCCAAGGTGTCTCACCTGTACTAGCCCAGCCTATCGGGAGATATTCCTTACCGGAATAATGTGACGCGTCATCATAAGTCTCTACATAAGGTATTTCGGCTTTCCATGCAGGTTCCTCGCCGCTGCCGCTTTCGCTTACCGAGAAAGTATCAAAATATACGTCACCGGCTGTTGCAAGCACTGAAGTACACCAAAGACCGAAACAATACTGACCATCGGTCTCCGGAGTGTACTTTACTTTAACTTCTTTCCAGTCACACTCGCCTTCTTCACTTGCAAGCTCTGTTAGTTGTGCATCGGCAGCCTGAGCCAAGCCGGCTGTAATCTTCATGCTCGGCATACGGCCGTTCTGAGCCATATTCTTCATCATTATCCATACGCTCATGGTGTATTCTACCCCACCCTTCATTTCAAACATCGGTGAGAAAGCCACATCCGTACGATTGCTGCCCTGAGGATAACCTGATACAAGAGCATTAGCACCTGATTGTGCCTGAACGCCATACCAGTCGAGTGTAGGATAAGCTGCAAATGGAGAAGAGCCTGCTACAGCCCAGCCTGAAGGCATCTCGGTCTCTGCTGTAGAATCAAAGTTTTCTGAATATGGCAACTCGGCTACAGTGATTGCAGGAGCTGACTCTGCTGCGCTTACTGAGAATGTATCAAAATATACGTCACCAGCTGTCGTCAAAACTGAAGCACACCAAAGTCCAAAACAATACTGACCATCTGACTCTGGCGTAAACGTAACCTTAACTTCTTTCCAATCGCACTCACCCTCCTCTTTGGCAAGCTCTATTGTCTGTGATTCAGAAGTCTGGGCTGTACCTACAGTTATCTTCATTCCGGGGGCACGTCCATTTTGGGCTGTATTTTTCATCATCACCCATACAGTCATTGTATATTCAACACCTGCTTTCATCTCGAACATCGGTGAGAATGCAACATCAGTACGATTACCTGTCTGAGGATAACCCGAAACAAGTGCATTGGCACCTGACTGAGCTTGTACCCCATACCAGTCGAATGCAGGATAAACGGCAAAGGGAGAAGATCCTTCCACAGCCCAACCTGAAGGAATCTCGGTCTCTTCTGTCGCATCAAAATTTTCAGAGTAAGGATACTCTGACACGCTATCAGCAGCTGAAACATAACTGCAAAAAAGCACACTGAATAAGCAGAATAAGGTAATCAGTTTACTCATAGTTAAATAATTTTGGTTAATAAATTTGCAAAACAACACATACAAAATGTAATATCATTCCACATTATCGGTTACAAATATATCATAAAATAGCTTTTATTCCAAATATTTTGACGACAAATTGAAATAAATTCATTATTCAATGTAATATTACACTATTAAAAATATTAGATAAACTACATTTTAAATCAGTGAAAATGTTTTAAAATTGCATTAATTCTGAGAAAGTACGCTACTGCCAACAAATAGCGTATATGCCTAATAATAAAGCAAATAAATCAAATATACGCATGTAAAAATTTTACATAAATAAGTTATCCCTAAAATATAGAAAAAAAATAAAAACTGACATTTTTGACAAATAACGGCAAATACGACAAAATCATGAAGCAACATATTATTCGGCCAATCACAGCAAAATGTAAGTTATAGAGCATAAAAAAAGAACATCTGCAATATAATCAAATTTGTCAAATATTAGCAATAAGTTAAAAAAAATTATTGACATAATACTTTCAGCATACCCACTTTTTGGAACACTACCCACTTTTTGAAACACTATACTCTTTTTAAAACACTACAAGCGAACCATAAAAAATCAACTCGGCTTGAATAATACGCAAAAAGAAATAAAAAAGCGCCTTTTCCCTCACGGGAAAAAGCGCTATATTAGAGATATATTTGACTTTTTTATTCTGCCTTAGCTTCTTCAGCTGTTTCAGCTGCAGCCTCTGTTGCAGGAGCCTCAGCTGCTTCAGCAGCCTTAGAGCGACGGCTACGACGAGTTTTCTTGGCAGCCTTAGGAGCCTTAGCCATGTTCTCATCATAATCAACAAGCTCTATGAAGCACATATCAGCACCGTCACCAGGACGTGAACCCAGCTTTATGATTCTGGTGTAACCACCCGGACGGTCAGCCACCTTTGTAGAAATCTCCTTAAACAACTCTGTAACAGCAAATTTATTCTGCAGATAGCGGAATACTACACGGCGAGAGGTTGTTGTATCATTCTTAGAACGTGTTATCAGAGGTTCTACATATTGTTTCAAGGCCTTAGCCTTTGCGATAGTCGTAGTGATTCTTTTGTGCATTATCAACGAAACAGCCATGTTTGCTAGCAAAGCCTTACGATGAGATGCAGTACGACTCAGATGGTTGAATTTTTTATTATGTCTCATTTTTTGTTTTTCTTTTGCGATAAATCGGCAACACCGGCACAAATAATATGTGCCGGATTATGCACGGTTACTCTTTATCTAATTTATACTTAGAAATATCAGTTCCAAACGACAGATTCAGACTCTCGAGCAAATCATCAAGCTCTGAAAGCGATTTCTTACCGAAATTACGGAACTTAAGCAGATCGGTCTTGTTATACTGTACCAAGTCACCGAGAGTCTCAACATCAGCAGCTTTAAGACAATTAAGCGCACGAACTGAAAGGTTCATATCGACAAGCTTTGTCTTGAGCAACTGGCGCATGTGAAGAATCTCCTCGTCAAATTCCTGATTACCATCAACATCATTGTTCTCAAGAGTTATCTTCTCATCAGAGAACAGCATGAAATGATAAATAAGAATCTTGGCAGCCTCCTTAAGAGCATCTTTCGGGTGTATGGAACCGTCCGTTGTAACTTCAATCACCAACTTATCATAGTCGGTCTTCTGCTCAACACGATAAGGCTCAACAGAATATTTCACGTTACGAATCGGAGTGTAAATAGAATCGATTGGAATAACGTTGACGTCAGTGCAGAACTCACGGTTCTCGTCAGCAGGAACGTATCCGCGTCCTTTATTTATAGTGAGATCAATCTGCATTGAAGCTTTGGCATCTAAATGACAAATCACCAAATCAGGGTTTAACACTTCAAATCCAGTCAGATACTTACCTATATCACCTGCCTTGAACTCTGTTGAATTCTCAACGGTGACACTAACTTTTTCGTTCTCGAATTCTTCTACTACTTGCTTGAATCTTACTTGCTTCAAATTCAAGATAATGTTGGTGACATCCTCTTTTACGCCAGGTACAGAGGAAAACTCATGCTCAACACCCGATATACGGATTGTGTTGATGGCATAACCCTCAAGCGATGAAAGAAGAATGCGGCGCAATGAGTTACCAATGGTAACACCAAAGCCAGGCTCAAGTGGACGAAATTCGAACTTGCCGAATTTGTCATTAGCCTCCAACATTACTACTTTATCAGGTTTTTGAAATGCTAATATCGCCATTAATTTAATGATTTATTTAGAGTACAACTCAACGATTAACTGTTCCTTTATGTTCTCAGGTATGTCGGCACGCTCAGGCTTGTGCAAAAGCTTACCGCTCTTTGTGTTCTCGTCCCATTCAAGCCAAGGATACTTGCTGTGGTTGAAACCAGCCAAAGCTGCTTCAATAACCTCAAGTGACTTAGCCTTCTCACGAACGCCAACTACCTGACCAGGCTTTACTGAATAAGAAGGAATATTAACAACTTTACCGTCTACAACAATATGCTTATGACCAACTAACTGACGAGCTGCAGCACGTGTAGGAGCTATTCCAAGACGGAATACTACGTTGTCAAGACGGCACTCAAGTCCCTGAAGCAAAACCTCACCGGTAATACCATCAGCCTTAGCTGCCTTCTCAAACATATTACGGAACTGACGCTCAAGCACACCATAAGTGTATTTAGCTTTCTGCTTCTCTGCCAACATGACACCGTACTCAGACATTTTTCTGCGACGATTGTTGCCATGCTGTCCAGGAGGGAAGTTTCTCCTAGACAAAACTTTGTCTGCGCCGAAGATAGCCTCTCCAAAACGGCGCGCAATTTTTGATTTCGGTCCTATATATTTAGCCATAATATTTTAAATACTTTTTTGTTGTGCCATCCCAAATTCATAAAGAACGGGATGGCTAAATTTGTGTACTTGATTAAACTCTTCTTCTCTTTGGAGGACGGCAACCATTATGCGGTAATGGTGTAACGTCAATAATCTCTGTAACCTCAATGCCGGCACCATGTACGGCACGGATTGCAGACTCACGGCCGTTACCCGGACCCTTAACGTAAGCCTTAACCTTACGTAGACCTAAGTCATAAGCCACTTTTGCACAATCCTCTGCTGCCATCTGGGCTGCATAAGGAGTATTTTTCTTTGAGCCACGGAAACCCATCTTTCCGGCTGAAGACCAAGAAATAATCTGACCTTCGCTATTTGCCAAAGATACAATGATATTGTTGAAAGAACTATGAACATGAAGCTGGCCCATAGCGTCAACCTTTACATTTCTTTTCTTAGATGTTGCTGTTTTCTTTGCCATAACTAATTATTATTTAGTAGCCTTTTTCTTATTAGCAACAGTCTTCTTCTTACCTTTACGGGTACGAGCATTATTCTTAGTACTCTGACCGCGAACCGGAAGACCGTTACGATGACGAATTCCACGATAGCAACCAATATCCATCAGTCGCTTGATATTCATTTGGATCTCAGAACGGAGATCACCTTCTACTTTGAATTCAGCGCCGATAATTTCACGGATCTTAGCTGCCTGATCATCTGTCCAATCGCAGACCTTCAGGTCACGGCTTACGCCTGCCTTATCCAATATCTTTGCTGAACTACTTCGACCTATACCATAAATATAAGTCAATGCGATTTCGCCACGCTTATTCTGGGGCAAATCTACTCCAACAATTCTTATTGCCATTTTGATTAATTAATTAAAAAATTTAATGATTTAGCCCTGACGTAATTTGTACTTAGGGTTTTTCTTGTTAATAACGAACAGACGACCTTTACGACGAACGATTTTACAGTCAGGTGTACGTTTCTTTAATGATGCTCTTGTCTTCATATATCTCTATAAAATTATTTGTATCTGAATACGATTCTTCCTTTAGTCAAGTCATATGGACTCATTTCAACCTTAACCTTATCTCCTGGGAGAATCTTTATATAATGCATTCTCATCTTTCCGGAAATATGTGCTGTTATGGGGCAGCCATTTTCCAACTCCACACGAAACATAGCATTAGACAATGCCTCTACTATTGTTCCGTCCTGCTCAATTGCGTCTTGTTTTGCCATATTCTAATTTAAATTTCTTTCTAATTGTTCAACTTCGTCAAAAGAAGATAAAATTTCAGCCTTACCTCTATACACCGCAACAGTGTGCTCAAAATGAGCAGCAGGCTTACCGTCGCAGGTTCTGATTGTCCACCGGTCAGGCATCAGGCATATATTTCTGACACCCATTGTTATCATCGGTTCGATAGCAATACACATACCGGCCTTCAGCATAATTCCCGAACCACTCGTACCATAATTTGGTACTGAAGGTTCTTCGTGCATCTCTCGCCCAATGCCATGGCCCGTCAATTCTCTGACTACACCATAACCATTTGACTCACAATAAGACTGCACAGCATAACCAATATCACCAATATGTTTGCCTGCAGCAGCATTTTCGATACCGAGATAAAGAGACTCTTTTGTGACTTTAAGTAGCTTCTTTATTTCTGCACTGACCTCACCAACACAAAAAGTATAGCAAGAATCACCATTAAATCCATCTAAAAGAGCACCACAGTCAACAGATATTATGTCTCCCTCTCGAAGAACAGTCTTGTCATCAGGTATCCCGTGAACCACCACGTCATTTACTGACGTACAAATACTCGCAGGGAACGGGCTACCAAAAGGATTAGGGTAATTTTTAAATGTAGGAACGCCACCGTTATCACGAATGAAACTTTCAGCAATCCTATCCAGCTGTAAAGTTGTAACACCCGGCTTGATATGCTTACATACCTCACCAAGGGTGTTTCCAACTAAACGGTTGGCCTTTCGCATCAGCTCTATTTCATCTTCTGTCTTGAGAAATATTTTCATTCAGCAAGAAATACTAATATGCAGAGACTCCACTGTTACGGCCACGGACGCGACCAGAATTAAGCAAGCCGTCATAATGACGCATCATCAGATGGCTCTCAATCTGCTGAAGAGTGTCTATTACAACACCTACGAGAATGAGAAGTGATGTTCCGCCAAAGAACTGTGAGAATGCATCCTGCACATTAAGCAAGCCAGCAAGAGCAGGCATGATAGCAATAAAGGCGATAAACAGAGAACCCGGGAATGTAATTCGAGACATTACCGTGTCAATGTAATCTGCAGTATCCTTACCGGGCTTAACTCCGGGAATGAAACCATTATTGCGTTTCATATCTTCTGCCATCTGTGTCGGATTCAAAGTTATAGCTGTATAAAAATATGTAAATGCAATAATCAATGCTGCAAAAACGACATTATACAACAGACTTTTGTGATCCATCAGCGAACGGATTATAAAGCCAGTCTGATCGGTTGAATACTGCACGATAGCCAACGGAATAAACATCAATGCCTGAGCAAAGATGATAGGCATAACGTTAGCAGCAAACAATTTCAAAGGAACATACTGACGAGCACCGCCATACTGTTTATTGCCTACTAGACGCTTTGCGTACTGTACTGGTATTTTGCGTGTGCCCTGCACAAGAAGCAAAGAAGCACAAACTACGGCATACAGGATAAGAATTTCAACGATGAACATTACAAGGCCACCACCAGTAATCGCTGTAAAGCGAGAACTTACCTCCTGTATAAAAGCCTGAGGCAGACGGGCAATGATACCTATCATAATGATTAAAGAGATACCGTTGCCGATACCCTTATCAGTAATTCTTTCACCGAGCCATAAGATAAACATACTGCCTGCAGCAAGAATTATTGTTGCAGGTATCATGAATACCGACCAGTCGATACCAGATGCCAAAGCACCATAAGCCTGAATCTTAAGATTCATCAAATAAGAAGGAGCCTGGAACAAAAGAATAGCAACAGTCAGCACACGAGTGTACCAGTTGATCTTCTTACGTCCACTCTCACCCTCACGCTGCATCTTCTGGAAATATGGTACAGCAACAGCAAGAAGCTGCATCACAATAGAAGCTGAGATGTAGGGCATTATTCCCAATGCAAATATAGATGCATTAGAGAAAGCACCACCGGAGAACATGTCAAGCAGCGACATAAGACCGCCACTAGTTTGTGACTGCAATTTCTGCAACATTGACGGATCAATTCCTGGCAGAACCACGAAAGATCCGAAACGATAAATTGCAACAAATGCGATGGTGATGAGGATTCGCTGACGCAAATCCTCAATCTTCCAACAGTTCTTCAGTGTCTCAATAAACTTTTTCATTTACTTAGATTATTGTTGTGTTACCACCAACTGCCTTGATAGCCTCTTCAGCAGTTTTAGAGAAGGCATTTGCCTCCACTTCTAACTTAGCCTTAAGCTCACCGTTACCAAGAATCTTCACCAATTCCTTTCCGTTGGTAAGACCGGCTTCCTTCAACTCCTGAATGCCAATCTTTGTAAGATTCTTTGTCTCAGCGAGAGTCTGAAGTGTAGAAAGGTTAACAGCAAAATATTCCTTGTGGTTGATGTTCTTGAATCCGGCTTTAGGAACACGACGCTGCAAAGGCATCTGTCCGCCTTCGAATCCAATCTTTCTTTTATAACCAGAACGGGCTTTAGCACCCTTGTGACCACGTGTAGATGTTCCACCAAGGCCAGAACCTGGTCCACGGCCAATACGACGGCGTGAATGAGTAGAACCTGCAGCTGGTTTTAAATTATTTAGTTTCATAATCGTTCCTTTTTAAATGTAAGTTATTATTCAATAACGGTTACCAGATGGTGAACCTTTCTGATCATACCACGAAGGGTAGGATTATCTTCACGCTCTACGACCTGAGATATTTTATGCAGACCAAGAGCCGCAAGAGTACGTTTCTGGTCTACAGGAGCACCAATTTTACTTTTAATCTGCTTGATTTTTATTGTTGCCATTTTATTATCTCCTATCCTCTAAATACTTTATCCATACTGATTCCACGTGTCTTAGCAATAGTATACGCGTCACGCAGCTGTGTCAGAGCTACGATAGTAGCCTTAACAAGATTGTGAGGGTTAGAAGAGCCCTTAGACTTAGCCAGGACATCTTTTACGCCAACACTCTCAAGAACTGCACGCATAGCACCACCGGCAACGAGTCCGGTACCGGCAGCAGCCGGTTTCAAAAATACCTGAGCGCCACCAAATGTAGCCTCTATCTCGTGAGGTATTGTGCCTTTAAGAACCGGAACCTTTACGAGATTCTTCTTTGCAGACTCAACACCTTTAGAAATTGCAGCTGTAACTTCTCCTGCCTTTCCAAGACCCCAACCGATTACTCCGTTGCCGTCACCAACTACAACAATAGCAGCGAATGTGAAGGTACGACCACCTTTTGTTACCTTGGTAACACGGTTAATAGCAACCAATCTGTCTTTTAATTCAACGTCACTATTTATTTTAACTTTGTTCATTGCCATAATCGATTAAAAATTAAGTCCTCCTTTACGAGCTGCATCAGCAAGTTCCTTAACACGTCCATGATAGAGGTATCCATTACGGTCGAAAACCACTTTTGAGATACCAGCCTCTACGGCTTTCTTTGCTACCATTTCACCGACCTTAGCAGCCTGCTCACATTTAGGCATGGCCTCAAGGCCGAGAGAAGAAGCAGAAACCAAGGTTGTACCTGTCAAATCATTGATTATCTGAACATAAATCTGCTTATTGCTGCGGAAAACACTCATACGAGGACGTTCAGCAGTTCCGTTTACACTTTTGCGAATTCTGAACTTTATCTTTATTCGTCTTTCTATTTTCTTTGTTGTCATGATCGTAAAATATTAAAGTTACTTAGCAGCAGCAGTCTTACCAGACTTTCTGCGGATGACTTCGCCCTTGAACAAGATACCTTTTCCTTTATAAGGCTCAGGCATACGGAAAGAACGTATTTTAGCGCATATAAGTCCGAGCAATTCCTTATCGCAAGATTCCAAAATAATAACAGGATTCTGATTTCTTTCAGACTTTGTCTCAACCTTAACTTCCTTAGGCAACTGGATGAAAATCGGGTGTGTATATCCTAAAGCGAATTCGATGATATTTCCCTGATTAGAAACACGGTAGCCTACACCGACAAGCTCAAGCTCCTTTTTGTAACCCTCGCTTACACCGACAACCATATTGTTGACCAATGCACGATAAAGACCATGGAAAGCCTGTTTCTGCTTGTAGTTTACAGGACTGTTCTCATCAACTTCAAACAGTACATGATTATCCTCAATTTTAACTTTGATAGAAGAGTCTACCTTCTGAGAAAGTTCGCCCTTAGGACCTTTTACATTAACTACGCCGTTGTTAAGAGTTACTGTAACTCCTGAAGGAATACTAATTGGTAATTTTCCTATTCTTGACATATTCTAAATCCTCCCAATTAATATACGTAGCAAAGAACCTCGCCGCCAATCTTAAGGTCAGCAGCCTCTTTGTTAGTCATTACACCTCTGGATGTAGATAATATAGCAATACCTAATCCGTTAATAACTCTCGGCATGTCCTTATAGCCAGTATACTTACGCAAACCTGGTGTAGACACTCTCTTCAAACACTTGATGGCGTTTGATTTGGTTGCAGGGTCATACTTCAATGCAACCTTAATAGTTCCCTGAGGTCCATCCTCAATAAATTTGTAATTCAGGATGTAACCTTTCTCGAAGAGGATTTTAGTAATCTCTTTCTTCAAGTTTGAAGCTGGTACTTCAACAACACGGTGATGAGCCATGATTGCGTTTCTCAACCTCGTCAGATAATCTGCTATTGGATCTGTCATAAAAATAATTGTTTAATTAATCGGGACTGCCCCGACAATATTAAATAAAAAACTTTCTTCTCTTAAATTACCAGCTTGCCTTTTTAACTCCAGGTATCAGACCGGCAGAAGCCATTTCACGGAACTGAATACGTGAGATGCCGAACTGGCGGATATAACCTTTTGGACGACCTGTAATTTTGCAACGGTTGTGCAGACGTATAGGATTGGCATTACGCGGTATGCTCTGCAGCTTTCTTGCAGCCTCATATGCCTCAACAGGATCGTCAGTAGTAGCGATAATTTTCTTCAAAGCCGCACGCTTTTCAGCATAGCGAGCAACGAGTTTTGCACGCTTAACCTCGCGGGCTTTCATTGATTCTTTTGCCATATCTATTAATCGTTTTTAGCGTTTTTGAAAGGTAGACCAAATGCTTTGAGAAGAGCATAACCTTCCTCGTCTGTTTTGGCAGTTGTAACGAAGGTGATGTTCATACCCTGAATACGATCTATCGCATCAATGTTGATTTCAGGGAAAATAATCTGCTCCTGAATACCCAGTGTATAGTTGCCGCGTCCGTCGAACTTGCTTTCAATACCTTTGAAGTCACGGATACGAGGCAGTGCGATACGGATAAGTCTCTCCAAGAACTCGTACATACGCTCACGACGGAGTGTAACCATAACGCCGATAGGCATTTTCTTACGGAGTTTGAAGTTGGCGATATCCTTCTTAGAATATGTAGCAACAGCTTTCTGACCAGTAATGGTAGAAATTTCGTTGATAGCAACATCAATAATCTTTCTATCCTGAGTTGCATCACCGAGGCCCTGGTTTACGACAATCTTCTTCAGGACAGGAATCTGCATCTTAGAAGAATAGTTAAACTGTTTCTGCAGTGCAGGAGCTATGCTCTCTGCGTATACCTTCTTTAATTCAGCTGTATTCATTATTTAATTTCCTCCCCTGATTTTTTAGCAATACGGATCTTCTTACCATCTTCAGTCCTCTTGATAGAAATACGAGTAGGCTTGCCACTCTTCGGATCAATCAGGCTCAAGTTTGAGATATGTATAGGAGCCTCCTGCTTAACGATGCCACCCTGCGGATTCTTAGCACTAGGCTTAGCGCTTTTAGAAACAATATTGACACCTTCAACAATGGCACGCTGTTTCTCAACCAGGACTTTAAGCACCTTACCAGTCTTGCCTTTGTCCTCACCGGCCAAAACAACAACTGTATCGTTTTTCTTTATATGAAACTTATTCATTACTATTTCTTTTTAATGTTAAAGAACCTCAGGTGCCAAAGAAACGACTTTCATGTTAACGGCACGCAGCTCACGTGCAACCGGACCAAAGATACGGCTGCCACGCAGCTCACCTGCATTGTTCAGCAATACACAAGCATTGTCGTCGAAACGGATATATGAGCCGTCAGCACGACGAATTTCTTTCTTTGTGCGAACAACCAAAGCCTTTGATACTGCACCCTTTTTCAAATCACTTGACGGAATAACGTTCTTGACAGCTACGACAATAACGTCACCAACACTTGCATAACGGCGGCGAGTACCACCCAATACACGGATGCAAAGGGCCTCACGAGCACCGCTGTTATCACATACTGTAAGTCTTGATTCTGCTTGTATCATAATTACTTAGCTTTTTCAATTATTTGAACTAATCTCCATCTCTTTGTTTTACTCAAAGGACGTGTTTCCATAATGAGCACTGTATCACCTACATTTGCCTCATTATTTTCATCATGAACATGGTATTTTTTTGTTTTCTGAACAAACTTACCATATATTGGGTGCATCTCCTTGAACTTAGCTGCAATAACAATGGTTTTATCCATTTTGTTGCT
>ENA-UONW01001464-UONW01001464.1-human-gut-metagenome-genome-assembly--contig:-CS52-NODE-1464-length-27915-cov-5.829505_pt1 | contig 27915 bp, 18 predicted proteins | sample MGYA00242463_ERZ724010 | MGnify/ENA metagenome assembly ERZ724010 | reverse complement strand
ATTTTTCTACGAATGTTTCGTCGCAGTCGCTGAGCAGGTAATATTTGCCGGTAAGGTCGACCATCGGTCTTGTTTCGCCGCTCTTGTTTATCATAAACAATGAAGGGATTTCAGCTGCCTTGGCAACCTTGGCGTCGTCGGCACCGAATGTCGGCGCGATGTGTACTATACCAGTACCGTCTTCTGTTGTCACATAATCTCCAGGTATTACTCTGAATGCCTTGCTTTCGAGCGAAGCAAAAGTGTCGTGTCCGCAGGTGAAGCACTTGTCAGGATTTTCTTCTGCAAATTTCTTTACAAATGCGGCTGCGTTGTCGTCAACCTTCTCAAGCGGTTTAACCCAAGGCATGAGCTGTTCGTAGTGCATTCCTACGAGGTCTGTACCGACGTATTCGCCAACAATTTTGTAAGGAATGACTTTGTCGCCGTGCTTGTAGGAATCCAGAGGCAAGTTTTCGCCCTCAGGGTTGAGGTAGGCTGCGAGTCTTGATTTTGCCATGACAGCTGTGATTGGGCTGTCGTTGTATGGGTTGTAAGTCTGAACAGCCACATAGTCAATCTTAGGGCCTACACAAAGGGCTGTATTTGAAGGGAGAGTCCAAGGAGTCGTTGTCCATGCCAGGAAGCAAGGAGTTCCCCACTGTGCCATTTCCGGTTTAGGATCTGTAATCTTGAACTGGGCCGTCACTGTAGTATCCTTAACGTCGCGGTAGCATCCAGGCTGGTTGAGTTCATGGCTGCTGAGTCCTGTTCCGGCTGCAGGCGAGTATGGTTGTATCGTGTAGCCTTTGTAGAGCAGATTCTTCTTGTAGAGTTCCTTAAGCAGATACCATAAAGTTTCGATGTATTTGTTGTCATATGTGATATAAGGGTGCTCGAGGTCTACCCAGTAGCCCATCTTGTGGCTGAGGTCAGTCCACTCAGATGTGTACATCATGACATTCTTGCGGCATTTCTTGTTGTAGTCTTCGATAGATATTGTTTTTCCGATATCTTCTTTGGTTATGCCCAATTCCTTTTCTACTCCAAGTTCAACAGGTAGTCCGTGTGTGTCCCATCCGGCCTTTCTGTTGACCTGAAAACCTTTCATTGTCTTGAAACGGCAGAATACATCCTTTATGGAGCGTGCCATCACGTGGTGTATTCCAGGGTGTCCGTTTGCTGATGGTGGTCCTTCAAAGAATATGAATGACGGACAGCCTTCTCTTTCCGTTATGCTCTTGTGGAATACATCTTCCTTATCCCACTCTTTCAGTACTTCCTTGTTTACTTCAGACAAGTTGAATTTAGTACGTTCTGCAAATTTTTTTGCCATCTTTATGTTTGTTTTATCTTATTTCTTTTCTTAGCCTTGCTTCCATCCACAACAAATGCAGGCCTATATTTCTACAGGCCTGCTCCTGTGTATTGTCTGTTTTTCCGTAAGTCTTATACAAGCTTGATGTTGTCAATGCACTGTTCCTTGCCGCAGTAGTGGCATTTGAGTATTCCGTGCTCTTTGTCGACAACATTGAAAACAGTCTTCATCGGCTCATTGTTTGTTATGCACACGGGGTTGGCACATTTCACCACATTTGTGAGCGAATCCGGAAGCTTGATTTCTTTCTTTTCAACAACCTCGTAATCTTTTATAATATTGAGCCTTACGTTAGGGCATACCACAGATAGCCTGCTTATTTCCTCGTCGGTGAAGAATCTGCCTGAAACTTTAATCAGACCTTTTTTCCCGATTTTCTTGCTTGTGAAGTTGTTTCCTATTGTAACTGATTCTTCACATTTGTCAAGCTGCAGCAGTGATACAACTGTAAAAAGCTTTTCTGTTGGTATGTGGTCGATCACTGTACCGTTTTCGAGTGCAGTGACTTGCAGATCTTTTCTCTTCTCTTTCATCTTGATGTTCAGATTTTGTGTTCTATAAATTCGATATTTTTCAGATATGCAGGATTATATAGTTCCTGTATTGGAGTTTTACTCTATGACAGTCTTGTCGTTTTTGATGTCATCGAGTGTTATTCCGAGCACATCGCAGATGAGTGCCTGTCTGGCGTAAAGTCCGTTGCGTGCCTGTTCGAAGTAGTATGCGTGCTTTGATTCGTCGACGTCATATTCTATTTCGTTCACGCGTGGCAGCGGGTGGAGAATTTTCATATTGTCGCGGCATTTCGACAGCATGTCGGCGCGCAAGATGTATGCATCTTTCACGCGTTCGTATTCCATGAGGTCTGTAAATCTCTCGCGCTGAACGCGTGTCATGTACAGAATGTCGGCATCGGCGATAGTATCCTCAGTGAAATCGTTCTGTTCGATGTATTTTATGCCGTTGATTTTGCAGTAGATTTTGTATTCTTCAGGCATCTCCAGTTCTTTAGGAGCGATGAAGTGGAATGTCGGGTTGTATTTTCTCATTGACATGAGGAGCGAGTGTACCGTTCTTCCGTATTTGAGGTCTCCGACCATGTAAATGTTGAGATTCTCCAGAGTGCCTTGTGTCTTGTAGATTGAGTACAGGTCAAGCATTGTCTGCGAAGGGTGGAGGTTTGATCCGTCTCCGGCGTTGATGATAGGAACGTCTGTCACTTCGCTTGCATATTGTGCGGCGCCTTCAAGCTTATGCCTCATGACGATTACGTCTGCATAGTTGCTCACCATCTTGATGGTATCTTTCAGCGTTTCGCCCTTTGATGAACTTGTTGCTTTCGGGTCGGAGAATCCGATTACTCTTGCGCCGAGTCTGTTTGCCGCAGTTTCGAAGCTGAGGCGCGTTCTTGTAGACGGCTCAAAGAAGAGTGTTGCAACTACTTTGCCTTCCAGAATCTTTCTGTTTGGTCTTTTCTCAAATTCAGCGGCCATATCCAGGAGATACTGAATTTTTTCTCTTGAATAGTCTGCTATTGATACAATGCTTCTGTTTCCCATATTTATGGCTCAAATAATGTGGTTGTTTATTTGAAATGCAAATATACAGAATTCTCAAAAGAATATGAAACATTTGGCCTGATTGCTTTCATGTTTCTGCCGGTGAAATGGTCTGAAATATATGCATTCGTATTTTTGCTGCACAGGACGGCGGTCAGTTGTACCGTCGGCATTTGGACACAAAAAAACCATGCCGAAATTTGTGTTCGGCATGGTTCCTTTTCCTTCAGAACATGTCTGACGGATGTTTCATTAAGCTTCAGCCGGTGCTTCTTCAGCTGCAGGCTCTTCAGTCTGTGCTGCTTCTGCCTTAGCTGCTTCAGCTGCCGCCTTCTTTTCAGCAACCTTCTTTGCTATTTCTTCATTTGCCTTCTTTTCAGAAGCGATACGTGCCTCGTAAGCTGCCTTCTTTTCAGAAGCTACCTTCTCAGAAACGGCGTTGAGCTTGTTCTGTTTTTCTGTCTTCCACGCGTTGAACTTAGCTTCAGCTGTTGCCTCGTCGAAAGCACCCTTCTTCACACCTCCAAGAAGATGTTTCTTCATGTAAACGCCTTCTGATGAAAGGATGTTGCGTACAGTGTCTGTTGGCTGTGCTCCTGCCAATACCCAGTGAAGTGCACGTTCGAAGTTCAAATCAATTGTTGAAGGATTGGTGTTCGGATTGTAAGTACCGATTTTCTCAATGAAGCGACCATCACGTGGTGCTCTTACATCAGCTATCACGATTGAATAGAACGCATAGTTTTTACGTCCGTGACGCTGCAATCTGATTCTTGTTGCCATTTTGTTTTGGTAATTTAAATTTATGATTTGAATATGTCGCCATCTCGTGGTGACGGCCGCAAAATTACGCTTTTTCTGTCAAACCTCAAAGCGTAACCGGCCGTTTTTTTCGTTTGATGAAGCTGTGATACAGTCTTTTTAGGCTTTAAGATGTTGTTTTTATATTTTTTATATTAAGTTTATTGTGCTGGTATAACATGGTTTTACCAATTTTAAATTTTAAGCTATGAAAAATTTAATCGGACGTTTTGCTGTATTGGCCTTTTTCTTTTCGATATTCTGTACGGTCGGAGCCATTGGCGGTTACAATGTGAGAGGGCGTGTCGTAGACAAGATTTCGCGTGCACCGATAGTCTATGCGTTGGTATCTGTCGTCGGAGACGATGAGAGCAAAGCTTTCACTGATACATTGGGAATGTTTGTGATTGAGAATGTTACGCCAGGAGTAAAACGCTTCTCTATAGAATGTATGGGCTATAGGTCTGCCATATCGCCTGAATACATCGTATCGGCCAATCTTCCATTCGTCGAACTGGAGATTGAAGAAGACCCGTCGACCATCAGTGATGTCACCGTGACAGCTTCATCGCTGAGGCGCGACCGCGAAAGTCCGGTAAGCATGCAGATAATAGGTATCGGCGACATCGAGAAAAGTCCTGGCGGAAACCGCGACATATCCAGAATTGTGCGCAATAGTCCTGGAGTGTCCTTCTCGCCGGTAGGTTACCGCAACGACCTTATCGTCAGAGGCGGCGGTCCTTCTGAAAACCGTTTCTTTATGGACGGAATCGAAATACCCAATATCAATCATTTTGCCACTCAGGGGGCTTCGGGCGGTCCTGTGAGCATACTCAATGCCGACCTGGTCAGAGAGGTGCAGTTCTACACCGGAGTTTTTCCTGTCGACAAGGCTGGGGCCCTTAGCTCGGCCATGGACATACGTCTGCGCGACGGCAACCCCGACGGCTACGGATTCAAGGCTACTCTCGGTGCTTCGGAGGTCTCGCTCAGCGGTGACGGCCATATAGGCGGAAATACCACATATCTTTTCTCGTTGCGCCAGTCATACCTGCAGCTTCTTTTCAAGATGCTCGGGCTGCCCTTCCTTCCTAATTTCATTGACGGGCAGTTCAAGATAAAGACGCGCATAGACAAGTCAAACGAGATAGAGCTTCTCGGACTGGCAGGTATAGACGATATGAAACTGAATACAGACGAGAAGGGCGAGGATGCTGAATATCTTCTCAGCTATCTCCCGCGTATAACCCAGCAGACCTTTACTGTCGGAGCCGCTTACCGTCATTATTCGGGGCGCAGTGTGCAGACTGTATCGCTCGGATATAATTATCTGGGAAACCAGAACAAGAAATATTTCAACAACGACAATTCTGTGCCCGGCAATCTGATGCTCGATCTCAGCTCGCGCGAGCAGAAACTTACCCTGAGAGCCGAAAACAGGACCTATGGTGAGCGATGGCGTATGACGGAAGGAGTGGAGGTTTTTTATTCCGATTATTATGGCAGGACTCACCAGAAGATTTACATTTCCGATCCGGCAGTACGTGATTATAAGACTAGGCTCGGTCTGTTCGGTGCCGGAGTCTATGCGTCGGCACAGTATACATCAGCCGACGAACGTCTCAGGACCACTTTGGGTGTGCGCACCGACGGTTCGGCATACAGTTCGTCGACATCACGTTTCTGGGAAAACATATCTCCCAATTTGTCTCTTTCCTATATGTTTGCGTCTGAATGGTCGGTAAATGCCGGTGCAGGTGTATACCATCAGCTGCCAGCCCTCACTTCATTGGGGTATAAGGACAACGACGGCCGGTACGTCAACAAGGGACTGCGCTACCAGCGTGTGGCGGACATAAGTCTGGGCGTTTCATGGAACCGCAACGAACGTATGATGGCCACGGCCGAAGCGTTCTTTAAAAGCTATTCGCGCATGCCTCTTTCGCTTGCCGACAGTATACCGCTTGCATGCAAGGGCAACGATTACGGAGTTGTGGGCAATGAGGCTCTTTCTCCTGTTGCCTCAGGAGTGGCGTACGGTTTGGAGGCGTCGTTCAGATGGCAGATACCTGACCGCTTCACGTTGATATCTACATTTACGTTTTACAGAAGTAAATTCAGAAACGGCAAGGGAGAAAAATATTTTGCCTCGGCATGGGACAACCGTTTCATCGGAAATATATGTGGAACGTACGAATTCCCGCATAATTGGAGCCTCGGTGCAAGGCTAAGTGCTATAGGTGGAGCGCCTTACACTCCTTACGATGTCGACAAGTCGTCGCTCGTTGAGGCTTGGGATGCACAGGGCAAGCCGTACTACGATTATTCGCGTTATAACGCCGAGCGTCTTGATGCCTTCTTCCAGCTAGACCTGCGTGTGGATAAGAATTACTATTTCAGGGGCTGGTCTTTGGGTGTATATGTCGATTTTCAGAATGTCACAGCTAGTGTGCTCCATCAGCCGGATGTGCTTATGAGTACCGGCGTCATTGAGAATCCGTCGGCACCGCTTTCTGAACAGCGCTACAAGATGAAATACATATCTCAAGACAGCGGGACGATGCTTCCGTCGATAGGTGTGACGGTGCAGTTCTGAACAGTCCGCACTCACATTCATGAAAGAACAAGCAGGGCCTGCATGTCAGCTCTGCTTGTTTTTGTTCATCAGATAATTGTAGTATTCTTCAGGCTTTATACCCTTGAACATATTGCCGAATATGCTCTTGAGTGTATTCGGACAGTTTTCGCATGCTTTCTTGAGATACATAAGAAATTTTTCGGCGTTGTCCATCTTTATCATGCACAAGGCCAGATAGGCGTATGCATCGTTGCATTTAGGCTCAAAATCTCTGTAAAGAAGGAGATTGCACAAAAGCGATGAAGCCTGTTCAAACAGTTCGCGCGCCATCAGTCTCGACGCCGCCGTTATGACGCATCGGGTGAACTTCTCTGTTATCCCGAAAGCTTTCATGCATACGCGTATAGCCTCGTCGACGCCGTCGGTGACAGCCTTGATTTCGCATTTGAGCTGCAGAAACGACTCTTCGCTGTCTATAATGGAGCATGCCTCATCAATCTCTTTCAGTGCTTCCGCGTTTTCGCCCTTAAGCAATAGGGCGTTGGCTTTCTCGTAGCATGCCCATGCATACAGCTCTTTGTCGATGATGGTTGCACCGTAGGCCTCCTTGGCGCTGTCCATCATAGATATGGCCTCGTCATATTTGCCGCATTCAACGAGGCATATGCCCATGTTCAGCATGTGGCTCTTGTCCTTGGTTATGTCGGTGTATCTTTTGAAGTATTTGTAGGCTTCCTCATAGTTTGTCTTGACGAACATGCACTGCGCTTTTGTCAGCAGTGCCATAGGGTCGTCAGGGTCTATGGCCAGTGCAAATTCCGATGCGTCTTCGGCCTCTTCGGTCCTGTCTGTAAAGAGGAGTGCCGTCGACAGTGTGCTCCATCCGCCTTTTATGTAAGGGTTCGTTTCAAGAATTTTGGTATACAGTGACGCCAGCGTATTGTACAGGTTGGCCTCTTTGCAGATGTCCACAAGCTCCATGTCGTTGGAGTCTCCGTTAAGCGGTTCGTTTTTTTCTATGTACTCATCTATCCATTTTTCTGTGGCCTTTATGCTTCCCGAAATTTCGTAAATCGAGTTTATGATTCGGGCATACGCATCTTTCATGTCTTCACGGTTGCCTTTCGACTCTTTTTCCTCTATTTCGAGCCACTGTCTGAACAAGTCGTCGGCCTTATGCAGGTCGGGCGGCATCTCTGTCAGCGCCAGCTGTCCGTTGATGAACAGCAGGTCCTGCTCTCCGCATCCCGCCTGTTCTTCGGCAATCTTTCTTGCAGTGTCGTAGTCGCCCTTGTAGATGGCTATTCCAGCCTTGCTTATATTGAGCAGCGGGTCGCCGCGGTGCATCGACAATCCTCTTTCGATGGCTTTTTCCGAGGCTTTCACGTCCTGTATGCTCATATAGTAGTCTGAAATATCGAGAAAGTCGTCGACATCCAGATAAAGAGGTATGTTCTGCTTTTCCGACATTTCGTAGCTTGCAAGTGTGTCGCGGAACTCTGGTGAGTTGAAGAAATCCTTGTCGTCTTCGGTCATTTTATATATTTGGTGTCTTGGATAGTTGGGTCATTTGTAATAATCATAAAAAGGAGATAAGTCCGCCTTTTATGCCTTTTTCAGGTACCAGGTGCAAACTTAGCTCCTTTTTTATAGTAAGTATATGAGAGTGTCAGGCTCATTTCTTGGCTTTAGCCCAGTTGTCTCTCAGTCCTACGGTGCGGTTGAATATCAAGTGTTCCGGTGTGGAATCCTTGTCCGGCGTGAAGTAACCTATGCGCTGGAACTGTAGATAGTCGAGCGGCTTGAACTCTGTAAGATATTTTTCAACGTAGCATCCGGTCTTCACTTCGAGTGAGTTAGGGTTAAGCAGTTCTCTGAAATCGCGTTCGTCGGCCGATGGGTTTTCCACCATGAAGAGACGGTCGTACAGTCTGACTTCTGCCGGCAGGCAGTGGTTGCGGCTGAGCCAGTGGAGTGTAGCCTTCACCTTGCGGTTTGCGTCAGGCATGCCGCTCTTCGTGTTTGCATCGTATTCGCACAAGATTTCCTCAATGTTGCCTTCGGCATCTTTCTTTATGCCTGTACATTTTATGATGTATGCATTCTTGAGTCTTACTTCTCTTCCTACGCTTAGACGGTAGAAGTTCTTAGGAGCATCCTCCATGAAGTCTTCGCGCTCAATCCACAGTTCGCGGCTGAACTCTATCTTGTGTGTCTTGCTCTGAGGGTCTTCAGGGTTGTCGATGGCGTCCATTTCCTCAACCTGTCCTTCCGGATAGTTGGTGATGGTCAGCTTGACAGGGTTGAGCACGGCGCTCACACGTGTAGCCCTCGCGTTGAGGTCTTCCCTTACTGCGGCTTCGAGGAGTGCGAAGTCGTTGAGAGCTTCGTATTTTGTGTAGCCGATCATGTTGATGAACTTTCGGATGGATTCAGGGCTGTAGCCGCGGCGTCTGAAACCGCAGATTGTCGGCATTCGAGGGTCGTCCCAGCCGGAAACGAGTCCTTCCTTGACGAGAGCGAGAAGCTTGCGCTTGCTCATCACCGTATATGTGAGGTTGAGTCGGTTGAACTCAATCTGGCGAGGACGGTTGTCGTTGAGGTCCTTGCCTTCCTTCAGCTCATCGATGAAATAATTGTAGAGCGGACGGTGAACCTCGAATTCAAGTGTACAGATGGAGTGGGTGACACCTTCGAAATAGTCGCTCTGTCCGTGTGCAAAGTCGTACATAGGGTAGGCGTTCCACTTTGTACCTGTGCGGTGGTGAGGAGTCTTGATGATTCGGTAGATGATAGGGTCGCGGAAGTGCATGTTGGGGCTTGTCATGTCGATTTTTGCCCTGAGCACCATTGAGCCTTCTTCAAATTCTCCCTTGTTCATTCTTTCGAACAGGTCGAGGCTTTCTTCTGCAGGTCTGTTTCTGTACGGACTTTCCGTACCAGGCTGCTGAGGTGTTCCTCTCTGCTGTTCGATGACCTCTTTAGGCTGTTCGTCTATATAAGCTTTGCCTTCCTTTATGAGACGTACGGCAAAGTCCCAAAGTTTCTGGAAATAGTCGGAAGCATAATATATGTTGCCCCATTTGAATCCGAGCCACTGTATGTCTTCCTTTATGGCGTCTACGTATTCGACGTCTTCCTTTGACGGGTTTGTATCGTCGAATCTTAAGTTGCACACGCCTCCATGGGCCGCTGCGATGCCGAAGTCTATGCATATGGCCTTGGCATGTCCTATGTGCAGGTAGCCGTTTGGTTCAGGCGGAAAACGTGTCTGTATTCTGCCACCGTTTTTACCCTCCTGTAGATCTTTCATCACTGCATCTTCAACGAAGTTGAGCGATTTCTTTTCTGTTTTTTCGTTTTTGGCTTCTTCAGTCATTTTCCGTTGTTTTTATGTTTGTATCTCTTTTTGCCTTTGTTGCTTCTTTGCGTATAGCGAAGTGCATGACATATTATAAATAATATAATAATAAGGTATGCCCAACCGCCTTATACGATTGCAAAAATACTAAAGTTTTTTGTATGTTATTGCAGAGGCAAGTATTTAATTGTCCTTTTGGCCTCATACTTTTGTGTTTGTACCGGCCTCCAGCCTTCTGCTCTGCAGTGTATGTGTCTTTCCGAGCCCTTGCGGCAGATTTTTCGAGCCCTCGTGTTTTTTGCCGCGGGCGCCCGCGGCATTTGCAGATAACGCTTGCTGTGCTTTGTGCCTTGCAGTATGTGCAGGCCGGCAGGCCTGCGGCAATCCGCTTCAGGTGCGGACCGCTGTTTCTTATTACTGTTTGCAGCAATGGATGGTCGTAAATGGATAAATTGGAATTTTTTTTACGTGTTTTATCACGATTTTAAGTAAAAAACTCTCATTTATGTTATTTGACATATAAAAAGGCTTTTTTTATATCAGAAAAAGCCTCACCTTTGTAACCGTTATCCTGAAAACAATCTTTTTACCTTAAAAAAACTAATACCTATTGAACATACGAAAACGCGCCTTTGTGATAAAGACGCGTTTTATTTTTTTTATTTCAATTCTTGCCAGAGAGCTTTTTCCTTATGTTTTTATTCAGTTTCTGTATCTGCTGATTACGTTTCTGAATCATGACCTCCGATTTCATGTACATGTCGTTGAAGTGCTCAACCAGCATGTTCTGAAGATTTCCGGCTACATCCTTCCATCCTTCGCTGCCGCTGCATACGCATTTCAGAGCATTTGGAACGATTTCCACGCATATGTCTTTGTCGGTCATGACTGGATCGCCGTCGTAGTGTATTACTCCTGGTTTTTCGCGGTGCACCATAAGCTTTCGGCACCTGAAGCTCTTTATACGGCTGTTCTGGTCTATCGTGCCGCTGAACAGCTGTATGGCAATAGTCGGAGCATCGATGACGGTGAACGGCTCGATGATGGTGACGTCCATCAAGCCGTCGCTTACGGATGCTTTAGGAGCAATGTATGCGTTGTTGCCGTATTGCGAGGCATTGGCGCAGGATATGAGAAACGCCTTGTGGAGCTTGTGCTCTTCCTTGTCGTCGATGAACTCTATTTCATACGTCTCGGGGTTGTAGCTGAGTCCGCTGCGCAGAATGTTTTCGATGTAGGTCATCGGGCCGCGCCGTCCTGCCTGGGCGAACTTCATCGATATGAATGCGTCGAATCCCATGCCGCAGGTGCAGAAAAAAGGTATGTTGTTGACAAGCCCGTAATCCATTGTGCGTATGTTCATCCTGTTGAGCAGAGCTATGGCCTTTGATGCTTCCATGGGGATGTGCAGATGCCTTGCCAGTCCGTTGCCCGAACCGCACGGTATTATTGCCAAAGCCGAATCTGTGTGGACTAGCGCCTTGGCCGTTTCGTTGACAGTGCCGTCACCTCCGACAGCACATACCACGTCGGCATGCTCTTTGGCCGCGTTGGCGGCAATTTCCGTTGCGTGTCCTCTATATTCGGTTTTGCAGATGTCGAATGATGTATATGTGTTCCGGTCAAGCAGCTTGTCTATCTGGCGGACAATATGTCCCTTGCCTGTCGTACCGGATTTCGGATTTATGATGAATACAGCTTTTTTGTTCTCGTTCATGTGATATATACTGTAGATTTATATATATGTGTGAAACGTTACAAAGTTACTATTTTTACGTTTCGTCTTGAAATATTGCATGGTCAGTTTTTATTAAACTGGTAGATTTTTTGAATATTTTGAACAAAAACCATTTTTTTATATTAACTTTGCAGCCTGCCGTGATGTAAGGGCAGGTAATAAAAATTAGATTAAACATTAATATTGTGAGATAATTCTCCGGCTTCTGAAGAAGCGGGCGATGCTATATGCGTCAGGCTCTCCGGGAAGGATGCACAAAAAAATGACTATGGGTTTATTACAAGAGAAATTAAGTAAGTATAGAGAACCTCAGAAATACATGGCTATGGGGGTTTATCCTTACTTTCGTGAAATTGACAGTCATCAGGACACAGTGGTGACAATGAGTGGCAAGAAGGTGCTTATGTTCGGTTCAAACTCTTACATGGGTTTGACATACGACAAGCGTATCGTTGAGGCGGCTATTAATGCCACCAAGAAGTACGGCACCGGTTGTGCGGGTTCGAGATTCCTCAATGGTACGCTCGACCTTCATATACAGCTCGAACACGAGCTTGCAGAGTTCGTCGGAAAAGACGAGGCTCTGGTGTATTCAACAGGATTCTCAGTCAATGAAGGTGTCGTTTCGTGCCTTACTGGACGCAACGACTACATCTTGGGCGATGACAGAGACCATGCTTCTATCGTTGACGGACGTCGTCTTTCTTATTCGACTTTCCTCCACTACAAGCACAACGATATGGCTGATCTGGAGCGTGAACTCAAGAGATGCCGTCCTGAGGCCATCAAACTTATCGTTACTGATGGACTCTTCTCAATGGAGGGCGATTTGGCGAAACTGCCTGAAATCGTTGAACTGAAGAAAAAGTACAACGCTTCAATCCTCGTCGACGAAGCTCACGGTATCGGCGTGTTCGGAAGAAACGGACGCGGTACTTGCGACCACTTCGGCGTTACGGACGATGTCGACCTCATCATGGGTACATTCAGTAAGTCACTCGCCTCAATCGGAGGATTCATCGCTTCAGACAAGGATACAATCAACTGGCTGAGACACAACTCTAGAACTTACATATTCAGTGCCAGCAATACTCCTGCGGCTACAGCTGCCGCAATGGAGGCCCTGCACATCATACAGCAGGAGCCTGAGCGTCAGGAGAACCTCTGGAAGGTTACAAACTATGCTCTCAAGCTCTTCAAGGAAGCTGGATTCGAAATCGGCGATACAGAAAGCCCTATCATCCCGCTTTACGTTCACGATGTAGCAAAGACGTTCGAGGTTACAAAGCTCGCTTTCGACAACGGAATATTCATCAACCCGGTAATTCCGCCTGCATGTGCTCCTCAGGACACACTTGTTCGCGTAGCACTCATGGCTACACACACATTCGAACAGGTAGAAACATGCGTAGAAGTTCTCACAAAGTGCTTCAAGCAGCTTGGAATACTTAAATAAACAGACCCCTTTAGTTTGAAAGATTATATTGCATCCGAACAAGATTGAACGATCTTGCTCGGATGTTTTTGTGTAATCGATTTTTCATATGTGTTGTAGTGACGATTTCCTTGGGGCTGAGTTTGGCTGACAAGGTCTCGTTCTTCGACAACAACTTAGATTTTTAGAGGGCGTGTCATTTATCTTGTTTTATTGGTATTTCACGAGATTTTCTATACCTTTGCATATTAGCAAACAATTTATAACATATATATAATTATGTACAGAACTCAAACTTGCGGTGAGCTGCGCATTTCGGATGCCGGCAAGACCGTCACTTTGGCCGGATGGGTCCAGAGGGTACGCAAAATGGGAGGTATGACATTCGTCGACCTTCGCGACCGCTACGGCATCACTCAGCTCGTGTTCAACGAGGAACAGAATGCCGAACTGTGCGAAAGAGCAAACAAGCTCGGACGCGAATACGTGATTCAGGTAAGCGGTACTGTGAACGAACGCTACAGCAAGAATAAAAATATTCCTACTGGCGACATTGAAATCATCGTTGACAAGCTGACGGTGCTGAATGCATCTGAAGTTCCTCCGTTTACAATCGAGGACAACAGCGACGGCGGCGACGACATCAGAATGAAGTACAGATATCTCGACCTGAGACGTTCGTGCGTAAGAAAGAATCTTGAGCTTCGCCACAAGATGTGCATGGCTGTAAGAAACTACCTCAGCAACCTCGGATTCCTCGAAGTGGAGACTCCTATGCTTATCGGTTCTACTCCTGAAGGTGCGAGAGACTTCGTTGTTCCTTCAAGAATGAATCCGGGACAGTTCTACGCCCTGCCGCAGAGCCCTCAGACTTTGAAGCAGCTTCTCATGGTTGCAGGTTTCGACAGATATTTCCAGATTGTGAAGTGCTTCCGCGATGAGGACCTCAGAGCTGACCGTCAGCCGGAGTTCACCCAGATTGACTGCGAAATGAGCTTCGTCACTCAGGAAGACATCATACAGACTTTCGAAGGTATGGCCAAGTATCTGTTCAAGACCATACGCGGTGTTGAATTCAACGAACCGTTCCTTCGTCTGCCGTGGGCTGAGGCTATGAGACGTTTCGGTTCTGACAAACCTGATATGCGTTTCGGCATGGAGTTCGTTGAGCTTATGGACGTATTCAAGGGCAAGGGTGAGTTCTCTGTATTCAACGATGCTGAATACATCGGTGGTATTTGCGCTCCTGGATGTGCTTCTTACACTCGCAAGCAGGTTGACCAGTTGACGGATTTCGTAAAGAAACCTCAGATTGGAGCCAAGGGACTTGTTTATGCAAGAGTTCAGGATGACGGTACTGTCAAGTCGAGTGTCGACAAGTTCTATTCTCAGGATGTACTTGCAGCTCTCAAGGAGAAGATGCAGGCTAACCCTGGTGACCTCATTCTGATTTTGAGCGGTGCAGATGCAATGAAGACAAGAAAGCAGCTCTGCGAATTGCGTCTCGAAATGGGTGAGAGACTCGGTCTGCGCGACAAGAATAAGTTCGCTCTTCTTTGGGTAACAGAATTCCCTATGTTCGAGTGGAGCGACGAAGAAGGCCGACTCATGGCAATGCACCATCCGTTCACTCATCCTATGGACGAGGATATTCCTTTGCTCGACACAGATCCGGCAGCCGTAAGAGCCGATGCATACGATATGGTTTGCAACGGTATTGAAGTAGGTGGCGGTTCAATCCGTATCCACGACCCGAAGCTTCAGGAGAAGATGTTCGAAATTCTCGGATTCACTCCGGAAAGAGCTCAAGAGCAGTTCGGATTCTTGATGAACGCCTTCAAGTACGGTGCTCCTCCTCACGGAGGTCTTGCTTACGGTCTCGACAGATGGGTAAGCATCTTCGCTGGTCTCGACAGCATCCGCGACTGTATCGCATTCCCTAAGAACAACAGCGGACGCGATGTCATGCTCGATGCTCCTGCATGCATCGACCAGAAACAGCTCGATGAACTTTGCCTCAAGGTTGATTTGCCTGAGGATAAATGATTTGCCGAGCTTGTGTATTTAGGAAAGTAGAATTGTTTTTACATGATTGATAATTGAAGCCGTGTGAGCAGATTTTCATTTCAGACTGCGCATGCGGCTTCTTTCTTTAGACGAATGATTCCTTGTCTTTGCTTCTCTGTTTTATAAATGATTTTTGACAAATGAAAATTCTACATATGTCTGATACCCACGGCTTGCACGGCAAGTTGGGCAAGTTGCCCGATGCAGATGTCGTGGTGCACTCCGGCGACTTGAGCTTCAGCGGTTCAGTATATGAGGCTGAGGATTTCATCAGATGGTTTTCGGCTTTGCCTTATAAGCACAAGGTGTTTATTGCCGGCAACCACGATGCTTGTTTCTGTGATGCTGAAGTGACAGGACTTCCTGACGATGTGCACTATCTCTGCAATTCGTCTGTTGTGATAGATGGGGTGAAGCTGTATGGCATGCCGATGTTCATGGAGGACCTGGCAGACGGAAGTTATGAGAGGAATATTCGTGCCATTCCCGACGATACTGATGTGCTGATAACACATCAGCCTCCTTATAAGATTCTTGATTTTTCGGAAAACAGGCATTATGGTGACAAAGGAATATGGAAACGTGTCCAGGAGATTGTCCCGCGTTTTCATCTTTTCGGTCATATACATAATGCCTATAATATGTATACTTTCAAGCAGATTGCCTTTTCAAATGCTTCGCTGGTGGACAATGACTATGAGCTTTGCCATGAGCCCAGACTTTTGGATGTTGCAGAAAAATAAAAACCGGCATGCACGTTATGGTTTTGCGGTGCATGCCGGTTTTTATTTTTTTTGCTTTTATTGGTGAACCCGGAATGTCTTTTTACCGGTTCACTTCTATTGTGTAGTTTTTTTATTTTTTGTCGTCAGCTTTTTTGTCTTTCTTGTAGCGTTTGTTGAGTGCAGTTACGACTTCCTTTGTAACGTCGTATTGGTCGCCGGCGTAGAGAACATTGTCGATTCCGCTGCTTTTGCAGAGGATGAAGTCGTATCCTTTTTCCTTGGCGTAAACCTTTATGAAGTTTTGTATTGTATCTGTCAGAGCCTGCATTTCTTTCTGATACTCTTCCTGAAGGCTGTTTGAGAGTCTGCCCTGAAGTTCCTGTATGTCCTGCTGGAGTCTTGCAAGTCTTGCCTGTTCGTTATTGAACTGCTCCTGGGTATACTGGTTTGACTGTGCCTTTTTCTGGAATTCCTGCATTTGGCTGGCAAGGCTTCTTCCTTTTTCGTTTACAGTCGATTCTGCATTGCTTCTCTTCTTTTCGAAATTGTCGCTTACGTCCTTGTAGTATTCATACTGGTTGGTCAGTGTGTCAATCTGTACGAATGCTATGCGCAGAGACGATGATTCAACTTTGCTGTTTCCCTGATTTTCCGTATTGTTTGCGCCTTCGTTGTTTTTGTCACCACACGAAACAATGGCGGCGGCAATGGCAAGCAGTGCCAAGCCGTTGCGGAAAAAAGTTCTCGTTTTCATATTTCTAACTGGATATAAAATTGTTTGTTTCTCTCTTAGATTAAAATTTATTCTTTAGGGCTCCTTTCAGCTATGGCATGCGGGTTTTTGCGTCGCATGGCGAAGTCCTGACTCTGCACGCATCCTATACCTCTTTCTCTCATGGCTTTGCTTGATGATACGTGAGTCTGAGGAAATCTGCCGTTCTTTTTAAGTATTATTGAGATGCACAGTAAAATCATGCATACAGCAATAATTAACAGGGTAATGAGAAATATTTTCAGCATTCTTTATTAATTTTGTGTGCAAATATAGCTGTTAAAAGTGTTCATGCAGTGACGCATATATGCTTTTAACCAAAATTAGGAATCTATATAATGTAAATATTATGGTTATGAACAACAATGATTTGAAGCCAAAGGCTGTATTTGACATATTCAGTCAAATCAATGCTATTCCACGCCCTTCAAAGCACGAGGAAAAAATGATAGAGTTTCTTAAGACTTTTGCTGTCTCACACAACCTTTCTTGCAAGGTTGATGAAGCTGGTAATGTGCTTATTTCAAAAGGTGCAACAAAAGGTATGGAAAACCGCAAGACTGTTGTTCTTCAGTCGCACATGGACATGGTTTGCGAGAAGAACAGCGATGTTGATTTCGATTTCAAGAAGGATGCAATACAGACTTACGTAGACGGAGAATGGTTGAAGGCAAAAGGTACTACACTTGGTGCCGATGATGGTATTGGTATGGCTATAGCTCTTGCTGTTCTTACATCTGATGATGTTGAGCACGGACCAGTGGAGTGCCTTTTCACACGTGATGAGGAAACAGGCCTTTCCGGTGCATTTGCCATTCGTCCAGGATTCATGACTGGCGATTATCTTCTCAACCTCGACAGTGAGGACGAAGGGCAGATTTTCGTCGGTTGTGCCGGAGGTGCAAACACTGTTGCCCGTTTCAACTATTCCGAGATTGATGTGCCAGAAGGCTATTTCTTCTTCAAGGTAGGAGTGAGCGGCCTTACCGGTGGTCATTCGGGTGACGATATAAACAAGAACAGAGCAAATGCCAACAAGCTTCTTGCAAGATTCCTTTATAACAGCTACAAGAAATACGATTTGTATCTCTGCTCTATCGATGGAGGAAATCTCCACAATGCAATTCCAAGAGAGGCTCACGCTGTATGTGCCGTGCCGGCCTCAGAGAAAGAAAATGTACGTGTTGATTTGAACGTCTTCGCTTCTGAGGTTGAAGGCGAATTCTCTGTCACGGAGCCTAACATCAAGTTTACACTCGAAAGTGCAGACGTATGCAAGGCCATTGACGGCAAGGCCGCTTCCGGACTCATCTATGCTCTGCAGAGCGTGCACAACGGAGTTCTTGCCATGAGCCAGGACATCGAGGGACTTGTTGAGACAAGTTCAAACCTTGCAAGTGTCAAGATGATTGAAGGTGAAATTGTCATCACAAGCAGTCAGAGAAGTTCAATCATGAGTGCCCGCATCAACATGAGCCACACTGTAGGTGCAGCATTTGAAATTGCAGGTGCCACAGTTGAAACAGGCGATGGTTATCCAGGCTGGAAGCCAAATCCAGAATCTGCAATTCTGAAGGTTGCCGTAGACACATACGTAGAACTCTTCGGCAAGAAGCCTGAAGTTAAGGCCATACACGCCGGACTTGAGTGCGGACTCTTCAGCGAGAAATATCCTGGAATGGACATGATTTCTTTCGGACCGACATTGCGCGGTGTCCACTCTCCAGAAGAGAGACTGCTCATTCCTACAGTCGATATGGTTTGGAGACACATGCTGGCCATACTTAAGAACATTCCTACAAAATGATGATTTTTCCGACAGCCTTTCTTTTTGCAGGGCTTAGTCTATAATAAATAGAAGTGTTTCCCGTTGATACTACTAAGGCCATGGCCTGTATCAATGTGAAACACTTCTTTTTTAATATTTCTATTATATATAATTGTATATGAACATTACTTCCCGCATAATAATAGTACTGATGGTCGTGTTCGGCATAGTGGCTTGCACGAATGAGGAATCGTTTACCTCCAGTTCCGGTGCACGCTTGGAGTTTTCGACCGACACCGTCAGCTTCGACACAATATTCACTTCGATAGGTTCGTCGACCCAGAGAATGAAGGTGTACAACCGAAACAGCAAGGGCATCCGTATTTCTTCAGCCTATCTTGCCAGCGGAGGAACTTCAGGCTTCAGGGTTAACATCGACGGACAGTCCGGAACCACCTTCTCAAATGTTGAGATATATGACAAGGACAGCATTTATGTGTTCGTGGAAGTAACTGTCGACCCTCACGATTCTGATTCGCCTGTGCTGGTGGAAGATTCGCTTATATTCAATCTTGAAAGCGGAGTGCGCCAGTCTGTCAAGCTTATGGCCTATGGCCGTGATGCCGTCATGATGCGTGGAAAGCATATCACGTCGGATACAGTATTCACCGAAACAAGACCTTATCTCATCTACGACAGTTTGGTCGTGGACAGCAATGCAGTGCTGACGCTGCAGCCTGGTGCAGAACTGTATTTCCACAGTGAGGCAAAGCTTATTGTCTACGGAGAACTTCGCAGTGCCGGAACCCTGGAGAACGAAGTTGTCATGCGCGGTGACCGAACCGACAACATCCTCGACGGACTTCCTTACGACAGGCTTGATGCACAGTGGGGTGGAGTAGTCGTCAAGGACGGAGCGCGCTGTGTCCTCGACCATACGGACATACACGGAGGCCGATTCGGCATATCATGCATATCCACAAATCCGGAGAAGCAAAGCATAGAAATAGGAAATTCCGTCATACACAATGTTGCAGGCGACGGACTCTATCTGGAAAACTGCTACGCACGTGTATACAATTCTCAGATTTCCAACTCAAAAGGCTACTGCGTAAACATCGTAGGAGGCAATTCCGATTTCGTGCATTGTACAATTGTACAGTTCTATCCATGGAGCGGAGGCTACGGCAATGCACTCCAGTTTACAAATGTATTGGGCGAAGAAGCTTGTCCGCTTCAGAACGCATCGTTTACAAACTGCATCATCACCGGCGGAGCCAAAGATGAAGTCTTTGGAGTGCGTTCCGACGATGAAAGTGTACCGTTCGTATACAAGTTCGACCACTGTTTCCTGAACACAGTCTACGACGAAGAGAAACCGGATGAAAACATGGTAGGTTGTGTGTTCGAGAATGAAGAAAACGACTGCTTCCGCCAGACGAACTTCAGAAAACTCGATACCGACAACTACATCTACGATTTCAGACTCGATTCAGCATCCCTTGCAAGAGGCATGGCCGACCCGGCCGTTTCTGCCGAATATCCGCTCGACCGCTACGGCGTCAGTCGAGTAGGCAACGGTGTGAAGCCCGATGCCGGTTGCTATCAATATGTTGAGACAGAAACGGAACAATAACCGTTTCTGCCTCACTTCCCATCTATACCATTTTTACATTGTTCCCATTGTTTGCCGTCTATGAAAACTCCCCTCGTCATATTTCTTATTTGTACATCATATATTTTTTATCCGTCCAAAGCATATGCGCAGGACGTGTTTAACATTATGATGTACAATTGCGAGAACGCTTTCGACACAAAGCACGACCAAGGGAAAAACGATGAGGAATATCTCGGCGGTTCACCAAGGTTTTGGAACCGCACTCGTTATTTTGCCAAACTTCGTTCCATCGGCAAGGTCATCACGGCAGTTGACAGTCTACGTCCAGTTGACCTTGTCGGTCTCTGCGAAGTCGAGAATGATTCCGTTCTTTGCGACCTTCTCAACCGCACACCTTTGAGAAATATAGGTTACGAATACGTCATGACAAACTCGCTCGACGAGCGTGGCATCAATGTCGCACTTCTCTACATGCCGTATACCTTTCACCTCATATCCCATACGTCGCTCCGTGCGCAGACATCCAGTGCCACGCGCGACGTACTCTATGTTTCCGGAAAAGTCTATGGAGAAGACACCCTCGATGTATTCGTAGTCCACCTCCCTTCGAAACTCGGAGGACGGAAAGCCGTGTCGGACAGAGAAGCCGTAGCCTCATTCCTTAAGGAACGCATCGATTCAGTCATGGCTGTTCGTGTTGATGCCAATATTCTCGTTATGGGCGATTTCAACAGCGGTCCCGATTCACCGCCTCTCGTTGAAATCCTGAAAGCCGAAACAGCCGAGAATATTTCAAATCCTGTTTCGGAAAAACTTTATAATTTGCTCGGTTCGCGCCCCCACGGCTCTTATAAATATAACGGCGAGTGGGACACCATCGACCAGATTTTAGTCAGCGGAAACCTCCTCGATGCCCGCAGCGGCATCAGTACTTCCTACAGCGAATCAGGCATTGCCGAGCGTCCATTCCTTCTTGAAGATGATATAGCCTACGGAGGCAAGAAACCGCGCCGTACATATTTCGGCATGAAATACCTCGGAGGCTTCAGCGACCATCTTCCCGTCTATGCCCGTTTCGTCATTCGTGGTGATAAGGTTCGCCGTTGAGAATCGTCATGGCCCTGTAGAGCTGTTCTACGAAAATCAGCCTCACCATCTGGTGCGAGAAAGTCATCCTCGACAGCGAAATCTTCTCGTCCGCACGTTCGTACACCTCTTTCGAGAATCCGTAAGGTCCGCCGATTACGAAAATCAGTTTTCTGCTGGTCGCATTCATCTTTCTGCGCATCCATTCTGCAAACTCCACCGACCTCATTTCCTTTCCGCCCTCATCGAGCAGAACCACCGTGTCGCCCGTCTGAATCTGTTTCAGAATACAGTCGCCCTCAAGCTTCTTCTGCTGTTCCTCTGTCAGCTTCTTCGTATTTTTTATGTCAGGTATGACGACCGGCTCGAACGTGATGTAGTGTTTGAGCCGGCCGACATACGTGTCTATCGCTTCACTGAAAATCTTTGAATCGGTCTTTCCGACCAAAATCAGTTGGGTTTTCATTCCTTTCTTTTCTTCTGATGAGTTTTATCTGGTGATGTTCTTCACGCCCTTCACGGTGCGCAGTTTCTTAATCAGGTTCTCCAGCTGACGCGTTTCGCTTATCATCACCGTCAGTGTGCCCTGGAACAGTCCGTCGTCCGACTTGATGTCGATGGAGCGCAGCATGATGCCGTTCTCTTTCGAGATAATCGACGTGATGTTGTTCACGATGCCGATGTCGTCGTTGCCCACGATGCGCAGCGTAGCGTTGTACTTGCTGTTGCCCTTGCCGGCCCATCTTGCCTTGATGAATCTGTATCCCAGTCCTTCCCTCAGATGTTTGGCGTTAGGGCAGTCCTTGCGGTGAATCTTTATTCCCCTGTTTATGGTCACGAATCCGAAAATCTCGTCGCCGTATACAGGGTTGCAGCACTTAGCCAGCGAGTATTCCACGCCTTTCACGTTCTGGTCAATCACCAGCACATCCTTGCTCGACTCCAGGTGCTCATCCTCCGCGCCGTTGTTGATGTTGTAGTTCTCGGCACTAATCTGCTGTCCCGGTTCCACAATCTCGTTGGCCTTCTTGTATGCATCCACATACATATCTATGAAGTTGTTGATGTCTATCGTTTCCTCATAGATAGCCTTGTAGAACTCGTTGACATACTTGTAGCCGAGTTTCTTTATGAGCCTCATCATCACCGGCTCGTCATATTCAATCTTTCTGTTCTTGAATTTTCTTTCAATCGTTTCCTTCGCATACGTAGCCGTCTTGAGCTCCTGTTCGCTTATCGACTGTCTGATTTTGCTCTTGGCCTTCGTCGTGATGGCATACGTGAGCCAGTCCCTCTTCGGCATCTGGTTCTGCGAGGTCAGCACCTCCACCTGGTCACCGCTCTTCAGCTGAGTCCTCATCGGCACGTTCTTGCCGTTCACTCGTCCGCCGCAGCAGTGGCATCCCACGTTCGTATGTATCTGGAATGCAAAGTCGAGCACCGTAGCCCCCTTCGGCAGTTTGAACAGGTCGCCCTTAGGAGTGAACACGAACACCTCGTCCGAGTAGAGGTCCACCTTGAACTGGTCCACCAGCTGTTCGTCCGATGTCGAGTGAGTCTCCAGAGCCGTACGTATGTCGTTGAGCCATTCGTCGAGCTTCGAACCGCCGTCTCTCACGCCCTTATATCTCCAGTGTGCCGCAAGTCCGCGCTCCGCAATCTCGTCCATCCTCTCCGTACGAATCTGTATCTCCACCCATTTTCCTTCAGGACCCATCACCGTGATGTGCAGACTCTCATATCCGTTGCTCTTCGGTATAGACAGCCAGTCCCTCAGACGTTTCGGGTTAGGCTGATACATGTCCGTCACGATAGAGTAGGCCTGCCAGCAGTCCTGCTTCTCCTTGTCGAGTTCCGAGTCGAGGATAATTCTGATGGCAAACAGGTCATATATATTCTCGAACTGGCATTTCTGTTTCTTCATCTTCTGCCATATCGAGTGTATGCTCTTTGTTCTTCCTTTAATGTGGAATTTCAGTCCTGCCTCTTTCAGTTTCTTTTCCACCGGGGCAATGAAGTTTGTGATGTATTGGTCTCTTGTTTTCTTCGTTGCGCTCAGCTTCTCCTTAATCATGTAGTAGGTGTCGTGTTCAAGATACTTCAGCGACAGGTCCTCGAGTTCCGATTTCACGACATACAGACCCAGCTTGTGCGCCAGAGGAGCGTACAGCTGGCTGGCCTCCTTGGCCACTCTCTGTCTTTCCTCGTCGGTGCCGCGGTCCTTTATCTGTCTCATCAGGTTCACGCGGTCGGCAATGATTATCAGCACGACCCTCATGTCCTCCGCAAACGACAGCAGCAGGTCGCGGAAATTCTCTGTTTCTATTGCCGGATTCTTCGAGTAGAGCTCGTTCACCTTTATAAGCCCATGTATGATGTTGGCCACATCGTCACCGAATCTGCTCCTGATGTTTGCGATGTCCATTGTTTCCGACGAAACGCATCCGCGCAGCAGAATGCTCAATATGGCCGCACGTCCCATGCCGATTTCCTCAGCAGTGATGATGGCCGTCTGCAGGTCGAAGATTTTCTCGTTCAGGCCGAAGCATTCCTTCAGTGCCTGCGAGTGCTCTCCCGAATTGGCCACCATTTCCTTTACGGCATCGAAATCTTCCTTGCTCAGGACGTCCTCCGTAAGTTTTTGAAGTTTGTCCGACAGATCGGCAAATTCCTTCTTTTCCTCATCTGTCATTAATTCAAGTTCGCCCATATATATTCAGATGTGTTTATTTGCAAAGGTATGAATTTTTGACAAGCATACGGATTCCATCTTACAATAAATTTGTATATTTGAACCGCTAAAAGTAACTTTTTAAATAATCACAAATGGTTAATTTAACTCAGAAAGATAAATTGTTTCTTCAGCAGAAAGGTATTTCTGAAGAAACGATAGAAAGGCAGATCGATTGTTTCAAAAAAGGTTTCCCATTCATTCCTCTCTATTCAGCTGCATCGGCAGAGCACGGCATCATGGTGCTCACTCCAGAAGAAAAGGCCGACTATTCAGCTGCGTGGGAAACATACCTCAACGGTGACAATGTTGTTCTGAAGTTCGTCCCTGCATCCGGCGCTGCCAGCCGTATGTTCAAGAACGTTTTCGAATTCGCCGACGGTGAAGCCGACGAGCCGGAAACTGATTTCATGAAGACCTTCTTCGCCGAAATCCATAAATTCGCGTTCAGCCAGGCCTTGGACGAAGCATGCGTCAAGGCATACGGAAAAGGCATCGACGCACTTATCGAGGCAAAGCAGTACAAGGACATCGTTCGCTGCCTCCTCGGCGACAACGGACTCAACTACGGCAAACTCCCTAAGGGACTTCTCCTGTTCCACAAATACGCCGACGGTGCACGCACTCCGCTCGAGGAGCATCTCGTCGAAGGAGCCATGTATGCTTCCGGCAAGGACGGCAAGGTGAACGTCCACTTCACCGTATCTCCAGAACACCGCAAGATGTTCGAAGCCCTCGTCGCAGAAAAGGCACCTGAGTTCGGAAAGAAATTCAACGTATCATATAATGTGACATTCTCTGAGCAGAAGCAGAGCACAGACACACTTGCCGCAACAGCCGACAACGAACCGTTCAGAACCGAAGACGGCAACATGCTCTTCAGACCGGGTGGCCACGGTGCACTCATCGAGAACCTCAACGACCTCGACGCAGATATCATCTTCATCAAGAACATCGACAACGTCGTTCCCGACAGACTCAAGGGCGACACAGTAGAGTACAAGAAACTCCTCGCCGGCGTTCTCGTATCTCTCCAGAAGAAAGCATTCGAATACCTCACCATCCTCGATTCAGGAGTCTACACCCACGCACAGCTCGAAGAAATGATACGCTTCGTTCAGCGCAACCTCTGCTGCAGAAACCCTAAGATCAAGGACCTCGAAGATTCCGAACTAGCAATCTATCTCAAGAAGAAGCTCGCTCGTCCTATGCGTGTCTGCGGAATGGTCAGAAACGTAGGCGAACCGGGTGGAGGTCCGTTCCTCGCATACAACGCCGACGGAACAATCTCTCTTCAGATTCTCGAAAGCTCACAGATTGATTCTTCAAACCCGGAAAGCTTAGAAATGTTCAAGAAGGGCACACACTTCAATCCTGTAGATCTCGTCTGCGCCGTTAAGGACTACAAGGGCAACAAGTTCGACCTCACAAAGTTCGTTGACCACAACGCCGGATTCATCTCAAACAAGAGCAAGAACGGACGCGAACTCAAGGCGCTTGAACTCCCGGGACTCTGGAACGGAGCCATGAGCGACTGGAACACAATCTTCGTTGAAGTTCCTCTCTCAACCTTCAACCCGGTTAAGACCGTGAACGACCTTTTGCGCGAACAGCACCAGTAATCATACAAATCTCATGAATTATATGAAGGCCGCCAGGCAGTGCCGTATTTTGGACTGCCTGGCGGCCTTTTCATTTTTCATTGTGCTGTATCTGTAATTTATTTATGCAGTGGTCATCTTTTATAGTATTCAAAGGTTACCGGTCCTATCAGGCCCGCAGACTGAAGAGGACTGTCGGCTTTGTGGTAATACCAGATAACAAATGCCTTCCTTTGCGAAGGTCTAGGTTTGTTTTCTATAAACCATTCTGGATAGGCCTTCATTGCGCGCCCCATAGATGCTCCTCTGTCGGTTCCCCATTCGAAATCAGCAGGCTCCTGTTCATCGCCTATCAATCTGTTCGCCCAGTTGTTGGTAACTTCTATTTCTATTTCGTTTTTTCCGGCTTTCAGTAGTCCGGCAATGTTTTTCCTGTATGGAGCATACCACCACACACCGGCATCCTTGCCGTTTATTCTGACTCTCGCAATGTCGCACACCTTACCAAGTGATAAATATATCACATCAGCGTCAGCCAAATCCCCTTCTTTAATATCTACGGTCTTTCTGTAGATTGCAGTACCGGAAAAATACATAACTCTCTTGTCTGTATTATATTTGAAGTCGGCAAGCTGGTCAAACTGCAGACTGAAATTATTGTCGAGCTTTGGATGAAATTCAACATCCCAGGCTCCTCTCACAGCGGTAGCACATTTTAGTGTCGGCACACTTTTTTTCAGCATCCCGCTCCTGATTTGTTCCTCGTCAGCTTTTTCCTTTAACACAAGGAAAACAGTTTTGTTCGGACACAATGACATGTCGATTTCCGTATATCCCTCTTTGTTGAATCTCCAGCTTTCTGCATCTTCTGTTTTTCCTGTTTCAGGATCCCATATTTCTGGAAGCATGTTTTCAATTTTCACAGATAAAACGACATTCTGCTCTTCAGGCGAACGGTTGGCCAGAAAAACAATTCTTCCGTTTCCGCATCTTCTGATTAATGTTTTTATATTCTTTGCATCTGGTGATACGATGATTTCAGGCTTGATGTTCAATCTCTTGCGTGCTTCTTCTATAGAACTGCACAGGTCAAGTTTCATTCCTAGCTCTCTGACTTCATTGTCGTATAGAGGAAAATCAGTTAGGCTTGGTGACTTTTCAGGCCTTTTACCAACAATTGTAATGCCCTTTTTCGAAAGATTTACCAGTTTTCTTGCAAGCTCAGGAGTACAGATATTCAATTCTGGACACACAAGATACTTGTACGTCCTTCCAGAAGGCAGAACTAAATTCCCATTCTCCACTTTTATGTCCATCTCAAGAAACCTGTCGGAAGAAACGGCGTCGGCACGTCCTACGACCTTGTCCAGACATAGGTATTCAATTATTTCCTCACCTTGCTGAAGCATGTATTGTATGCGAGTCAAGTAGCTGAAGAATGCTTTTCCTGGTTCAAACCACGTCTGATGTCTATTGAAGTGTGTGCCCCACCATCCCATGCTCAATCCGGGCTGGTATTTGTCGTCAAAAGGTTGGTGGACCCAATGATGAAGTACCAGTCGGTTTGCTCCGGAACAATATGCCCCGTCTGCCGAAAATTTGAGAAATTCCGGATCCTCTGTCCATGCACTGTTTTCAGGACGTGATGTGAAGGCCTCAGCTCCAATTATTCTCTTTCCTTCAGCTCTGGCCGCAGAAACCACATTCTGGTTTATGCTGCCGTTCCCGTTTGTCCAAAATTCGCCCATAGGTATGTCGGCAAGCGACGTACACGAAAGAGTATTGAAAGGTCCTCCGTACGGTTCAAACTGCAGCTGCATCCTGTATCCGTGGATTATGTCGGCGCCGGTCTTGAACCCCTCAGAATAGTATAGGCGCGCTATCACGTCATTGTAATCATACTTGAATCGCCGGCGTTCTTCCTCTGTACCTATCTGCCCTGTAAGCCACGGTACAGGGTCATATTTCTTTATTTTGATGAATTTGTCTCTGAACCCGCATGTCCAATCCTGTTTGCCGGCTTCATAACTGTCGATAAGAATATGTTTGAACGATTTGCCTATAAGGCTGCCAAGATTCTTCTTTAGCGGTACCAGTACTTCATCCCAGTGGAATTTGTTTTGCTTTGCATTTATTTTGTCAACCTCAAGCACCTTGCCTATAAGATCATCCGGCACTGGATGCGGATTGGCCATTGTAGGGGCATATCCGATTCTGTATATGTTCCATGAGCCGGACGGCGCATTCCATCTGAGTCTGCCTGTTTTGTCCATGTACTTCGTTATGTCTATGGCATCGTCTGTTCCGGCATCACTTATTTCGGCAGGAACCGCATAGACAGCGATATCGTTATATGTCGAAGCCTTCTTCCTGAACGACCCCCAACCTTTGTATATTGGAGGAATCCCTTTCTCAAGCATGATGTCGATAAGTTTGCCTCCCTCGACGGTTATGCATGTTTTGACGACACACTGCATTCCGCGTTCTTCGTTTATCCACGGCCCGCCGGTGGTTGAATAACCGACAGTGTTGTGAAGTCCCAGTTCAAGTCCCAGTCGAGAAGCCTCTTGGGCCGCATGTCTTACAGCCTTCCAATATGCTTCGCTCCTGTAAGTCTTTTCCGGCCATGGGTTATTTTTTGTCGGCGCATGTGTTTCCTGGACGGCCGATGTAATGTTGAACAACGTTGCGCCGCCGATGCCGGCACTCTTCATAGCT